>OGLE01002644.1_pt1 | contig 11026 bp, 9 predicted proteins | sample 1572671 | NCBI WGS metagenome assembly OGLE01 (sample SAMEA2581923, study PRJEB24529) | metagenome | biome: Human gut stool | place: China | collected 2011 | reverse complement strand
CGCAGGACACGCCCCACGCCCGTATCTATGACAGGCTGACTTCCATGTGCGCCCCTGTCCGCTTCACGGGCAGCAACTTCCGAAAGGAAACCGCACAGGAAAAGCTGCAACGCTCATGCTGCAAAACGGCGTGGACGTCAAAGCCGTGCAGGAGGTGCTCGGGCATGAGCATCTGAACACGACCGAGATCTACACACACATTGATAACGACGCGCTGCGCGTGGCTGCAAAGGCAAATCCCTTGTCGCATGTAAAGATGAAAAAGAACGAGGATTAAAATTGACTTTCCCGGCTTCATCCGATATACTTAACAGTTGATGAAATGTATTTTTCAAGGAGGGTTTCCATGAATACAAAAGAGCTTTCCCCCATCTGCCGGCAGGTGCGGCGCGACATCATCACGATGACCGCCAACGCCGGCAGCGGCCACCCCGGCGGCTCGCTGTCCGCGGTGGAGCTGATGACCAGCGTCTTCTTCAATCACATGCGCGTTGACCCGCAGAACCCGCACGATCCCGACCGCGACCGCTTCGTGCTCTCCAAGGGTCATGCGGCTCCCTGCTACTACGCGGTGCTCGCCGCTAAGGGCTTTATCTCCCGCGACGAATATGCGAACTTCCGCCAGCTGCACTCCATCCTGCAGGGCCACCCCGACGCCAAGAAGGTCCCCGGCATCGACGCCTCTACGGGTTCTCTCGGTCAGGGCGTGTCCATCGCCGTCGGCATGGCGCTGGGCGCCAAGCACCTCGGCAAGGATACGAAGGTCTTCGCCCTCGTCGGCGACGGCGAGAGCCAGGAGGGTCAGATCTGGGAGGCCTATATGGCCGCCGCGCACTATAAGCTCGACAATCTGACCGTCATCATCGACAACAATGGCCTACAGATCGATGGCACGAACGACCAGGTCATGAGCCTTGGCGATCTGCCCGCCAAGCTCCGCGCGTTCGGCTTTGACCTCGTCGAGCTGCCCGACGGCAACGATCTTGGCGCCGTCGAGGCCGCGCTCTCCAAGCCTACCATGCCCGGCAAGCCCAAGGCCATCCTTGCACACACCGTCAAGGGCAAGGGCGTTTCGTTCATGGAGAATCAGGTCGGCTGGCACGGCAAGGCCCCAAATGCCGAGCAGCGCGAGCAGGCTTTGAAGGAATTGGAGGACTAAGAACATGGCTGATAAAATTGCAACCCGTCAGGCTTACGGCGAAGCGCTGATCGAACTGGTCGAAAAGAATGATAAGGTCGTCGTGCTCGACGCCGACCTCGCCAACGCCACGCAGACCTGCAAGGTCGCCAAGGCGCACCCCGAAAAATTCTACAACTGCGGCATTGCCGAGGCCAACATGGTCGACATCGCCGCCGGTATGTCCACGATGGGGCTCATCCCCTACTGCTCTTCGTTTGCGATGTTTGCGGCCGGCCGCGCCTATGAGCAGATTCGCAACTCCATCGCCTATCCCCACTTCAATGTCAAAATCTGCGCGACCCATGCGGGCGTCAGCGTCGGCGAGGACGGCGGCAGCCACCAGTGCATCGAGGACATCGCCCTCATGCGCGTCATCCCCGGCATGACGGTCATCTGCCCCGCGGACGCCAACGAGGCCAAGGCCGCCACCATGGCGATCGCCGAGATGAACGGTCCTGTCTACATGCGCCTTGCGCGCCTTGCCACCCCCGTTTTCGAGGGCGATATGGTCAAGCCCTTTGAGATCGGCAAGGCCAACGTCCTGCGCGAGGGCAAGGATGTCGCGATCTTCGCGACCGGCCTGATGGTCAGCGAATCCCTCGCCGCCGCGGAGAAGCTCGCCAAGGAGGGCATCGACGCCGCCGTCATCAACATCCACACCATCAAGCCCATCGACGCGGCGTGCGTGACGAAGTACGCCGAACAGTGCGGCAAGGTCATCACCGTCGAGGAGCACAGCGTCATCGGCGGCCTTGGTGACGCCGTGGCGGACGTGCTCATGGGCAAGGTGAACTGCAAGTTCCACAAGATCGGCGTGAACGACCGCTTCGGCCAGTCCGGCAAGGCAGCGGACGTGCTGCGCGAATACGGCCTGACGGCCGATCAGATCGCCGAGACCGTCAAGGCGAACATCTGATGAACACCGCGCCCGAGTGCATCGACATGACGGAATCGCTGCGCCGCGGCGCAGGCCGCCTGCTTTATAACGGAGATGAAGGCTCTCTCGTCCTCAGCACGGACGGAACGTTTCTGCTGAGCGACATACAGGACGGCGCGCTTCTGTGCGAAAAGATTCGCACGCTTTGCCCTGCCGCTCCCAAGCTGTTCACCGTCAAAAGTGACGATGCCGCAGCAGCGCTGATGCGGGAATTCTCCCTGCACGATTCCATGCGCTGCACGCAGTGGGTCTATGAAAAGGGCGAGCCGCCCTGCCCCGTCACGGCGGACATCCGCCCGCTGACGCAGGAGCACGCGGCGCTGGCCGCGTCCGTCTATCACGACGGCGACGGTGCGTACATCCGTAACCGCATCGAACACGGCGCACTCTTCGGCGTATTTGAGAGCGATGCCCTCGCAGGCTTCGCCGGTTTTCATGACGACAGCAGCATGGGCATGCTCGAAATTCTACCGCCGTTCCGCCGCCGCGGGTATGCCGCGCAGCTGGAAGCATTTCTGATCGCCGCGGCGCTGAAGGAGGGCCGCACGCCCTACTGCCACGTGGTCGACGGAAACGAAGCGTCGCTGCATTTGCAGCGGAAAATGGGCCTCACCTGCACCCGCCTTCCCGCGATCTGGGTCAATTAAGCAAAGAAAGGAGACAAAGCGAATCGGTTTTGTCTCCTTTTTTCAAAAATATCGCAAATCCTCTTGCAAAATCAAATTTCTGTGTTACAATACAATTAGTTCCAAACGTACCAAACATTTGAAATAACTTTTTATCAAAGGAGAAGATATTATGCCGCTCGTAACATCTACTGAAATGTTCAAAAAAGCCTATGACGGCGGATACGCCATCGGCGCGTTCAACGTCAACAACATGGAGATCGTGCAGGGTATCACCGAGGCCTGCCAGGAAGAGCACGCGCCCGTGATCCTGCAGGTCAGCAAGGGCGCCCGCGCCTACGCGAACCACACCTACCTCGTCAAGCTCGTGGAAGCTGCTGTCGAGTGCTGCCCCGATATCCCCATCGTGCTGCACCTTGACCACGGCCCGGACTTCGAGACCTGCAAGTCCTGCATCGACGGCGGCTTCACCTCCGTCATGATCGACGCCTCCTCCAAGCCCTTTGCCGAAAATATCGAGATCACGAAGAAGGTCGTCGAGTACGCACATGACCACGGCGTCGTGGTCGAGGCCGAGCTCGGCACCCTCGCCGGTATCGAGGACGAGGTCAAGGTCGCCGCGCACGAGGCGTCCTACACCCATCCCGAAGAAGTCGAGGAATTCGTCTCCAAGACCGGCTGCGACTCCCTTGCCATCGCCATTGGTACCTCTCACGGCGCTTACAAGTTCAAGCCCGAGCAGTGCACCGTCAATGAGCAGGGCATCCTCGTCCCGCCCCCGCTGCGCTTCGATGTGCTGAAGGAAGTCTCCAAGCGTCTGCCCGGCTTCCCCATCGTGCTGCACGGCTCCTCCTCCGTCCCGCAGGAGTATGTCAAGATGATCAACGAGCACGGCGGCAAGATGCCCAACGCTATCGGCGTGCCCGAGGATCAGCTGCGCGAGGCCGCAAAGCTCTCCGTCTGCAAGATCAACATCGACTCCGACCTGCGCCTTGCCATGACCGGCACCGTGCGCGCCTTCCTCGATGAACATCCCGACAAGTTTGACCCGCGCGAGTATCTCAAGCCCGCCCGCGCCAACATCAAGGAGCTCGTCCGCCACAAGCTCGTCGATGTGCTCGGCTGCGCTGGCAAGGCCTAAGCGATAAGGAGAACTGCTATGAGTGAATTGAAAGGCGCGTGCATCATTGGCCAGTCCGGCGGCCCGACCTCCGTCATCAACGCGAGCGCTTACGGCGTCATCCGCACGGCGCTCGATTCCGGCTGCATCACGAATGTCTACGGCGCAGAGCACGGTATCAAGGGCGTGCTCGAAGACCGCCTGTTCGACATGAGTCAGGAAGACCCGAAGGAGCTGGAGCTTTTAAAGTACACCCCCTCCTCCGCCCTCGGCTCCTGCCGCTACAAGATGAAGGACCCCGACGAGGACGACACCGATTACAAGCGCATCCTTGAGGTATTCAAAAAGCACGACGTCCGCTATTTCTTCTACAACGGCGGAAATGACTCGATGGATACCTGCAATAAGATCAGCAAGTACATGCAGAAGGTCGGCTACGAGTGCCGCGTCATGGGCGTGCCCAAGACGATCGACAACGACCTTTATGGCACCGACCATTGCCCCGGCTACGCCAGCGCCGCCAAGTACATCGCGACGAGCCTGATGGAGGTCTATCAGGACGCGCACGTCTACGACACGGGCATGATCTGCATTGTCGAGATCATGGGCCGCCACGCCGGTTGGCTGACTGCCGCCGCCGCGCTCGCGACGAAGTACGGCGCGGGTCCCGACCTCATCTACCTGCCCGAGACTGATTTCGACATGGACACGTTCCTTGCCGACGTCGAGCGCATCTACAAGGAGACCGGCAGCTGTATGGTCGCCGTATCCGAGGGCATCCACTATGCCGACGGCAGCTTTGTCTCCGAGGCCAAGACCAGCGCGACGGACGGCTTTGGCCACGCGCAGCTTGGCGGCCTCGCCGCGCTGCTGGCGAGCATCGTGAAGGAAAAGACCGGCGCGAAGGTGCGCGGCATTGAGCTGTCGTTGCTCCAGCGCTGCGGCGCACACCTCGCAAGCGAGACCGATATCGAAGAGGCCGTCATGGCCGGTCGTGCCGCGGTGGAGAACGCCGCCGCCGGCATCACCGACAAGATGGTCGCCTTTGAGCGTGAGACTGTGGACGGCCACTACGTTTGCAAGACGAAGCTGCTACCGCTCACCGAGGTCGCAAACTTCGAGAAGAAGATCCCCATCGAGTGGATCAACGACTCTCACAACGGCGTCAAGCAGGAGTTCATCGACTATGTCCTCCCCCTCATCCAGGGCGAGCCCAAGCTCCCGAAGGAGGACTCCCTCCCCCGTTTCGCCAAACTCAAAAAAGTGCTGGCCAAGTAAATTTTTCAGTAAAAAAGGAACCGATTCAAAAGAATCGGTTCCTTTTTTATCCTGGTCCACGCATTCCGCTTATTCCGTGGACCACTCACCGAGAACATCTGTGGTAAGCGGCAGCGTCGTTTCCTTCGTGCCGCTTTCCGTGTAGAGCGTCAGCGTAACGGTATTGTCCTGTGCGTGATAGGTCTCCGCCCGCGCGGTCACGCCGAGGGGCGCACTCAGGCGCGCAAGCTGCGCGTCCGCCTTATCCCAGTCGACCTCACTGCGCTGAGAGCCCTCCTCCGCGGCGTTCCAACGGTAGACAAAAACACACGACATGCCGTCGCCAAAGGTGCTGCGCGTAATGAGTTCGCTGCGCCCATCTCCCGTGAGATCAAGCGGCCACGCGCCGTCGCCCTCCGCCGCATCATCAAAGTCATAGCCAAAGGTCCTGCCCGCATAGACGAAGCCCTGCTCCGTCAGCGCATAGAAGTCACAAACTGTCATAACTATGCCTTGGATCGTTTCAAGCTCGAAGCCCGGAAATCCGAGCACATCGTCCCGTGCGGTGAGGGAGACTTTTTCGGCAGCGTTGCCATTCCCGATCCAAGTGCCGCGATTCACGCCGAACGGTATGTCGATCTCCGCACCGTCCGCGCCAAAGAGCGCGTAGCGCGCATAGCCAGCCTCATCCGGCTCGTAGACCTTCAGCGTGACAGTCTGACCGCCGGCCTCCTCGGTCTGCGTGAGCAGCGCGGTGGGCGCGTCAGCCTCCTCCGGTGGCAATTCCTCTATGATGGGCTGCGGGGTGCGGCTTGCTAAGATGATGCTGACAAGCGCCGCTGCCACCAGCAGCGGCAGCGCGATCTTTCGGCTCATATCCTCTTCCTCCTGTTATCCTTCTTATAGAACAGCATAACAGCGGGCAGAGGAAATGACAAGTTACAAAGTGATGACATTCCAGTTACAGGAATGTAACAAAGCGAGAGGAACCTCCTCTCGCTTTGTTTCTTTACAGGATGATACAGATGAGACCGCCCGTGCCCTCGTTGATGATGCGCTCAAGCGTCTGGCGGAGCTTGAGGCGCGCGTCGTCCGGCATGTGCTTGAGCTTTGCCTGCAGGTCTTCGTTCACGATCTCGTGGAAGCTGCGGCCGAAGATGTTGGACTGCCAGATCTTCGTCGTGTCGCCCTCGAACTCCTGCAAGAGGTAGTTGACCATGTCTTCGCTCTGCTTTTCATTGCCGACGATGGGCGAAACCGTCGTTTCGATGTCGGCGCGGATGATATGCAGGCTCGGCGCGCTCGCCTTGAGCCTCACACCGTAGCGCCCGCCCTGCTTCATGATCTCCGGCTCCTCCAAGTTCAGCTCGTCGACCGTCGGCACAACGATACCGTAGCCTCTCTCGCGCGCGTCGGACACCGCCTGCGCCACCTTGTCGTACTCCGCCTTGACCGACGAGAGCTCAGTGAGAAGGCTCAGCAGATCGCCGTCATCCTTCACATCGAAGCCCGACTGCTCGCTCAGCGTCCGGTAGAACAGTGCGCGCGGGAGCTGCAATTCCGCCGCGGCGACGCCCGTGCCGAGCTGAATGGACGTGATGCGCGCGCTGCTGACGCTTTCGCAGCCGCCGATGGCGCTGATCGCGCCCTGCACCTCTCGGATACAGTGGAGGCTGCCCGTATTCTCGCGGATGGCCTGATAGAGGCCGCTTTTGATCGGGTGATCGTCGGCAAGCGCCTCGACCCACGGCGGGATGAAGAGGTCCAGCTCGCAGAGCGGGAACTCGTAAAGGATGGCCTTGAGAATCATTCCCACTGCGTTGTCGTCGAGCGTCAGGCAGTTGACGGGCAGACATGTCACGCCATAGCGTGAAGCGATATCCCTTGCCATTGCCTGCACGCGATCGCTTTCCGGCTCTGTCGCGTTGAGCAGAACGAGAAATGGCTTGCCGATCTCCTGTAATTCGCGGATGACGCGGCCCTCGGCCTCTATGTAGTCCTCGCGCGGGATATCGGTGATACTGCCGTCGGTCGTCACAACGACACCGATGGTCGAATGCTCGCGGATGACGCGCGTTGTGCCAAGCTCCGCCGCCTCACTCATCGTCACCTCGTGGTCGAGCCACGGCGTCGAGACCATGCGGGGGCTCTCGCCCTCCATCTGCCCCGTCGCGCCCGGGATCATGTAGCCCACGCAGTCGATGAGCCGAACCGAGCAGCTGCTGCCCTCGTCAAGCGCAATATCCACCGCCTCTTCCGGCACGAACTTCGGCTCCGCCGTCATCACCATGCGGCCGCTGCCGCTCTGCGGCAGCTCATCCTTCGCCCGCTCGCGGCGGTAGACATTGTCGATGTTCGGGATGACCTGCGTTTCCATAAAGCGCTTGATGAACGTCGACTTGCCCGCGCGCACGGGGCCGACGACGCCGATGTAGATGTCCCCCGCCGTGCGGGTCGAAATATCCTGATAGATCTCCGTATTCATGCTCATACCCTCTTCCTCCGTTCCTCAGCGCCTGCGCGGGATCAGCAGCAGCTTTCCGATCACCGCGGCGGATTCCTCCTTGAGCTCGTTGGCCGCGAGGATGGCCTCGACCGTTGTGCGGTACAGCTTGGCAATATCCCACAGCCGCTCGCCCTGCTTCATCGCGCGGAGCACGAGCGAGGGGACGTTCTCGTCCTTTTTCCCGCACTCCTCGGCCTCAAGCGACTGAAGACAAGGATAACGCGGCGTTTCCGCCACGCTGACGGCAAACGTTACGGGGAAGCGCAGCTCCACGCCGTCCGCGCCGACGGACGCGGCGATCTCGCCCGCGTACATGTCCTGCACCCGCGCCTGTCCGCTGCCCGGAAGGTCGGTCTCGAGCAGCACCTCGCTCCGCCGCTCGGAGAGCAGCGGCACGGCGTTTTCGTCGAGATACAGCACGCGCAGATTCGCCGTCGCGCGCAGCGACGCGCTCTCTCCCCCGCCGCTCACGCCCGCGCTGCTGAAGATCACGTCCGTCGCCAGCACCGTCTGCACCTCGGCCCCGGTCTCGATCTTTTCGCGCACGAGCTGCTCGCGCAGCACCAGCGCCGCGCTGTCGCACAGCTCGACCGTCTCCGTCTTCGCGGTCAGGTCGTAGGCCGTGCTGTAAAGGTCCGCCACACAGCAAACGCTTTTCACCTCGCGCACCGCTGTGAACGCGCTGATGTAGAGCCGCAGCGAGATGGCGCGGTTGTTGTCCGGCTCGCTCTCGCTGCCGACATGGATCTCCGCGCCTGTCAGGCGCAGCGACGCGCGCACCGTCGTCTCGCCCTCATCTTCGGCAAGGCCGTCGAGAATCTGCGAAAACGGCAATTCACTGCTCATCGACGCAAGATTCCCGCTCTCATCCAAGTAGATGGCATCCAGCCGCGCGACGCCCTTGAGCACGATCTTGTTGCCGATCGACTTGCAGTCAGTCACGCGCAGCGCGCACTTTGTGCGTAAAAGCTCCTGAATGGGCTCCTTCGTGCCCGAAAGCAGCACTTCATCGGAAAATGTGAAGTCCTTTTCCCGAATGGCGCGGATAATACCGATGTCCTTTTTCTCGCACAGCGTTTCGATCTTGTAGGCTTCCTGCTCCTTCACGCCGCTGCACACGCTCAGCGACGCGGGCACGTAGGGCGTAAGCGTCAGCTCCACGTTCACGCGCGTGAACACCTTGCGCGGATTGAGCATGCGCACCTCGCACGAGCAGAGCCGGCCGTCGAGGCAGCTGTCCGCGCTGCCGCTCAGCGCGCGCCCCTCGATCGTCTCGTCGAGCGGCAGCGTGTATTCAAACGACTTCATCCCCTGCGCGTCCTCGGCCACGTACAAAAGCGTCATGCGGACCATGCCCGACACCTGCGCTTTTCCGTCTGCGATCTCACGGCTGCGCAGGAAAAGGCACCCGCTCGCATCCACGATGCGGGCGATGTCCGGCAGATAGTCCGGCACGATGGTCTCCGTTGTCTCCTCGCGGTTCTCGCTGAGCTGCGGTAACGCCTGATAACAGGCAAACTGCTCCTTTTTCAATTCCAGTTCCATTGCAGTCCCTCTCCTTCGGCTAAGTGGTTACTGCACTCTATGCACTGTGGACGCGCGTTATGCTTCCTCCCGGACGCCAAATACGCGCCGCAGCAGCGACGAGAGGACCTTGGGTGACTTCCAAACGACAATTTTCATGCTTTTCCCTCCCAATATTCATACCCTTTTCAACCGATGTTAGAATCTGCGCAGGCAGCCGATGCCGCAAAAGATGAGAAGAAATGCGACCAGAAACATCAGCGCCCCCACCGGAAAAACAGCCGCGATGAAAATACCGAGCCCCAGCGCCAGCGCGCAAACACCCACGCAGTGCCACGGGCCGAACAGCGGCGGTCCCGGCGGGCGCGGCGGCGGATTCGAATACATGCTTTTCCCCTCCTCTCCCGGCGTTCGCCTGCTCCATTCTATACAAAAGCGGCCGCCGCGTTCCTGCTTTATCGTGACAAAGCGTCGAACTTCGTCATGTTGTCCTTTGTAATACTTGACATTCTCTCATCTTTATGTAATATTAAGAACAACTTCACTTGATCGCGGCTCTGCGAGCGTGTTCCGCACTGACCGCAACGGAAAGGACGGCACACCCATGCAGGAAATGAGCAGAAGAAATCAGCACTTTACCGACTCCGTCATTCGCAGAATGACGCGTATCTCCAACGAATGCGGCGCGATCAACTTAGCGCAGGGCTTCCCCGATTTTGACCCGCCCAAGGAGATGATGGACCGCCTCGAGGTCGTGAGCCACGAAGGCCCCCATCAGTACCCCATCACGATGGGTGCGCCGAATTTCCGCCAGGCCATCGCGCGCAAATGCGGTCACTTCATGGGCCGCACCATCGACCCCGAGACCGAGATCGTCGCGACCATCGGCTCGACCGAAGCGATGGTCGACACGCTCTTCGCCCTGACGAATCCGGGCGACCGCGTCGTGATGTTCTCCCCGTTCTTCGAAAACTACCGCGCACAGGTCATCATGGCCGACTGCGAGCCGGTCTTTGTCCCTCTGAATCCGCCGACATTCTCCTTTGACCCGAACGTGCTCGAAGATGCGTTCCGCGGCGGTGCGAAGGCCATCATCATCTGCAATCCCTCGAACCCGAGCGGCAAGGTCTTCACCGAGGAAGAGCTCAAGACCATCGCCGACCTCTGCATCCGCTACGACGTTTACGCCATCATGGACGAGGTGTATGAGCACATCATCTACGACGGCCGCAAGCACGTCTACATGAACAGCATCCCCGGCATGTGGGAGCGCACGGTCTCCTGCTCGTCGCTCTCCAAGACCTACTCCGTCACCGGCTGGAGACTCGGCTATGCCATCGCGCCGGAGAACATCATGGCGCGCATCCGCCAGTACCACGACTTCAACGCCGTCGGCTGCCCGTCGCCTCTGATGGAGGCCGCCGTCGTCGGCCTCAACATGCCGCTGAGCTACTATGACGAGTTCGGCGCGCACTACGCGCACATGAAAAAGATCTTCACCGAGGGCATGCGCGACATCGGCATCCCCTTCACCGATCCCGAGGGCACGTACTTCGTGCTGGCCGACATCTCCCCGTACCTCAAGAAGGGCCAGAGCGACGTCGACTTCTGCGAGCAGCTGGCGAGAAAAGCCGGCGTCGGCGCCGTGCCGGGCAGCTCGTTCTTCAATGAACCGATCAACAATATTGTGCGTCTGCACTTCGCGAAGAAGGATGAGACGCTGTACGCTGCGCTGGATCGGCTGAATCATATCAAGGATATGATGTGAGTTTTCCGCACTTCATGCGGAAGGAATGTTCCCCACACTGTGTGGGGACGCGACAAAGGGGGGCTATTCTCTTTCCGAGGAAAGAGAATAGCCCCCCTTACACCCCCC
>OGLE01002638.1_pt1 | contig 11046 bp, 9 predicted proteins | sample 1572671 | NCBI WGS metagenome assembly OGLE01 (sample SAMEA2581923, study PRJEB24529) | metagenome | biome: Human gut stool | place: China | collected 2011 | reverse complement strand
AGGAAGAAAATTTGAATAGAATTATTACGGTTCCTAATCTTCTTTCTTTTTTTCGGCTTTGTCTGATTCCGGTAATTATATGGAGTTATTGTGTAAAGAAAAATCCTCTGTTAGCTGGTGAAATCTTATTGCTGTCTGGTCTTACGGATCTTGCTGATGGATATATCGCAAGAAGATTCCATAGGATTAGTAATTTAGGAAAAATACTTGATCCGGTGGCTGATAAGCTGACACAGGCAGCGATGTTAATCTGTCTGTTTACTCGTTTTCCGCATATGCTTCTTTTAATCGTAATAATGGCAGGTAAGGAACTGTATATGGTAGTCAGTGGATGTCTTGTGATACGAAAGACAGGAAAAGTACATGGTGCAGACTGGCATGGAAAGATAGTAACCTTTTTATTATATGGAACTGCAGCGGTGCATATTATATGGTTCCAAATTACACCGATGGTATCAGATCTGTTGATTGGTTTGTGCGCTATAATGATGGTCATATCGGTCGCTCTGTATATTATCCAGAATACCAGGACTCTTAAGGGAGAGACTGTATAAGCAATTTTATATTGCAATGACTAGAAAAATATTTGGGAGAATATTGATGAGATAAAGAAAGATAAAAACTTAACCTGGATTGTGGATTGTTCAGAACATTTCAAGAGAACAGCCGACTCAAAGACCCCTCATTTACTACCCCGTGCACAAAAGAGAAGGTTATTTCTCTACATACCCTTTGCTGAAAGATAGCGGCTGTATCGGATGTAGCGAGCTTCAAGATTGTTCTCGAGCCGTAAATATGGTAATGGACAAGCTTCAATGTGATGAAAAGGAAGCTAGTAGCGTAATCCTTGAATCAATTCCTACCGAAAGCATTGATACGCTTATAGAATCCGGCCTGAATAGTGCAAATGATGATTCTTTTGATGATGTCCACCTCGCTGATGGATGCTCAACTTGTAAAACGGAAATTTTTCGCTCATTCCTCACACATATGGCAACAAACACTGATGAGATCTTCTGTGAGCTGTCAAATAAGCTTCTCAGACAGGCTTTAGATGAACAACTAAGCAAGCTAACTTCGAAAGAAGCTGAGGTCATTAAGCTACGCTTTGAAAAAGAAAGAGATCACCGCCTTTGATGACTATATGACAACCAAGCTGGAAACTTGAAGAGAAAGCACTCTGTGAGTAATTCGCAGAGTGCTTTCTCTTTTTCGCACATTTCTCAAAACTGAGGAAGGAAATTATACTATAAGCAGTAATGAGAAATGGAGCGTTCAGATATGGAGAATAGTTTAAGCAGGATGCGACCGCATCTTGTATCAGAATGGTCAGAAAAGAACTTCCCGTTGACTCCTGATACAGTGACCTTTGGGTCTAATAAAACTGTGTGGTGGAAAGGTGCTTGCGGTCACGAATGGCAGACAAGCATTAAAGCTCGCTCCGCAGGCGAGCAATGTCCAATATGTTCGGGAGCGAGGGTGCTTCGAGGTTATAACGACTTTGAAAGTAAGTTCCCTGAGCTTGCGAAGGAATGGTCGCCCAAGAATGAGCCGCTAAGACCGTCGATGATTACAGCGGCTACGCACAGGAAGGTAATATGGCAGTGCAAGCTCGGACACGAATGGACGGCATCCGTGAAAAGCCGGACGGTGAACGGTACGGGTTGTCCCTACTGCTCACACAACTTTGTGCTACCGGGCTTCAACGACTTGGCAAGCCGTTTTCCTGAAATCGCTGCGGAGTGGTCAGAGCGCAATCTTCCGCTGACGCCGGATCAGGTTACGGCTTTCAAGAATATTAAAGTTTGGTGGAAATGTCACTTGGGTCACGAATGGAACACATTGATTTCAACCCGTGCAGGAGGAAGTCAGTGTCCCTATTGTAGTGGGATAAAGCTACTCAAAAGCTTTAATGACTTAAAAACAAAGTACCCTTCCCTTGCCGCAGAGTGGTCGGAAAAGAATCTGCCGTTGACTCCCGATGCGGTCAATGAGAAGTCAACTAAGAATGTTTGGTGGAAATGCAATACCTGCGGCTATGAATGGAAAGCCGTCGTCAAAGCACGGGTCAAAGGCGGTATGTGTCCTGTTTGTGCTGAGAGAGCCGTTCTGCAAGGCTATAATGATCTTGGAACAACTGATCCTCACTTACTCTCAGAATGGGACTATGAAAAGAACTCCAAGTGGACACCGAGCAATGTATCGAGAAACTCGATGAAGGTCGTTTGGTGGAAATGCGGAGCAGGACACTCTTACCGTGCCAAAATCACAGATAGAACTATTGAGCAAAAGGGTTGCCCTCAATGTGAAGCGGAGTTTCAACAGGCTCTCCCGCAGATGCTGATAATGATGTATGGAGCACAGAACGGCATTACGGTCAAAAGCAATAGCGACTCGGAGCTTGGAATGCGACTTGTTGCATACCTCCCTGAATTACATTGTGCGGTCGATATTGCCGGAGCAACCGTGACGGAGAAAAGAGAGCAAAGCGTGAAAGCCCACATTTGTCAAAGTAACCGGCTGAGTTACTACCTTATTAAAAGAACTGCGGATACTTCGCAAATGGCAGCGGAAATCAAAACGCTATTTATCCGCAATCATATCTATCTCCATACGGATTCCGAGAAAGATGTTCAAGTGCTTCGAGAGAGATTTTTAGAATGGAAAAATCGAAATGCTTGTAAACTGAACGGAAAATATTGAATTTCGTTAAGCCGTGTGTTATACTGTTTAAATGGTTAGTTTCAGTATAGCACACGGCTCGTTTTCAAAAAAATGAAGCCACCTTACGCCAGCTTACTCCACGGCTTACGCCATTAGATTTTCCGCTATCTGAATTAGGCGTAACTGAGCTTACCCCAGCTTCAAACGAGTAGATGCCGGTCTGGACTTATAGACGCTAAGCGGAGCTTATCTAAGGCTGGTCACGAAAATCCCCACAATGAAGCCGTTGGATACCGACAAGAAGCCCGCAAAGCCCGCCGAGGCCGCTCCCACCGCCCCTGTCGTGGAGGAGAAGATCGACTTCTCCAACGTGCAGATCGAACCGCTGTTCACCGACCTGGTGGATTTTGACACCTTCTCCAAGAGCGATTTCCGTGCCGTGAAGGTTAAGGAATGCGAAGCCGTGAAGAAGTCCAAAAAGCTCTTAAAGTTCGTTTTGGACGACGGAACCGGCACAGATAGGGTCATTTTGAGCGGAATTCACGAGTATTATGAGCCGGAAGAACTGGTTGGAAAGACCTGCATCGCTATCACGAACCTCCCGCCTCGCCCGATGATGGGTATCGATTCCTGCGGTATGCTCATCTCCGCCGTGCATCATGAAAACGGCGAAGAAAAGCTCCATCTGCTTATGGTAGATGACCATATCCCGGCAGGTGCAAAGCTCTATTAAGCTGATGTAACGATGTACCGTTTAACCAAATAAACGAGATGTACTTCAAATGCTGAAAATCGCAAAAGTAAGTGATTTACATCAAACTTACATCATTTGATGCGTGAATTTGTGCAGGGACAAAATAATCGCATAATTTTCAAGATGAATGGGCAGTCCCAATCGGGATTGCCCATTTTCAAAAGTATGATAAAAGTCTAAAATAAAATCAGGTAGAATGTCAGGTATGAAATTTCGAGAAATCAAAGAAAACAAAAAACAGTTTCTATCATTACTGCTTTTGGCAGATGAACAGGAGAATATGATAGACCGCTATCTTGAAAAAGGCACTATGTATGTGCTTGACGATAACGGCGTGAAAGCTGAGTGTGTCGTCACCGATGAGGGCGACGGCATTCTTGAAATAAAGAATATTGCGACCGTTCCAGAATATCAAGGCAATGGATATGCCAAAGCCCTAATTGATTTTATTGTTAAAGAGTATGCCGACAAATATTACGTTTTACAGGTCGGAACCGGCGACAGTCCTCTGACAGTTCCATGGCTGAAAAGCGAAAAGACAAAGCAAGAACCGTCTTAAAAACCGGAGAGATTCAGAGAAAAAACGGTACTTATCAATTTAGTTGGATGGACGGACAGTTAAAAAGGCGTTTTATATATGCCAAAACCTTAGCTGACCTGCGTGAAAAAGAGAAGAATATCTTGAAAGATAAATGTGACGGCATAAAGACCGAAGCTCGATACACCACAGTTAATGATTTGTTTGACCTTTGGCTCAATTTGAAAAGAGGATTGAAAAACAATACCTTTGAGAATTACAAGTATCTTTACAACACCTTTGTACGACCTGTTATCGGCAATAAACGAGTATCAACATTGAGAAAGTCGGATATTAAGAAGTATTACAACTACCTTGCCGATGAGAGAAACCTGAAAGTTTCCACGATTGACAGTATCCATACTGTCCTACATCAAATATTGCAGATAGCGGTTGATGATGACTATATCAGAAACAATCCTTCGGACAATGTGTTGAGAGAACTGAAAAAGTCTCACGCTTTTCAGTCAGAGAAGCGCCGAGCGTTGACAAGACCTGAACAGGATTTATTCCTTGATTACCTTAAAACACATCCGGTTTACGAGCATTGGTATCCCGTTTTTGCGGTTATGATAGGAACGGGATTGCGTGTCGGCGAGGTAACAGGCTTGAGATGGTGCGATATTGATATGGAAAGCGGAATGATTGATGTAAATCACACGCTTGTATATTACGACCATCGTACCGAAGGAAGCAAAAAAGGCTGCTATTTCAATGTGAATACGACTAAGACTCCTGCAAGTATGAGACAAGTACCAATGCTCGATTTCGTCAAAGAAGCATTTGAACTTGAAAAGCAGAAACAGAAAGACTTGGATATTCATTGCGAGGTTACAATAGATGGTTACTCCGACTTTATCTTTATCAATCGCTTTGGACAGGCGCAGCACCAAGCAACCTTGAATAAAGCAATCCGCCGTATTATTCGTGACTGCAACGATGAGCAGTTTGAAAAATCGGAAGAACCCGAAGTGCTTTTGCCCCATTTTAGCTGCCATTCACTCAGACATACATTCACAACGAGAATGTGCGAAGCCGGAGTTAATATAAAGGTCATTCAGGACGCACTCGGACATACAGATATTTCAACCACGCTGAATATCTACACCGATGTTACCAAAGAATTGAAAACATCAGAGTTCAAAGGACTTGATAATTATTTCAAGGCACAGTAACAATCGAATAGACAGAGAGCATACAATCCGTTTCGGAAAGTATGCTCTCTTTATTTATATACATTTATAATGGGATTTGGGTTGCAGGTTGACTTTCAGGCAGCAGATGAATATAATAAATGTTAGTGAAGGTTTGCCGGGTTTCATAGTTCGACTTACATCATTTACATCAAAACATACATCATTTGAGTGCCAAATTGCCGAAAATGAGTCCGAAAAAGTTGTTTTTAAGCCATTCAAAACGGCTTTAATGCCCGTTAGAACAACTTATTTCCGAAAATGAGAGAACCGCAACAAAAATCCCCACAATGAAGCCGTTGGACTCCGACAAGAAGGTTTCCAAGGAAGTTTCGGCTCCTGCGGAGGCTGCTCAGGCGGCTCCGGTCGTGGAGGAAAAAATCGATTTTTCCAATGTTCAGATCGAGCCGCTGTTCCAGGATCAGGTGGATTTTGACACCTTCTCCAAGAGCGATTTCCGTGCCGTGAAGGTTAAGGAATGCGAAGCCGTGAAGAAGTCCAAAAAGCTCTTAAAGTTCGTTCTGGACGACGGAACCGGCACAGATCGGGTCATTTTGAGCGGAATTCACGAGTATTATGAGCCGGAAGAGCTGGTCGGAAAGACCTGCACTGCCATCACGAATCTGCCTCCCAGAGCCATGATGGGCATTGAGAGCTGCGGTATGCTGATTAGTGCCGTTCACCATGAAGGAGAGGAAGAAAAGCTCCATCTCCTGATGGTCGATCCCCACATTCCGGCTGGTGCTAAGCTGTATTGATTGAAGAGCCAAAATCGGCTCGAATCACCAATTTAGTCACCAAAAATCACCTTTCGATCTCCAAATCGGATGGCGAAAATGTGCGATTCCTCATTGAATGGCATAAATCATCGTTATTCTTCAAGAGACTCACTATCATACGGTAGTGGGTCTCTTTTTTTGTTTTCGGACATTCTTCTGACAGATTCCCATAACGTATGTTCGAGGAGTTCGTCAAAAATTTTTTTGAAAATCTTTGAGAAACAATGTCGTTTTTTGAGGCTCGATGTTGCTGTAGGGGGTTGAGGGGAGAAATTCCCTCAGAAACACAACGGAGGCCCAAAGATGAACGACAAGAATGCTATCAAGATTCAAAAAGGCGATATCTTCTACGCTGATCTCGGTGAAACAGTTGGATCGGAGCAGAACGGCATTCGCCCGGTATTGGTAATCCAAAACGATGTAGGTAATAAGTACAGCCCTACCGTGATTATCACTCCGCTGACAAGCAAAGCAAAGAAGCTGGCCCAGCCAACCCACGTATTCATTGGAAAGAGATTTGGACTAACTGAAAAGTCTTATGCCTTGCTTGAGCAGATCCGGACAATAGACCGTACTCGTCTGCTTGAATATGTCGGACATGCCGATATACCTGTGATGGATCGTGTTGATGCTGCCCTCCGTGTGAGTCTAAACCTGATATGAGGAGGTGCAACATGGAAATCATCGACCAGACGAGGCAGGTTCTGCTTAAGGATAGGCTAAATGAAAGCCTTGAGTTCTGACCGTTTCCCCAACAATGATGCCAAGTCTCCACGCTCACCAATTTAGTCTCCAATAGCGTGAAGAATGGAGCAGAATGACGCGGAAATGTGTCCTTGCAACTCAGACTATACGGAAGAACGGCTTTAATCAAAGATTGTTACCGTGTGAGGCTTTAAGTAGTTTTGTACACGTGCGAGGGGTTATGATTACTGCGAATTTGAGGGAAATCAAGCCAGGTTTTCTAATCCCCACCATGAAGCCGCTGGACGCCGACAAGAAGCCCGCAAAGCCCGCCGAGACCGCTCCCACCGCCCCTGTCGTGGAGGAGAAGATCGACTTCTCCAACGTGCAGATCGAACCGCTGTTCACCGACCTGGTGGATTTTGACACCTTCTCCAAGAGCGATTTCCGTGCCGTGAAGGTTAAGGAATGCGAAGCCGTGAAGAAGTCCAAAAAGCTCTTAAAGTTCGTTTTGGACGACGGAACCGGCACAGATAGGGTCATTTTGAGCGGAATTCACGAGTATTATGAGCCGGAAGAACTGGTTGGAAAGACCTGCATCGCTATCACGAACCTCCCGCCTCGCCCGATGATGGGTATCGATTCCTGCGGTATGCTCATCTCCGCCGTGCATCATGAAAACGGCGAAGAAAAGCTCCATCTGCTTATGGTAGATGACCATATCCCGGCAGGTGCAAAGCTCTATTAAGCTGATGTAACGATGTACCGTTTAACCAAATAAACGAGATGTACTTCAAATGCTGAAAATCGCAAAAGTAAGTGATTTACATCAAACTTACATCATTTGATGCGTGAATTTGTGCAGGGACAAAATAATCGCATAATTTTCAAGATGAATGGGCAGTCCCAATCGGGATTGCCCATTTTCAAAAGTATGATAAAAGTCTAAAATAAAATCAGGTAGAATGTCAGGTATGAAATTTCGAGAAATCAAAGAAAACAAAAAACAGTTTCTATCATTACTGCTTTTGGCAGATGAACAGGAGAATATGATAGACCGCTATCTTGAAAAAGGCACTATGTATGTGCTTGACGATAACGGCGTGAAAGCTGAGTGTGTCGTCACCGATGAGGGCGACGGCATTCTTGAAATAAAGAATATTGCGACCGTTCCAGAATATCAAGGCAATGGATATGCCAAAGCCCTAATTGATTTTATTGTTAAAGAGTATGCCGACAAATATTACGTTTTACAGGTCGGAACCGGCGACAGTCCTCTGACAGTTCCATGGCTGAAAAGCGAAAAGACAAAGCAAGAACCGTCTTAAAAACCGGAGAGATTCAGAGAAAAAACGGTACTTATCAATTTAGTTGGATGGACGGACAGTTAAAAAGGCGTTTTATATATGCCAAAACCTTAGCTGACCTGCGTGAAAAAGAGAAGAATATCTTGAAAGATAAATGTGACGGCATAAAGACCGAAGCTCGATACACCACAGTTAATGATTTGTTTGACCTTTGGCTCAATTTGAAAAGAGGATTGAAAAACAATACCTTTGAGAATTACAAGTATCTTTACAACACCTTTGTACGACCTGTTATCGGCAATAAACGAGTATCAACATTGAGAAAGTCGGATATTAAGAAGTATTACAACTACCTTGCCGATGAGAGAAACCTGAAAGTTTCCACGATTGACAGTATCCATACTGTCCTACATCAAATATTGCAGATAGCGGTTGATGATGACTATATCAGAAACAATCCTTCGGACAATGTGTTGAGAGAACTGAAAAAGTCTCACGCTTTTCAGTCAGAGAAGCGCCGAGCGTTGACAAGACCTGAACAGGATTTATTCCTTGATTACCTTAAAACACATCCGGTTTACGAGCATTGGTATCCCGTTTTTGCGGTTATGATAGGAACGGGATTGCGTGTCGGCGAGGTAACAGGCTTGAGATGGTGCGATATTGATATGGAAAGCGGAATGATTGATGTAAATCACACGCTTGTATATTACGACCATCGTACCGAAGGAAGCAAAAAAGGCTGCTATTTCAATGTGAATACGACTAAGACTCCTGCAAGTATGAGACAAGTACCAATGCTCGATTTCGTCAAAGAAGCATTTGAACTTGAAAAGCAGAAACAGAAAGACTTGGATATTCATTGCGAGGTTACAATAGATGGTTACTCCGACTTTATCTTTATCAATCGCTTTGGACAGGCGCAGCACCAAGCAACCTTGAATAAAGCAATCCGCCGTATTATTCGTGACTGCAACGATGAGCAGTTTGAAAAATCGGAAGAACCCGAAGTGCTTTTGCCCCATTTTAGCTGCCATTCACTCAGACATACATTCACAACGAGAATGTGCGAAGCCGGAGTTAATATAAAGGTCATTCAGGACGCACTCGGACATACAGATATTTCAACCACGCTGAATATCTACACCGATGTTACCAAAGAATTGAAAACATCAGAGTTCAAAGGACTTGATAATTATTTCAAGGCACAGTAACAATCGAATAGACAGAGAGCATACAATCCGTTTCGGAAAGTATGCTCTCTTTATTTATATACATTTATAATGGGATTTGGGTTGCAGGTTGACTTTCAGGCAGCAGATGAATATAATAAATGTTAGTGAAGGTTTGCCGGGTTTCATAGTTCGACTTACATCATTTACATCAAAACATACATCATTTGAGTGCCAAATTGCCGAAAATGAGTCCGAAAAAGTTGTTTTTAAGCCATTCAAAACGGCTTTAATGCCCGTTAGAACAACTTATTTCCGAAAATGAGAGAACCGCAACAAAAATCCCCACAATGAAGCCGTTGGACTCCGACAAGAAGGTTTCCAAGGAAGTTTCGGCTCCTGCGGAGGCTGCTCAGGCGGCTCCGGTCGTGGAGGAAAAAATCGATTTTTCCAATGTTCAGATCGAGCCGCTGTTCCAGGATCAGGTGGATTTTGACACCTTCTCCAAGAGCGATTTCCGTGCCGTGAAGGTTAAGGAATGCGAAGCCGTGAAGAAGTCCAAAAAGCTCTTAAAGTTCGTTCTGGACGACGGAACCGGCACAGATCGGGTCATTTTGAGCGGAATTCACGAGTATTATGAGCCGGAAGAGCTGGTCGGAAAGACCTGCACTGCCATCACGAATCTGCCTCCCAGAGCCATGATGGGCATTGAGAGCTGCGGTATGCTGATTAGTGCCGTTCACCATGAAGGAGAGGAAGAAAAGCTCCATCTCCTGATGGTCGATCCCCACATTCCGGCTGGTGCTAAGCTGTATTGATTGAAGAGCCAAAATCGGCTCGAATCACCAATTTAGTCACCAAAAATCACCTTTCGATCTCCAAATCGGATGGCGAAAATGTGCGATTCCTCATTGAATGGCATAAATCATCGTTATTCTTCAAGAGACTCACTATCATACGGTAGTGGGTCTCTTTTTTTGTTTTCGGACATTCTTCTGACAGATTCCCATAACGTATGTTCGAGGAGTTCGTCAAAAATTTTTTTGAAAATCTTTGAGAAACAATGTCGTTTTTTGAGGCTCGATGTTGCTGTAGGGGGTTGAGGGGAGAAATTCCCTCAGAAACACAACGGAGGCCCAAAGATGAACGACAAGAATGCTATCAAGATTCAAAAAGGCGATATCTTCTACGCTGATCTCGGTGAAACAGTTGGATCGGAGCAGAACGGCATTCGCCCGGTATTGGTAATCCAAAACGATGTAGGTAATAAGTACAGCCCTACCGTGATTATCACTCCGCTGACAAGCAAAGCAAAGAAGCTGGCCCAGCCAACCCACGTATTCATTGGAAAGAGATTTGGACTAACTGAAAAGTCTTATGCCTTGCTTGAGCAGATCCGGACAATAGACCGTACTCGTCTGCTTGAATATGTCGGACATGCCGATATACCTGTGATGGATCGTGTTGATGCTGCCCTCCGTGTGAGTCTAAACCTGATATGAGGAGGTGCAACATGGAAATCATCGACCAGACGAGGCAGGTTCTGCTTAAGGATAGGCTAAATGAAAGCCTTGAGTTCTGACCGTTTCCCCAACAATGATGCCAAGTCTCCACGCTCACCAATTTAGTCTCCAATAGCGTGAAGAATGGAGCAGAATGACGCGGAAATGTGTCCTTGCAACTCAGACTATACGGAAGAACGGCTTTAATCAAAGATTGTTACCGTGTGAGGCTTTAAGTAGTTTTGTACACGTGCGAGGGGTTATGATTACTGCGAATTTGAGGGAAATCAAGCCAGGTTTTCTAATCCCCACCATGAAGCCGCTGGACGCCGACAAGAAGCCCGCAAAGCCCGCCGAGACCGCTCCCACCGCCCCTGTCGTGGAGGAGAAGATCGACTTCTCCAACGTGCAGAT
>OGLE01002636.1_pt1 | contig 11056 bp, 7 predicted proteins | sample 1572671 | NCBI WGS metagenome assembly OGLE01 (sample SAMEA2581923, study PRJEB24529) | metagenome | biome: Human gut stool | place: China | collected 2011 | reverse complement strand
AACTTGAATGAGACATTCTTAACAGAAATTCCTAGGATAGCGCCAATCTCATCGTCACATCATTCGGGATGCTTACCAAAACATCTTTATCGTCGGAACAGGCACTCAAACCTGCCCATATCATGATTACAGCTAAAAATTTTCTCATAATTTCAAATTTTAACACAGAAATAACTCAACTTCTATTTCCCTAATCCCGGATTCTGATCCACCAGTTTATTCTTCAATCGTTCGGCTTCGGGAATCGGCCAGCAATATTTATCTGCCGAAAAATCAACATCTTGTTTCAACGTATAAATCCAGGATTTATTCTGAGCCGGACTGGCATCGGTATCATTGATAAAACGTAAAGATGCAAAGTATTCGCTCCCGTTTTCAAGGAATTGTTCCACACAGATCTCCCGGAAAATCGTCCGTAACAATTCTTTTTTAGAAGAAGCCGACAAAGCAGGCAATACCGGATTGGTTCGTTTGGAACGCATTTCATTCAGCGGAGCCAAAGCATCGGCAACGGAATAATCGTCCAGCCGGGCTTTCAATTCGGCTTCCATCAGATAAAGTTCGGCATAACGAAAATAATAAGCCGTATAAGGAGCATCGGGAGTATCGTTCCGTCCTCCGTGATACAGTTTCTTCAATGCCCAAACATTTTTTGTATCCCAGGTTTCCGGAGCCCGAACCGAGTCCATGACCACCGTATAGCGGGGATCTTCCTTGATCCAACCGTCGAAGATATCGTAATAGGTATTGTTATATCCTATAGCATAAGAATAGGTAAACTCACTCCAGGCACAATTGGTAATATCCCCCATATAACGGGTCCACAATACTTCCCCGGATTCCCAACCTTTCTCGTACATTTCAGCCAGATCGGCTTCCATTTTCCAGCTACCCGGAGCATCTTTCTTCACAGTAAGCACCAAATCCAGCGCATCTTTCAAGTCCTGTACATCACCGCGCATCACTCCCCGGTTCAATAACAACTTCGCTTTCAATACCTGTGCCAATTGTTTCGATAAATAGCGGGGAGTAGTAAAATCGGGTAAATACTTCAACCCCGGTTCCAAATCTTCAAAAATTTTCTGATAAGATTCTCCGACAGTGATTCGGGGAACCTGCAAATTACTCAGATTGGACATCTGATCGCGGTATAAAATACCATAAGCACAGTCGTCGGCTTCCCACCAGTGTCCGAACATCCAGAATAAATTAGCATAAGCCCAGGCCCGCATACATCTGGCCTCGGCGATCAAAGCCTCTTTTGTTTCGGGCGAAGGATATAACTTTACATCCAGATTAGTCAAAGCGATAACTGCAGCATTCGCTGAATTTACCAACCCATACCAAGATTGCCAAATCGCCCCGAAATCATTGCTGCCTTCTTTATAGGTCATATTGTAATTCGGATTATTATAATTCCATACTCCAGCCTGCGAAGCCCACCTTCCAGCCAGTTCTCCACCGAAATTAGACGATTTCGCAATAACAGAATACATACCGTTGATAATATTCTTCGCTCCGTTATAATCCGTCACTGCATTTTCCAGGGTCAGATTGTATTTCGGACTTTGATCCAGAAAATCTTCGCAGGAAGCCAATATTCCGGCCAAAAATAAGATTAGGTATATCGAATAAGTTCTCATATTCAGCTTATTTTAATGTTAATTTGATTCCAAAATTATAGGTACGGGCAGAAGGATAGGTACTATAGTCGATTCCCATGTTATAAAAAGCACTATAAGTAGTACTAAAATTCCCCTGTGGGTCCATACCCGGATATTTCGTCCAAGTAAACAAATTCGTTGCTTGGAATGTCACGTCAATCGCATTCACGATACTGGAACCGAATAAACGACGAGGCAAACGATAACTAATATTCAAAGCGGATAATCTCATGAAAGATGCATCGTGAACATAGCGATCCGTGATAATGGAATTCGATCCCCAACCATAATACATGGCTCTCGGATAACCCCGATCCACACCCGGATTCATCGTCCAAGACTTCAACACGTTCTTGGAGGTATTGTACACGTTCATGTCTCCGGCACTATTCTTTTCTTCATCATAGAAACGATCAGCCCCGACCGAATAAGTAAAGGTGGCGTTCACCATCAATCCTTTCCAATAAACCGTCGTACCGAATCCTCCGAAGAAATCGGGATTCGCATTACCTATTTCTGTCCGATCACCGTCAGCCGTGATCTGCCCGTCACCATCCAAATCCATGATATACAAGTCTCCCGGACGCTCATAATTATTATTATCCCGGTAATATTGCTGTTGCCCCGTTTCTGGATTCACCGTCTTCAAGGCTACTAACTCCTCATTTGTCCGGATCAATCGACCGCCATATTTGTAACCATACAAGATTCCGGTTTTTCCTCCGACATCAATTTTAAAATATTGATATGCACCACCACCAAAATACTCATCCTCACTATTCAATTTTTCCAGCGTCGTAACATTTCTTGCCACGTTGAAATCAAAATCCCAAGTCAAATCCTTCTGAGCATTCTTGATAATATCCACTTTAACATCAAACTCGAAACCTTTATTCTTCAAAGAACCAATATTCTGGGTAACTGAAGAGAAAGAAGATGAATAAGGTACTGGATCACTATACAACAAGTTATCGACCTTTTTCTGGTAGTAACCGATAGATCCCCGGATACGATCATCCCAGAATCCGTAATCCAAACCAATTTCTTTTTGTACCTGAGATTCCCACTGTAAAATATCATTCCCCAGCGAAGAGGGTTTTATTCCCGGAGCGTTATTGTACGTCGCTGATCCCATCAACGTTCTCCAGTCATAATTACCCAAATTCTGTGATCCGGTCTTTCCGATAGAGGCTCTCAATTTCAAGTAAGAAACAATATGAGAATAATCTTTCAAGAAACTCTCGTCAGAAATAATCCAAGCCAAAGCTCCCGACGGGAAATATCCCCAACGTTTATCCGGACCGAATTTAGAAGAACCATCCGCACGGAAAGTAAACGTGGCGAGATAACGATTTTTAAATTTATATTCCACACGGGCAAAAGTAGAAACCAACGTGTTAGAAGAATAACTTGAACTTATCGAGTTTTTCGTTGCCGCACTCCCCAAATTCGTCAATACCTCATCATCCGGAAAATTCGAGCCTGATGCCGACAATCCGTCTGACTCGTACTTTTCAATGGAGAATCCCAACAAACCGACCAAATTATGATCTCCAAACGTGTTAAGATAATTCAACGTGTTATCCCACACATAAGTATACGACTCATTTTTGGAAACCGTTGAAGAACTTGTCCCGTCATCATAATATTTACGGTCGTAGGTCAAATTCTTATTAATACCATACTTCAATGTCCCGTTCGTCCGTAAGGTAAGACCGGGAATAATATCCCATTCCAATCCCAATGATCCCGTGAAATCTTTTCCTTTCCCTTCTTTCGTGTTCTTCAACGAAAAAAGAGGATTCTCCACGTAAAAACTGATCATATTAATCGATCCGTCTTCCAAGTAAGCCGGGTAATCCGGGCGCATATCCAAAATTGTACTGATCATATCATCCTTGTCATTCGTCACACGGGATGTCGCCCGCAAGCCCAATTTGAAACGAATCACCTCCCGAACAGAGGCATCAAAATTGAAACTACCACCTAACAATTTAGAACTACCACCTTTCACGATTCCTTTCTGATCTTTATAGAAGAAAGAAGCATTATAAGACGATTCTTTCGATCCTCCGCGGATTCCCAAACTATAATCCTGCGTCGCGGCATTATGTGTCATCAAATCCCACCAATCCGTATCACCATCATAATAAGCATCCTTCAGGAAGAAATCATCCTCCAGTGTTTCCAAATCAAATTGGCTATTATTCGTGGCAGCATTAAATTTCGCCTCATCAATATATTGTCGGGTAAAATAATCCAATGTACCTCTTGTAAAGAAACTAGCCCGCACGGCAGCTTTTGACAAGGCAATATATTCTTTGGCATTCAACACCCCGAAATCATTCGCATTCATTGTCTGAATCCCGTAACGGGCAGAAAATTCCAGTGTCGGAGTCATGCCTTTTTTTCCTCGTTTAGTTGTCACCAATACAACCCCGTTTGCAGCCCTCGAACCATAAATCGCCGTGGCAGATGCATCTTTTAAGATATCTATTGTCTCCACATCTGACAAGTTCAAATTATACAACGTGTTGGAAATATTACCGGAAGTCCCAGCCGAATATTCAGGTACCCCATCAATTACCCACAAGGGCTGAGAATCTCCGGACAAAGAAGAGGAACCTCGGATTATAACCGATACAGGCGAAGTCGGAGATGCCGAACTGATCATCACGTTCACCCCCGGGGCCCGTCCCTGCAACATGGATTGAATAGAAGCCCCCATCGGTGCCGTTTCGATCTCTTTCTTCCCTAAACGAGATACCGCCCCGGTCATATCCTTTGCTTTCGTGGTGCCATACCCAACTGCCACAACCTCTTCCAAACGATTCACTTCCTCTTCCAAAACCACATTGATAACCGTGTTGTTACCCACTGTTACGTACTTCGTTTGCATCCCGATAAAAGAAAAACGTAAACGTACATTACTCATTTCCGGATAGGTCAACACGTAATTTCCCTCGATATCCGTCACCACACCCAACGTGGTACTATCAATCAACACGGAAACACCCGGTAAAGGAAGACCTTCCTGATCCGTAACCCGTCCTTTCACTTGTTTTTCTTTCTTATCCTCCTTTGGCACCTGTGGTTTCTCTCCCAACGGAACAATCACCACATTCACGCCTACCACACTAAAAGTCAAACCGGACCCCTTTAAACACTCCGTCATCACATCCCGGATGTCGGAATCCTTAAAATTCAAGGTCAAATTACCCACGGATTCCACCTGACTGTTTTGGTAAACAAACCTGTAATCCGTGGATTTCTCCAAAATGCTCATGACCTTTTCGAGAGATGCCTTTTCTACCTGCAAAGACACTTTAGCATCCTGACCGAATACAGACGCCGAAACCGGCACTACACTCAAGAGTAGAAAAAACATTAAAAACCTCATAGCTAACCACATTTTTAACAACCATCTAATCCGAAGATGGACACAATTACCTGTTTTTTTCATACATTTGTAAAGTTTTAAAATATAACAATCCCGGCTTTTGCCGGATTTAGGGACGAGGTAGTGCAAATACCTCGTCCTTTATTTACGCCTCACGAAAATACTTTTCCCTTTTACTTCAAATTCCGTATCACCTGCCATCTGCAAAAGCCCGACGATCTCTTCAAAACGCTCGAATCGCTGAATATTCCCGGTAAATTCAATATCCTTGCGAGAAACATCTTCATAGAAAACATCCACATCATACCAACGTGCCAATGTGTTTAGTACTTCTTCCAATCGCTGTTTGCGAAATACGAAATTCCCGTCCTTCCAAGCCGTGTACAGGGTCACATCAACAGTTTCACAGGACAAAACACCCTCATCCGTCAGAACCGCCTGTTCTCCCGGAGCAAGCACAAGACTTTTATCATCTTTTGAAATAAATTTCACTTTCCCCGAAACAAGCGTGGTCATTTGCTTATTCTCTTCCGGATAATAACGAGCATTAAATTCCGTTCCAAGCACTTCTATACGATTCTCTCCTATCTCCACGATAAAAGGTCGGTCAACCTCCCGTTTCACCTTAAAATAGGCCTCCCCCACGAGAAACACTTTACGCTCCCGATCACCAAACTTCACGGGATAACGAAATCTTGTTTCCGAATTGAAATACACTTCTGTCCCATCTTCCAACGTAATCGGGTATTCTCCTCCTCGTGGAACCCTTAATTCATGATACGGGATATCTCCATCCAAATCCTCACATTCGTAACGTATTCCCCGGTTCTCCTTTAATATCTTTACCCCATCCAAATCTAACTCCACGGAATTCTCCTTTTCCGCATCGAGGGCCAAGCGTTGCCCATTAGCCAGAATCAATTCTGCCTTTACTTCTCCCGGATGAATTTCCCGATGTTCTTGTTTCACCAATTCCCGATCAATTCGATCTAGCTTATTATAATACAGGTTAAACAATAGTATCATGGGTATTGTAACTGCAATGCCTCTATAAATCCATTTAAATATAAAATACTTATGTTCCCTCGTCCCATGATCTATCCTTTTCCAAGCCTCCCGCTTATTCAACTTTCGAATTACCTCCAAACGTTGAGCTTGATTCTTTCGATTCTGAACTCTCAAATACGATACTTTATTTTCCTCACTTTCATCAAGCCATTCTTTCAATTTCTGTTTTTCTGTCCCCTCAAGTTCTCCATTTAGAGCTTTTACAATCAAGTAAGAAATATCTAATTTTGGTATCAAATCACTCATTATTCCTTCGATTGTTGACATTACATTTTGCGAGAAAACAAGAAATAACCTTAAACTATAAATAACTGACAAACAAATACAAATAAGAAAAAAGTAGTGGGAACAACAAATAAAATTGTAAATATCATTAAACGAACATTTATTAATATTTAATATCCTTGTTCATATATAATACAATTCATACCCCTAGTCGGGTGAAAACAAAATTAAAAAAATATTTCTAAAAATATGACGATAACGTTACAAGCTATGTGATAAATTATTCAATCTCTTCTTTCAAATAAACAGCAACCGATTCTAGATCTCCCTCCATGAAAAATTCCACTTTCAATTACAACATGACTCAATGTATTTAATCCATACTATCATTTAAGTAACCAAATAAACATTTCCTTTATCTACATTCCATCAAAGGTGTATTAAATTGATTTTCAAAATTCAAACTTCATCTCCAACAGATTTCCACAAAACATTGATTTGTTTGATCGTACAATAAAGTTGATGTAATCGACATATTTCCTGCCTAAAATATTGAAAAGCGATATGACAAAAGGAGCAACCTTGAATTTCTGTCCATCAATCTCGTTTACTAGACTCTCAAACAATTCTCTCAATTCCGTAATTGTATCACAATATACAAAACTATTGCTTCACATCCAATTGTGAAATTCAAATCAAACCCACTATATTTAATATAAAAAACTGTCAGCACCTCTATAAATAGAGATGCTGACAACAAAAATAATAACGTGTTTAATATAAAAATGAACGTTAGCCTTCTTTTATTTCTCCAGGGAGTTTTCTTCCTTAAGGTACTCCCTATGTATTATCGGAAGTTTTAAATACGGATACAGAGCATTTGATAATATCGGTCTCGGAAAGAATGGCATAGAGGCCAATAATTCATAAGCCCGTTTATAGTTTCCCTGATGAGCATAAGCTATTGCAGAATACAATAAGGTCTGCTGAGAAGGAGAACTTTTTAAAGCCTGTTCCGCCAAGTCTATCACCGTGTCCGCTAATTTGTCTTGAAGTGATGTTTTTTCGAAATAATGAGCAATAATCAAAGTGTAGAAAAATTCTCCCGCCAAATAAGGATGGCCCCTCCGATAACGTTCCGTGAGCATCATAGCCTGTTGTAATCCTTGTTTGTATTTTTCTTGGAATAAAAGTAATTCCATATCTATGATTTCAAGATACATTTGGGACAAAGGAGATTTTAGAGAGATTAAAAAATCTCGATAATCTTGAAACTTTTCTCCATCTCCACGTAAGATCATCCCCGCACGCACAACCATTCGGTACATATGCTGCCAAAATTCAGGATCGTATGTACAATAAACAGACGCATTTGCCATCAAGATTCGAAAAGCCAAATTATCTCCAGCGCTTCGCATGAATCTTCGCAAAATTTTGTAATTCTCGTGGCTTTTCAGTTGTTCTTCTGATTGGCTACTTAGATATTCAAACACTAATGGTTGTACAGAATCAGGTTGTATCTTGGCCAAAACTCCAAACACATATCCTTCGAGCAGATCTGCCGAACGTTCTCCCGCTTCCCAACGTTTCCGACCTTCTTCCCAACGTTGACTCAAATTAGACTCACTCACTTGTTTTGCTATTTCAATGAACTTTTCGGCTTCCGTATATCCTGTACACATATCCAATATTTTCCCTGTCGAATCTAGCCAAAAGAACGAAGGATAACAGCTGGCTTGATAACGCTTAAAAAAGCCGCTTGTCTTTTCCTTCTCCGCATCCAACTGTAAAGATACAAAATGAGTATTGAAAAAACTTCCTACATCGGAACGGGTAAATACCTCTTTAGCCATCATCTTACAAGGACCACACCAAGAAGTGTAAACATCGACAAAGATCTGTTTGTTTTCTTGCTGCGCTTTTTTCAAAGCTTCCTCAAAAGAACCCCGGAAAAAGTTTATACCTTGACCGGTAACTCCAAAAACTGTCAAACAACAACACAAACTTATTAAAATAGTCCTTTTCATTTTATTATTAACTATATTTTTCGTCAATATCTATCACGGTATCACAGAATCCAGATTTACCAAATAAGAAATCGGCATGAATTCCTCCTTGAGAGCTGACCTCGTAAAATTCAACTCCACCCTGTAATTCTGGCAAGCTCAAATTGCGAATACACAAACGAATTTGCAAAGAAGAGCGAGTTTCATCCGGTTGGTCGGTTTCTTCTTGAATCGTGATAAACTTCATACCAGTAATTTCTGTATTCTGATTTTCAGGAGTAACGAGAAGCGCTTCCAGTGATGAAGAAGTATTTGTTGTAAATTGATTAACCGAAAAAGCAAATACTTGCTCGGAAGTTGCATACACCAATATATCTGAATAATCCGAGTTGGATGCAAAATACGCAGCTTCATATATATGGGGAGCCACAGTTTCAGGAATTTCTTCACACAAAGTGGAAACAAAATTACCCTCATTATTAATTCTGAATTTATATATATACAATTTCCTTGTTTCACTATTCCTCATCAACATCCAATAAGCATTGGTTTCTGACAAGTTTCCGCATGCTTCCATCTCCATATTTGTTCCCATGGCATTGCAATCAAATCTAGACAGATCAGCATTTTCCGTATCGAATTGATACAAAGCCCCCATATTCCAACGCGTATGTTGCAACAAACGTTTATTCAGTCGGTCATAAAAAGTCTGAACCCCATCAACTTCCATTACAAACGGGGCTACTTCGTAATTTCCCACTCCGTCCATACATACCAAAGGAGCCTCCCACTGCAAATCCCCCATATTAACTCCACGTTTACAAACCTGACCGTTAATAATAATATAATCAATCATTCCTCCTACAAAATAAAGCTGGGGATTCAATACCTCACCAGAAAAAGACGTTGCAAACGCATCTTTCACAGGACTTAAAGCCTCAAAAGATACTGGACTAGCTACCATTCCGCCATTTCCGTCTTGACAGAATATCAGTTCCTGTTTCAAGTCAGGATAATATTCACTAGGATTTACCGAATAGATTTTAACAGGGGTCTTCCCGACTCTCTGATTACTATTTGCCCGAAAATAAATATTCTCCAATAAATTTCTCTCTCCTTCTTTAGTCAAGAAATTAACTTCAGCCTCACCGTTTTCTTCACAAAGTAAAAGAGTTCCTTTAGTATATTCAGTCAACACTTCCAATTTCATATCTTTCCGGTAATATACTCCAGAAGTCTCGTCAGTAACTTTAACCGTAAGTGTATAATCTTCTCCGGGAGTGGCATGAGAAGGATCAATCATTACATTCAGATCCTTTTCCCGACTTAGAGTATCCGCTTCATTTCTAGTTGTTGCAGTCGAAAGATACCAGAGATATGAAAAAGGAGTTTCTTCATCACTGCTAGTTGTTATAGAAAGTGGTATGTTCAAATAATCATACAAGGTTACAGAGTACTTTTCATTTAATCCGATAAAGGTAACCTTATTTAATTCCCGAGAAACATCCATACTGTCATCTTGAGAGCATCCGTTTAATCCCAAGAACAAACAAAGAATTCCTAAATATTTTATCATTTTCATAATTCCAATCTTTTAAGGTTAAAAAGGATCCCAAGGTGCAATCAAATCCCCGTTTTCATCATATTCGGTGTGGGTAGCATAATAGTTGCAGACCTGACGACCAGCACGCATCCAGTAAGAATAACCCGATACACCATTATAATCCATCAAATCTTCTTCTTTTAATGGAAAATCATGCCCCATAATTTCTATGCATTTCTGATGTTTTGCTTTAGAATAAGGTCCAAAATACAAGGATAAAGGCATATCCCAATAAGAGGGCCTAATCAACTGGTTCGTAATCAGTATACGTACATGAACCCTATCCGTATAAGCTAAAGTCAGACCATCATCAGGTTCAAGAGTCAAAGCTAAAGTCACTATTTTATCGTCTAATTCATCTCCTTTTTTCAGTACATATATCGGAACTGTTACCATGGCTTCCTTAGCCGGAAAAACATAATTCTCTGCTAAAGTTTGATAATGGAGTCCTTCTACAGCAGAAGATGATTCATTGACTATAAAATGAAAATTACGTGGCTCATCCAATAATCTTCCGGCCAGTTTCACGTCCAATTTTACAGTATCAATATCTCCAACAGAGGTAGTAAAAGTATGATACACACTATCAACCTCATTGCTATATTCTGAAAGATAAATTCCCGGAATATTTTTCCATACCATTTGCTCATTTTCATTGCAACCAGTCAATAACATGACCGCCAACAATCCACTTATATAAAAACTTTTTTTCATAGTTTATCAGTTTTTGTTTCCATAATCTTGTTCGTCAACAGGCAATGGTAATACATAAACCTCTTCTGGAACAACAGTTTTAGTCGAGTAGACCCCCATACTACTCAAATTCTTCCTTTTATAATAATAAAACATTTGTCCTTCATTCATAAATTCCTTACAATATTCTTTATAAATATTTTCCTCCAGTTTACTTGCGTCTGTATAAGCTACCAAACCCCGATGAGCCCGAATTTTGTTTAAATAGTCCAATCCCCGACTACCCCCAGCACACTCTGCTGCAATATAATAGAGTTCAGACAAACGGATAAGCGGCATTTGTTCACTATCCGTCAATTTTCCAGACATGAGGGAATTCGAACTAGAAGTAGTGGCA
>OGLE01002633.1_pt1 | contig 11062 bp, 8 predicted proteins | sample 1572671 | NCBI WGS metagenome assembly OGLE01 (sample SAMEA2581923, study PRJEB24529) | metagenome | biome: Human gut stool | place: China | collected 2011 | reverse complement strand
AAAGCAAAAGAGGAAAGTGCATTTGTATAGGATACTTGTTCTTGATATTCCACTTGATTAAGAAACATTAGAATATTGATTGATACAAAACTGCACTCAGGGATATTGTGGGTGCAGTTTTGCATTAAAATTACTGATTACGATACAGTTTCTGATATGCAGTAGGTAATATCTGAAATACATTTCGGAAAGCCGATGTAAATTTACTTTGGCTTTTATATCCCACAGCGGTGGCAATTTCCGAAATAGATTTATCTTCATGTAACAGCATATTTGATGCCAGCTTCATACGGTATTCTTTCATGTAAGAAGCGATGGGCATTCCATAGACTGCTTTGAAAATGGATTTCAAAGTAGTGGTGTTCATCAGGTACTGTTTTGACAACTCTTCAATAGTATAGTGGCGTTTTATGTCGGATGTCATCAGACTGTGAATTTCTTTGATAGTTTCCACCTGTCCGGAAACATACTGGTTCAATCTTTTTGTATTTTCTAAATCCAGCATATCTAAAAACAACAGCAACTCTTGAACTTTTAATTTGAAATAAGGTAAGTACATTCTTTCTGGTAAATCATATAATTCTGAAAAAATATGTTCGATTTTCTCGCTGGCTGGCATAGCAGTATGCCCCTCTTGTTCACAAAACTTTGTGTAGAGGTTATTTCCGTTGATGCCTGCTTCAGAAAGAATGTCTGGTGGTGTAGCAGTCAGCACATCCAAATCAATGAAGACGGATACACCTTGATAATATCCTAATGGCAGGTTCATGGCAGAATCTGCACATGAATGCAGTGTGTGGAGAGATAAATCTCCGGGACCCAAATATATTGTGGATTGATCCTGCATTTTCCAGCCCATTCTTCCACTTCGGCAGTGATTAATCTGTATAGCAGAGTGGACAGGTCTATGCTGAAATTCAAAATAATTTGCATAGTAATAATTAAAAGAAAGTTCGATTCCGGGAAAAACAGAATAGGTATTTACTAGCCCCCTTCCATCGGAGCAATAGCGAAAATTCTTATTGAAAACAGTGTTTTCATGTGTACTGTTATGGCGGTTTATGATGATTTTTCCATTTGGAATATCTTTCAAAATATCTTCCGTATTTTTATCGTGTTTTCGTGTCATTTGATACCTCCGTTTGATGCTCTGTGGAATCGGATAAGGAAATTAATCTTTCAAGGCAGCTATGCAGAGTGTGAACCTGTGGGGTATCAGCAGCTTTATAATAGACTTCCTTTCCACTTCGATGGCTGACAATCAGCCGTCGGGTTTTTAATTGTCTTAGATGATGAGATACAGCAGGACTGCTCATACCAACAAGGGAAGACAGGTTGATTACGCATTCTTCATAGTGACATAAAATCCAAAAAATACGCAGTCTGCTTTCATCACTAAGTAATCCGAATAGTTCAGAGGATGTCAGAAATTCCTGTGGAGCAGGGAGCAGAGAAAACAGCTCATCGGCTGATTCGCCATGATTATGTGGCAATGTAATTTGTGTCATATGTTGTACCTCTTTTTTGATTATGATAATGTCTGCAGCAGCAGACATAGGCGCTTGTAGTTAAATCTTTCCTCTAGTATAACGCATGGAAATCAAATTGTGCAACCTGAATAGAAATGAATTTATCCCAAACGGAAACTCACTTTTCAAGATAGTTTGAACTTTTTTTGTACCAAATGGAATAGCATTTGTCCCAAACGGAACGAACACTGTAAATTCTGTTGACGGAGAGAAAAATAGAAGTATAATAAACTCACGAACGATTAAACAAGTGTTTAATCGTTCGTGAAAATAAAAGGAGATTTTAATCATGAAAAAAACGTACAAAATTGAAGTGGACTGTGCAAACTGTGCAAATCTGATGGAGAATGCAGCACGTAAGACAGATGGTGTTTCAGCAGCAACCGTAAACTTTATGACACAGAAGATGATTGTGGAGTTTGAGGAAGGAAAAGAGCCGGGAACCGTTATGAAAGATGTTTTAAAGGCTTGCAAGAAGGTAGAACCGGATTGTGAGATTGCTCTTTAACTTTTAGCTGACCAAGTAACCGGAAAAGCACCCTTGAAAAGCCTGGACAGTTTCGAGGGTGTTTTTTTATAACAAATATTAAACTATTAAGCAATAATTGAAAGGAGATAGGAATGGACAGTGTTATTTTTAATATATTATTTTTAGCTGTTATTCTTATGGCAATTATTTTTCTCATAATTGGAAATAAACAAAATTCCGGAATGACAAAAAAGCAAAAGACCATGCTGGTGCGGATACTGGCAGCCACGGTAATATTGCTGGTATTGCAGTCTTTATCAGCAGAAACTTTTAATAAATTAGATCAATTTTTATTCCCGTATGCAGGGCGGTGGATACGGTTGCTCTGTTATCTGATTGATTACGCTATCATTGGCTGCGATATTATACAAAAAGCATTAAAAGGTATCAAAAACGGACAGGTATTTGATGAAAACTTTCTGATGGCAGTAGCCACAGTAGGTGCGTTATCATTAGCTGTTTATGAAAATGGTGAATATCTGGAAGCAATCGCAGTTATGCTGTTTTATCAGATAGGAGAATGGTTTCAGCGGTATGCGGTTGGAAAGAGCCGTCGTAATATCAGTGATCTGATGGATATTCGCTCTGATTATGCAAATGTGGAACGGAATAACAAATTGGAGCAGGTTGATCCGGACGAAGTTGGTATTGGAAGTGTTATCGTAGTACAGCCAGGAGAAAAAGTTCCCATTGACGGTATCATTGTCGAAGGCACATCCAGTCTGAACACCAGTGCTTTGACTGGAGAAAGCCTTCCTAGAGAAGCAAACATTGGCGATGAAATTATAAGTGGATGCATTAATATGACTGGCGTACTTAGAATCCAGCCCACGAAAGAATTTGGGGAATCCACTGTTTCAAAAATTTTGGATCTTGTGGAAAATGCAAGCTCACGAAAATCAAAATCTGAAGATTTTATATCAAAATTTGCTAGAATCTATACCCCGGCTGTATGTTATGCCGCATTAGCTTTGGCTCTTTTGCCACCGATTGTACGTATGTTCTTTATGGATTTGCCAGCCGATTGGGGAGTGTGGATTTACAGAGCATTGACCTTCTTGGTAATCAGTTGTCCTTGTGCATTGGTAATCAGTATTCCACTTAGTTTCTTTGCAGGAATTGGAGGAGCCAGCAAGGCAGGTGTTTTGGTAAAGGGTTCTAACTATTTGGAAATTTTATCACAGACAAAATATGTTGTATTTGATAAAACTGGAACTTTAACACAGGGCGTTTTTGAAGTAAATGGAATTCATCATAATGAGATGGAGAAAGAAAAGCTGATTGAATATGCGGCGTTGGCAGAGAGTGCTTCTTCCCATCCGATTAGTAAAAGTTTACAGAGAGCTTATGGAAAACAAATTGATCGTTCTCGTGTGACAGACATTCAAGAAATCAGCGGAAATGGTGTCATTGCAAAGGTTGACGGTGTGGAAGTTGCAGCAGGAAATGACAAATTGATGAAGCACATTGATGTAAAGCCACTTAATTGTCATCAGGTGGGAACAATTATACATTTAGCTATTAACGGAAAATATGCCGGGCATATCCTAATTTCCGATATTGTAAAACCACATTCAAAAGAAGCGATAGCGGCACTGAAACGAGCTGGTATTGAAAAGACAGTAATGCTTACGGGCGATGCAAAGAAAGTGGCTGAACAGGTAGCTGCTTCTTTGGGAATTGATCAAGTATACAGCGAACTTCTTCCGGCAGATAAAGTGGCAAAGGTAGAAGAATTATTGAAAATAAAAGGGGCAAGAGATAAACTGACATTTGTAGGAGATGGAATTAACGATGCTCCGGTATTATCCAGAGCAGACATTGGTATTGCAATGGGAGCTATGGGTTCTGATGCAGCCATAGAAGCCGCCGATGTAGTGCTTATGGATGATGATCCTATGAAGATAGCAACTGCCATTAAGATTTCCAGAAAGTGTCTGAAGATTGTATATCAAAATATTTCAGTAGCCATTGGCGTAAAACTGATTTGTCTGATTCTTGGAGCAGTAGGAATTGCCAATATGTGGCTTGCAATTTTTGCAGATGTAGGTGTGATGATTCTGGCTGTATTAAATGCGATTCGGGCATTGTTTGTAAAGAAACTGCAATTGTAAAGAGCCAATTTATGATGCTGTCTGGAATGAACCTTATGAAGAAGATTATAAGGTTGTGATGAGTCATATCAAAAATATAAGCAGCAATCAGTAGAAAAAATTAACCGTACACTGATTACTGCTTATATTTTGTTTTCCAGACCTAAAAGGTATTCACAAGATACATGAAAAAATTCTGCCAGAGCCACTACTTCATAATCCGGTACAAATCGTGTCCCTTGTCCAATAAGGTTTTTGGAATTGTTTTCTTTATTCCAGTAAAGTAGAGTTTGCCCCGCTTAATATCCCGCACCAGTTCCGTTAAAACATATTTGACTCTTGGCGGCTGCTCCTGATAATCATGGAGATATGCCAGCCCATCATCAATCATTTGCCGTAGGCTGTTTGTTAAGACTTTCTGTGAAATGCCGTCAATACTACGCTGTAGTTAATTAATTCTTTGCATGTAACTTCTTATACTGCGAAGGATTTACTCCGGCTATTTCTTTAAAAACGCGGTTGAAGTGTGTGAGGTTGGAAAATCCGGTCAGCGTTGCAACCTCGGTGACATTTTTATCAGTTTCCTTGAATAAACGTTCTGCGTTCATTATGCGCGTGTGTTTTATATAGTCAACAACAGTACGGTTAGTATTTTTCTTAAATTCACGACAAAGATAGTAAGTACTTATATGAAACATATCTGCAAGAACATCAAGTGATATGTCATGTTCATAGTTGTTGTTGATATAGTTAATAATCTGCGTTGTTCTATTATGTCTTTCAATACCAATGGTGCTCTCTTTCATTTCAAGAACTATAATAATTATAAGATTCACAAGTGCTTCCATCTGTTCCTGCTTGTATGCTGAGGCTGAGTTCTGGGCTTCAAGAAAATAGTACATAAGCCTTCTTAACATTTTTAATGATTCCGTATCAGACTTGTATACACAGTATGAAGCTGCAAGCTTCTGTCTTAGGGCATCGGAGGAGATTATGTCCGGCCTGAAATAAAGTACAATCCTTGAAAATGTGCATCCTTGTTCACTGTAGGAACGATGCATAGTCTGAGGTGGGAATATAATACAATCACCAGCCTCGGTTTTATACAATTTATCGTCTATATAGTGATATCTTTCACCATTATCTAAAAAATACAATTCATAATAATCGTGATAGTGCGAACGTATCATATTATCGTTGACGCTGGCCGTATGTGCTGCAGCTATGGATTCACCAAGTGACATAAGGTTCTGTGCTACATCTATCATAATAATCTTCTCCAATTCTATGTTTATTAAGAGCTGTTCTAAAGCTGCTCTTAACATATTCCCAGATATATTAACCGTGTAATAATTGTTTATATAAAGCAATATTTATACATTTCACAACTGCATAATTATATTTAATATATTATAAGTAGTATACAACTAAAAGCTTGAAAGTGCAAGAAATGTAAAAAAACCAATTTATCCTGTCAATATCTGTATAGTTTTAATTATTGAATAGTTGTATAAATTAATTATAAACAAAACATAAACAAGAGATTATCAGATTACTGAAAGGAGATAAAAAATAATATGAGAATATGTTATCAGGCAGGAAATGTAACATATAACACTAACTATTATTCGGTTATTACAGATTCAGTAGAAATAAGAATATGGTTTCTCACAGATGAAATAATCAGAATAAGAGCCGGCTTTGATGGAGACTGGGATGAAGCTTCATATAGTCTTGCTATGACAGCATGGGACTCAAGAACAGATGAGTTTTTAAAGGGCTATAGAAAAAGAGTTGAAGTGGCATACTCAGAGCTTGTGGATGGAGCTGACAAGGCAGTTATTTGCGGAAGTAAGCTTCGTATAGAAATTGAAAAGAATCCATTCCGTATATGTGTATATGATAAAGATGGAACATTATTACATGCAGATATTACAGATCTTGCATATAGAGAGGATTCAAATAAAAGGCGGATACATACAAGCCAGATAGAGTCAGATGACTACTTTTATGGCTTTGGTGAGAAAGGGGGAGATATTAATAAGGCTGAAAAGTATATGAATATGGCTCCTGGTGATGCAATGGGCTATAATCCTAAGGAAACAGATTCGTTGTATAAGCATATCCCATTTTATATAAAGCTTTCAGGCTCAACCCATAAGGCAGTTGGATATTTCTATCATACAACAGCAGAATGTGACTTTAATATGGGACGTGAAAAGAGAAATTACTGGCATCGTTACTCAAGCTTCAGATCAGATGCCGGAGATATAGATCTCTTTCTTATAGCAGGACCTTCAATAGGAGAAGTAATAAGCAGATATACAGATCTTACAGGTAAGTCAATACTTCTTCCAAAGGCAGCACTTGGATATCTTGGTTCTTCAATGTATTATCCAGAGCTTCCTAAGGATTGTGATGATGCGATACTTGAATTTATAGATACTACTAGAGAAGAAGGAATTCCTGTAGATGGTTTCCAGCTTTCATCAGGATATTGTGCAGTAGAGACAGAGCAGGGGATTAAAAGATGCAGTTTTACCTGGAATCATAAAAGATTCAAGAATCCAGAAGAATGGTTTGCAAAAATGAAGGAAAAGGGCATAGTTGTTTCACCTAATGTCAAACCTGGAATGCTCCTGGTTCATCCGTATCTGGAGGATATGAAGAAAAAGGATATGTTTGTATATGACAGCATAAAGGATGAACCCGGTAAAGGTACATGGTGGGGTGGAACTGGAATATTTGTAGATTTCACCAAAGAGCAGACAAGAGAATACTGGAAAGAATATCTGAAAGAGGGACTTATAAAGTATGGCTGTGAATCAGTATGGAATGATAACTGTGAATATGATTCTATGGTTGATAAGGATGCAAGAGTGTATTTTGAAGGTAAAGGAAGTACTATTGGTGAGCTAAAGCCGGTAATGAGTAATATCATGTGCCAGCTCTCTAATGAGGCAGTAACGGAATATAATGAGAATATAAGACCATTTTCAGTATGCCGTTCGGGACACGCAGGTATACAAAGATATGCACAGGTGTGGGCAGGCGATAATCTTACATGCTGGGATGCATTAAAGTATAACATAGCAACTATACTTGGCATGGGACTTTCTGGCGTTGCAAATCACGGCTGTGATGTAGGTGGATTCTATGGAGAGTCACCAGAGCCTGAGCTTTTTGTAAGATGGGTGCAGAATGGTGTGTTCATGCCAAGATTTTCAATACATTCAGTAAATACTGATAATACAGTTACGGAGCCATGGATGTATAGTGGCATGAAGGATTATATTAGAACTGCAATTAAACTTAGATATTCTATGTCTCCTTATCTTTATTCGCTTGAATACAGGGCACATAAGACAGGGCTTCCTATTATGCAGCCAATGTTTATGGTATTTCAGAACGATAGTAATACATATAATGAAGGCGTAGATTTTATGTGGGGCGATTCATTACTTGTAGCAAATGTTGTAGAAAAGGGTGCAGAGATAAGAGAGGTATATTTACCTGATACAGGAGATAAAAATATACGTTTTTATGATTATTATACCAGAAACGAATATGAAGGCGGCCAGACTATAAAAGTACCTGTGGATATAAGTTCAATTCCAATGTTTATAAAGAGTGGGGCTATTATTCCGATGGCTGGTAATGAGCTTAACAATCTTATGAATGATAAGGTTGATTCACTTCATATAATAATGGCACCTGATATAGATTCTTCATTCACTATATATGATGATGATGGAAAAACTAATGATTATAAGAATGGCAGCTACTTAAAAACTGATATTAGTGTTAAAGCTGGTGCAAAGACATATATCGATTTTGAATATGAAGGCAGTTATGAGAACACAGCAGAAACAATGGAATTTGATGTGATACATAGGGAGAAAGCACCATTCTATGTACAGCTTGATGGAAAGGAAGTGCCACATTTCCTTCATAGAAGAAAATATGAGGAGAGTGATATCGGATGGTATTACAGCCAGACTAAGAAATCAGTACAGGTAAAGTATCCTAATCCAAAGAAAAACCATCAGGTGCTTATATCATTTGAAGTCTTTGATATGATTGGAATGTAATAGCATCAGGCAAAAGCAGGCTGTTACGAGCAAGAGAAATAGTGCAATGCACAACTTCAGGTTATTGTGCACATGACCTGGAGCTGACATATAAAAAATGAGTGCACAGAAATGAGGTATAATATGTTGAAAAAATATATTGCTGTTTTGCTTACAGTTACACTTATATGTTCATTTGGGCTGACAGGCTGTGGAACAAATAGCGCATCAAACAGTAAGGAAGCTACTGCAGAAAATCCTATGGTATTAACGCTGGCACATGGTTTGTCAGAAAGCCATACAGTACATATAGCTATGCTGCAGTTCGCAGAAGAGGTTAAGCAGAAGACTAACGGAAGAATAATAATCAAGATATTCCCTAATGGACAGCTTGGTTCAGAGACAGAGAATCTTGAGCAGCTTCAGGCAGGTGTTATTGCTATGACAAAGGTATCAGCACCAGGTCTTGCAACATATAATGATGCTTATAATACATTTGGTCTTCCTTATATATTTAGTAATATTGATGAGTTTTATAAAATAATGGATTCTGATAAAATGCAGGATTTCTTCCTGTCATCAGAAGATGATGGATTCGTAACCTTAACATACTTTACATCAGGCTCCCGTTCATTCTACACAAAAGATAAGCCTATACGTAAGCCAGAGGATCTTAAAGGAATAAAGATACGTGTCCAGGATATGAAGTCACAGACGGATATGCTTACAGCACTTGGTGGAACACCGGTAGCAATGTCCTATGGCGACATATATACATCCCTTTCAACAGGTATTATAGATGGAACAGAGAACAATGAAACAGCGCTTACAACAGGTAAGCATGGTGAGATATGTAAGGTGTATTCGGTTGATGAGCATGCCATGATACCTGATGTTATGGTTATGAGCTCAAAGGTATGGAATAATATAGAGCCGGATGATCAGAAGATTATACTGCAGTGTGCAAAGGATGCTACACAGTCTCATAAGGTTATGTGGGACAAGGCAATAGATGAGGCAGTAGCACAGGCAAAGGATATGGGTGTTGAATTTATTTATGATGTAGATAAGGAAGCATTCAGAAGTGCAACAGCAGGTCTTGTTACCGAGTATAGAAATAAGTATACAGGTGTTGCAGCTTTACTTGACAGAATAGATGAGATAAGGAAAGGAGAGTAACTATGATTAATATACTTGTTAAAGTTAAAAATGTTATGAATAAGATATTATCAGCAGCAAGTGTTGTTCTGCTTATGTTTATGACTTCGTTAGTATTATGGCAGGGGTTTACAAGATATGTGCTTGGCAAACCAGCGGCATTTACAGAAGAACTTGTTAAATACTCACTTATGTGGACAGCCTTTATAGGTGCTGCATATGCTTTCTTTACAAGAGACCATATGTCACTCACTATTATTAAAGATAAGCTCACAGGTAATAAACGAAAAATATTATTACTGGTTATAGATGTAATTATTCTTTTACTTGCAGTGTTCGTGTTTGTAATTGGTGGATTTAAGCTGGCAATGTCAGCAAGGGCAGAGTATTCAGCACTTCTTGGTATTCCAAGAACACTTGTATATGCGGTATCCCCTGTTTCAGGTATCTTTATAGTAGTTGCACAGATTATTAATATATATGAAGACTTAACCGGTGTTAAGGTAGAATAGGAGGTAAATATGAGTATTGCAGTAACTACAGTAATATTATTTGTTGTATTCGGTGTACTTCTGTTTTTAGGTGTTCCTATTTCAGTAAGTATTATTGCTTCGTCAATTGTAACTGCCATGTCAACGCTGTCATGGGATCAGATAACATTCATAACCATGCAGAAAATGAATTCGGGTGTTGAAAGCTTTTCACTTTTAGCGGTTCCACTATTCATCCTTGCAGGTAATATTATGAATAATGGTGGTATAGCCAAGAGACTTATTAACTTTGCACAGATATTCGTAGGAAAGATTCCAGGAAACCTTGCACAGGCTAATATTCTTGCAAATATGCTCTTTGGTGCATTATCTGGTTCATCAGTTGCAGCAGCTTCTGCAATAGGAGGATGTATGAGTCCCATTGAAAAAGAGCAGAAGTATGATCCTGCTTATGCGGCAGCAGCTAACATAGCCTCAGCACCAACAGGACTTCTTATTCCACCTACATCGGCATTCATTGTATATTCAACAGTTGCAGGTGGTGTATCTATATCGACATTGTTTATGGCAGGCTATGTACCTGGAATATTGATGGGTGTTGTATGTATGATAGTCGCCTTCATTGGTGCAAAGAAGTTAGGCATAAAGGCAGTTGGAAGAGATAAGTCAGTTGGTATTTTAAAGATATTTGTTGATGCTATTCCATCATTACTTCTTATAATAATTGTTATAGGTGGTATTGTATCAGGAATATTTACAGCTACAGAAGGAGCTGGTATTGCAGTTTTGTATTGCCTTATACTTTCTATCATATACAAGAGTATGAATTTTAAGACATTTGTAGAGATACTTAAGAAATCAGCTAAGGTGTCAGGAGTAATTCTTTTCCTTATATCAGCATCATCAGCGATGTCATTTGTTATGGCTTATTCTGGAATACCAGCAGCCATAAGTAACGGATTATTAAGCATTTCAACTAATAAGGTTGTAATATTCTTATTAATGAATATTATACTTCTGGTTGTTGGTATGTTTATGGATATTACACCAGCTATACTTATATTTACACCTATCTTCCTTCCTATCGCACAGAGCTTTGGAATGACAGATATCCAGTTTGGCGTTATGCTGATCTTCAACATGTGCCTTGGAAATATAACACCTCCTGTAGGTTCTGTTCTGTTTGTAGGCT
>OGLE01002627.1_pt1 | contig 11088 bp, 8 predicted proteins | sample 1572671 | NCBI WGS metagenome assembly OGLE01 (sample SAMEA2581923, study PRJEB24529) | metagenome | biome: Human gut stool | place: China | collected 2011 | reverse complement strand
GGCTTGTCAGTTGCTGGATATTCACCGGGGGGACAAAATGAATTACTTGGTATGTATGGATACGAAGGCTGTTTCTGCTCCCGAATATTTGAAGAATAAGACCGGGGAGGACGTGAAAGACTTCAAGAACGGGGATCACACGATCACGTTGATTCGCACGGAGAACGGGAAAACCATCCAAATTCAGCATGACGTGGTGTCGCCTCGTCCGTATAGCCGGATGTACCAATTGACGGGAACGAAAGGGTTTGCCAATAAATATCCGGTTGCGGGATATGCTTTGAAACCAACACAAATTTCATCAGATGTGGCTCCCGATCACGAGGATTTGAATTCTCACGGTTTTGTTCCGGAGGATGTGAAGAAGGCCCTGATGGAAAAATATAAACACCCGATTCAGATCGAGTTGGAAGAGCAAGCCAAAAAAGTGGGGGGACATGGTGGAATGGATTTTATCATGGATTACCGTTTGGTATATTGCTTGCGGAATGGATTACCATTAGATATGGACGTGTATGATTTGGCAGAATGGTGTTGTTTGGGTGAGCTGACTGCTCTTTCTTTAGAGAATAACAGTGCCCCGGTGGCGATTCCCGATTTCACTCGCGGAGGTTGGAACAAGACGAAAGGGTATCGTCACGCGATGGTGAAGTAAATTAATGATTTGAATATAAAAATAAAGGCGCTCTCCAATGGGGGCGCCTTTATTTTAAGTTATCTTATTTTATTTTTCTAACGCTTTTTTGATCTGCCGTTTGGCTAATGTAAGCGGAGCTAGTGAACAAGGTCCGTTCACGCAACCACCATCACACGCCATTACTTCGACAAACTGGGCTTCCGGTTTTTTCACCATAGTTTTCAGTAAAGTCTGATTTTTCTTGTCAAGTCCTTCGATGGAAAGAGTCGTGTAACCATTTCCAACAGCCTCTACAATAGCATTGCGAACCCCACCGGCTTGAGCGTATCCGCGGGCGAATTTCGTAACTTCCGGATCCAATGGTAATTCTTCACAAGTTTCCGGATTAATGTCATAAGCTACCATGAATGCTCCCAATTCTTCGAAACTCATCACGTAGTCTACTTCCGGAACGTACATTTCTGCTTCGTAACGTTTAGCCAGACACGGGCCGATAAATACGACTTCGGCATCCGGATATTGTTCTTTTACCCGGCGGGCGGCATAAACCATCGGGCTACGGGTGTCGGAAACAAATGGTTTTACCATAGGGGCGTGTTTGTCGACCCAACCCACGTAAGCCGGGCAGCAGGAAGTGGTCATGAAAGGTTTCCCTTCTTCCATGCGTTCCAAGAACTCGGCTGCCTCGTTGCGGGAAGTATCTTCTGCACCCAAAGCTACTTCTACCACGTCATCGAAACCGATGGCTTTGATGGCGGAAAGAATCTGTCCCGGAGTTGCATTGAACTGTCCGTAGATAGCCGGAGCCGGAATAGCTATGATTTTCTTGTCCGGGGCGGTAATGCTTTTGTACACGTCGATCACCTTGGAACGTTCCATGATCGCCCCGTAAGGACAAGTTTGCATACATTTTCCGCAATAGATACATTTATCTTTGTCAATATGCTCGGTTCCGTCTTCGCTTTTGGTGATCGCTTTCACCGGACAAACATCCTCGCAAGGTACGGGCGTGTACACGATTGCGTGGTAAGGGCAGACTTTAGAACACAGTCCGCAACCCACGCAGTCTTCTTGCGTGATGCAAGCTTTACCCCCCTTGAAAGAGATGGCTGCTTTCGGGCAGTTCATCAAGCAGGGACGCCCTTCGCAACCGCGACACATGTTGGTCACGAAATACTGGGATTGCATACAAGCACTACAAGCCTCATGAACCACGGAAAGAATATTCTCTTTCGTGTTCTTGTTGTCAAGTGCTTTCTGTGCGAATTCAGACAAGGGGATCAGGTCAATTTCCTCGTCCGTGATCTCGAAGCCCAAGATGGAAATAATCTTATGCTTCAAGATGTAGCGATCTTTATGCACGCAACACTTGATCGGTCTTTTATTTTTTGGGCGCATTTCCACTGGAATGTACTTCACCCCATTTACTAGATTTTCTTCCTTTAAAAGTTTTACAATTCTAATCAGTAACTCACGTTTCGTGAGCATCGCAAAATTGTCATATAACATTTCTTACTTCCTCTTTAACGATTTGTATTAAACTATTTTTACTAACGCCAGCAATACGTTTTCCATTTACTTCAATAAACGGTGGGGCTTGCTCACCTTTGCCACACCCTAAACATGGAGAATAGCTTACATTCAGATGTTCGAGGATATTTTGGGGAAGAGATTCAATCGTGTCTCTCAACTCTGCGCCACCCATGACATAGCACATGGTTCCTATGCATATTTTTACATTTACTTTTTCCATCGTGTTGTGAGTTGGTTTTGTTTTTGATTTTATCCCCTAAATATACATAATCTCTACATCTTTCAAATACTTTGTCTCCAATAAAAATTTTATTTTTTTGACCACGTTCCTCCGGATCTCCAACTCCACGGGGAGATTGGGATCTTGGTGTGCCGTGTTGATACGGGTTCCCACGAGTAACGTGATCTTATCACTATTCAACAACATTCTCACCATCATTTCTGCCGGTCCGGCTTCCCGACGGTGGTCAATATCTCCTTCCGTCAGGATGCGTTCCACCTTACCTAGCGTCAGGATTCCTTCGGTGACAAGATCAACGCCATCCATCTTGGAGATGGGAGGGAGCTCTTTGTCCACGATGTTCATGTCGACTTCCATTTTCGTTCCCAGTTCACGGGAGATAATGGTTGCCGTGGTTCCCCCGCACAGGATCTTTTTCCCTTGAAATTCCCGTACCCGGTTAGCCAGGTATTTATCGTTCTTCTCGTCGTAGGGAGGTCCGGTGCATACAAGCAAGTTACGGGGTTTTCGCATATAGATAACACAACAACTCGTGTCGTCCTTCAACGAGTAACCGTCGTTCTTTTCCGCTTGATTCACTATTTTATGTGCCAATTCCTTGGCCGATATATCATTGTATTGATTTACCAAGTTTGCAATATACTCCTTTGCCCCGTCTTCCCAGCCAAAGGGCATTTTAGCCGTGCCCATTCCGGATTGGCTCACCCCGTCACTGAAGAAGATAATCCGGTCTTCTTTTTCCAGCGTGAACTCGGAGATCCACAGAAACGTATTTTCAAGGTCTTCCCGTTCCACCGGAATTTTCTCCTTGGAAATACTGACGAAACGCCCGTTCCGGTACAAGTAGTAGGAGGGGGTTTCGTACTCGATAATTTTCACGTTACCGAAACAGTCGATGTCACAGATACAAAAGGTCGAATAACTGATCTTTCGCACCATGTCTTTCGGCAGGGTATTCATGATCGAGGTGGAGGTGCGTAGGATGCTCTCGTTCATGGCGGTAAAGTTCATGGCCATGGTTGCTGTCATCGTGGATAGGACACAGGCTTTGATCCCGCTTCCCAGACCATCTGATAACACGCTGATAACACGTCCCTCACCTTTTAGTTTTTGAGACATGAAACAATCCCCGCAGACAACATTGCCCGCTTTATTCTTCTGGAAGAAGTCAACCTCGATGAAATTACCGTTGTTTCTCAAGACAAATGAAATTAGAGTGGTTTCTTTTGATCATTTTTCTTGTAAGCCTCCATTACGGAGCGTAACGTTGCATCCGTGAAAGCGGCATTTTCTCCAAGCAAACAAGCTACTTGCTGGACGGTTTCCATGTGTTTCTTGATTACTTCTTGGGTCTTTTCGAGCATCCATTCTTTACGGACATAAGGTTCGCGTAAATCCTGTAATAACCCGAAAACCAACCGGTGAGGTTGTATGTTATAGATGGATATAATCCATGTGCGGTCTTCTTCCCGTACCTGTCGTTCGATAATTTCCTTACCGGTTGTCAACACGGCACGGAACAAGTCCTCGTAGGAACAGATGTTTTTCAGCTCCATACCGTTCAAACCGGGATCGACCTCGTAAATAGAGGCAATGTCCTCTCCCATGAGTGTGGCGCAGGATTGATTCATGTCTACGACTTTCAATTCCGAGTTGACGAGTAATACTCCGGCCGGAATCTTTTGGAGGAGTACGGTGGCCTTATCATGTGCGATTCTTCTCATGTAAGATACACACATATTTTCTTCGGCCCGCCCTTCCAGCATGGCAATGGCGAAATCACGACAAGTGTCGTAACCGCAACCACTACAATTTAATTCGTCTTCAGGTCCGGTTTTGCCCACGACGGCCATAGCCTGTTTGATTTCCTCTTCCGTGTAGGTGTGATCTTGCACGTGAGGGTCTTTGCAGAATAGAATCTGCAAATCGATATTTTTGAAATCATCCTTGGGGTTTCCCAATTCTGATTGATGAATAATCTCGTATCTTTTTAAGGCCGGGGATATGTGGCTCAATTTGGCAGGACCGTTGATGCATCCGCCCTTGCAAGCCAATAATTCCAAGAAAATGGAATCGTTCTCCCGGTGTGAATCCAGTTCTTTCAACACGTCTTTCACGGTTGAAAGTTCCGAGAAAGCCATGTGATGTATTTGTTTTTTGCCCTCTTGCATCCCTTTTAGCATCCCACCTTCGATAGGGTAGTAAGCGCCCAAGCCGGAACGGTAAGGCACGAAGCGGGCCTCCGGTTGATTTGGTGCGATATTTTTCAAGTTGATGTCGGATTGTTCGAACCATTTTTTCAGGTCCTTGAACGTGATCACCACGTCAACTAGATTGTTAAAGTAGTCAGCTTCCAACTTCTTGCAGATACAGGGACCTGCAAACACGATTTTCACATCTTCCCCGTACAATTGTTTCAGAATCTTGGCGTGAGCCAGCATGGGAGAAATAATCGGTGTGATAAAACGTGCGTGATCCGGGGAATATTTTCGGATATATTCAACAACAACCGGACAAGCCGAAGAGATGTACACGCCATTTTCGGCTTCTTCTAGGAATTTCTCGGTTCTATCCGTGACGATTTCAGCTCCAAGGGCAGTTTCCGATACACTTGTGAAACCTAAACGTTTGATGGCGGCAATCAGCACACTGGAATGAATTCCTTCGAATTCACTCACGTACGAGGGGGCCAGTGATAGAATGACTTTGGGATTCTGCGTAAGGGTTAATTTCGCACGGGTTAACCCGTCACGTATCTTTTTAGCCCCGGTTGGACACACTTGCGTGCAATGCCCGCAGTAGATGCAACGATCTTCAATGATAGATGCTTGGTTGTTTTCCATCCGGATTGCCTTCACGGGACATTCCCGGATACATTTATAACAATCCTGACAATTGTCCGGTTCTGTATAGATGGGTCTCAGTTGCATGGGAATTCTTCTTGTAAGATTTTGTACAAACGCGATAGATTTACTTCTTCATACACTTTGTCATCGATCCGGATAATAGGACCCTTACTACACAATTCCTCGCACAAATGCCCGCAGAAATCGATCTCTGCTTCCAAGTTATTTTCACTCAGATATTTCTTAATTGCTCCGAGGTTGGTATTGTTTCCCCGGGAAAAACAAGAACTTCCTAAACAGATTCTGATCTGACGCTTTGACATACTTGTAATTGTTCGATTATCCTGTTGCTGCTTTCTACGTTACAAAAGTAGGATATTTATTGTTATAAACCCAATTATATTGCAACTTTAATATTGATATATCATTTTTACTTTCAATTTGTAACTTTTTTGATGTTATGGAAGGGGGATTGTGGGACACCGGCATGTGTATACTGCAATACCGGGGAGTGAGCCTTTTATCTCGTGTGCAAAAAAATAGCTCCTTTTTACAGGAGCTATTTTGTATAAACTTGAAATATTTTTTTATTTCTTCTCTTCTACTTTCTTTTTGAATCTTCTGGTTAAGTCGAAAGAAATAGGAGTTGCGATGAACAGTGATGAGTATGTACCGACAATGATACCTACTAACAAGGCGAAAATGAATCCCTTGATAGATGCACCACCGAAAATGAATATCGCTAACAACACGACGATGGTTGACAATGAAGTACTGAATGTACGACGTAACGTAGAGTTCAACGCATCATTTACTACTTGTTCATCATCACGTTTGGGGTATAGTTTACGGTACTCACGGATACGGTCGAATACAACCACGGTATCGTTGATGGTGTAACCCACAACCGTCAATACGGCAGCGATAAAGGATTGGTCAACCTCCAAAGAGAACGGCAACAGGCCAGCAAACAAGGAGAAGGCTCCGATTACGATGATCGTGTTGTGAGCCAAGCCGACAACAGCTCCGGCACCATATTGCCATTTTGAGAATCGTACCATGATGTAGATAAAGATACCGACCAAGGCAAACAATACCGACCAAACGGCAGCTCTTGTCATGTCTTCTGCCACGGCAGGTCCGATTTTTTGGGTCTGTTGTAAGTTCACGCTACGGAATGTTTCGTAATCCGTTCCGGCAGGAAGCATCTCCTGTAACCCGACATATAATAATGAGTCAACATTTGCAACAACATCAGCTCCGGTTTCAGCAATCCGGTATTTCGTGGTGATCTTCACGTTGTTTGCAGTTCCCACGGTCTTCACCTCGGGAGCACTTCCGTAAACACCTGCCAGTTTTTCGGCAACATCACCCACTTGTACGTCTTGTGCAAAAGTCACGGTATAAGTTCTACCTCCCACGAAGTCGATACCTTTATCCAAACCTCTGGTGAACAGGGATATGAAACAAAGTAGGATTACGATACCTGAAAGCGTGTAACTGATTTTCCGTTTTTGCAAGAACGGGAATTTAGTATTTCTCAACCAATCTGCAGTAAACGAGGTTGTGAAGGTAACATTGTCACTCTTGGATGCAGCTCTTTCAAGGATCAGACGAGTGATGAAGATAGCTGTGAACAGTGAAGAAAGGATACCGATAATCAATGTGGTTGCGAAACCTTTGATCGGGCCTTCTCCAAAATAGTAAAGGATGAAACCCGTCAATAAGGTTGTTACGTTACCGTCGATGATGGCGGAATAAGCTTGTTTGTAACCTTCTTTGATGGCTAATCTCAACCCTTTACCTGCTCTCAATTCTTCCTGGATACGTTCATAGATCAATACGTTGGCATCGACCGACATTCCCATTGTCAGGACGATACCGGCAATACCCGGCAGGGTCAATACCGCTCCGATAGAAGCAAGTACACCGAATAAGAAGAATAAGTTGGTAAACAAAGCGATGTCTGCTGCCAGACCTGCTCCTTTGCTATAGAAGAACAACATGTATACCAGTACCAAGCAGAAAGCGATCACGAACGACCACATACCGGATTGGATAGATTCGCTACCCAAGGACGGTCCTACGATCTCATCGGCAATGATACGTGCCGGAGCAGGTAATTTACCGGATTTCAGAATGTTGGCTAAGTCCTGGGCTTCTTTTACGTCGAACTGACCGGAAATCTGTGAGCTACCCCCTTTGATTTCATCGTTCACGTTCGGTGAAGAACAAACATAACCATCCAATACGATAGCGATGCTATGGCCCACATTTTCTTTGGTCAGCCGGGCCCAGACTTTAGCTCCTTCTCCATTCATATTCATGGATACCACAGGGCGTCCACTGTTGTGTTCGTATTCCTGACGGGCATCGACGACAGCACCTCCATCCAGGGGAGCTTTGCCGTCACGGGTCGTGATTTTGATCGCATGTAAAGCAATAACCTCCCCATTGGGTTTCATTTCCCACAGCAGGCGGGCATTACGGGGAAGAGTCGCTTTTACTTGTGGCATAGCCAGGATTTCATTTACCGCTGCCGTATCTTTTACATGAGAATAACCTATTAAAGAACCTGTCGGGATGATCTGGCCGCTTTGACGGTCGATATTGGGTGTCAGAACGGAGAAAAGAGGATTCGCTTTTTTGAAAGCAGCTTCATCGGCCAGCAGATTATTGGTAGAATCTTGTGCTGCGGCCTGAGAGATCAGGCTATTGGCAGTTGTATCCGCTTGGGCTGTTTCCGGTTGTTCTGCCGTTGCATTGGCTGCATTTTCAGTAGTCAGTATCTCTTCAGCTTCAACGATAGTACGGGCTTTTTCATTGGCTGCTTGCAGATAAGGAAAGAAATCTCCGTTATCGAAGGTTTCATAGAACTCCAACGCTGCTGTTCCTTGCAACAATTTTCTTACCCGTTGAGCATCTTTAATACCCGGAAGTTCGATCACGATACGACCGGAGATATCTGCTTTACGGATATTAGGCTGTGCTACACCGAAACGGTCGATACGTGTACGCAGAATATTGAAGGTATTGTCGATTGCTCCTTCGGCTTCCTGACGGATAACGTCTAAAACTTCCTTGTTACTGGCTCCGATTTTGATTTTATCTTTCAGTTCTACGGTTCCGAAAATATTCGGAGAGGCCAGCTGTGCATTCGGGGCAATTCTCTCGAATGCTTCGCCGAACAGGGTCACAAAGTCTTTCGGGCTGGATGTACGCATCTTCACCGCTTCTTGTAAAGCCTGATTGAAAGCTTCATCCTGACTGTAGTTGGCCAGACTGCGGACCACGTCGACCACGTCTACTTCCATGGTTACGTTCATACCTCCACGCAGGTCAAGACCCAGATTTAATTCCAACTCTTTACACTCTTTGTAAGTGTATTGTGCAATTCCCAGGAAATTGTAAACTTCCTTGTTTGCAATAGAATCCAGATAAACTTTTTCCTTTACGGGATCTCCCTGCGCATATTCCCTCGCAACTTTTTCCACCCGATTGGTTTTCCAGGTAAAAGATAACTGGTAAAGACTCACTAACGCTAATGCAATAGTAAGTAATGTGATCGCTCCTTTATTCTGCATTTTACAATAAATTATTATATGACTTAATTTTTGCTAATTCTTTAAGCACGATTAATACGCAAAAGTATAATATTTTTTCTAAAAAAACAGATAATTCTGATTTTTAGATGGTAGATTATTAAAAATACATGGTAAATTCCTTTTTCCGGTAATCGATAGCCACCTGATACCTGACACAAAAGTCACACCCCAATAATCCGATAATTTTCCGGTTGAGATGTTTGTCGTACATTTCGTTTACATATTCCAAATCGATAGCAGCCAACGGCATCTCTTTGATCGTACGTTTCCCGATTTTAAATTTAGCTGCTTTTACTAAATGTACGTCGTGGATCTGACCGGTGACGCTACCCGATGTCATCTGAACGTCTGCTTCTTCGGGCAGGTCTTCCGGGAACACCTGTCTGTCGACGACGGTGACCGATGCGCCGGTATCGATAATCATATCTCCTTGTATACCATTGATTTCTACCGGTACGATCAGGTGGTAGCTGTTGTCTTCCAAACCGACTATTTCAACGGCTACTGTCTGAATCCGGCTATTGATATAAGGATGATATGGAGTCGTAAAATGGCAAGCCTTTTTATTTTTTTTCCTCTTCATTTCCCTCTTGCTTGATAGTTGAGGCGCAAAAATAAGAAACCGCCCCGAAAATCAGGACGGTTTCTTTATTTTTAACCTTTAGGCTGTTTTTAGAACATTTTCATGTCGTCCAGTACGGTCATCACCGATTTAACAGCTTTTGCAGAAGTTGCTAACAGTTCCTTTTCCTGATCGTCGAGTTTTACTTCGATGATCTTTTCGATACCGTTTTTACCCAATACAACCGGAACGCCCAGATAGATGTCTTTCATACCATATTCGCCGTTCAGCATAGCGCAAACCGGGAATACCCGTTTCTGATCGCGGATGATCGCTTCGACCATTTGAGCTGCAGCTGCACCCGGAGCATACCAGGCAGAAGTTCCCATCAGTTTAACTAATTCGCCGCCACCGACTTTGGTACGTTCGATGATTGCCTGCAATTTATCGGCGTCGATCAATTCGGTTACAGGAATACCACCTACAGAAGTGTAACGTGGCAGCGGAACCATTGTATCTCCATGTCCACCTAATAACAGTGCCTGAATATCTTTCGGAGATACGTTCAGTGCTTCGGCTAAGAAAGCACGGTAACGGGCAGTATCCAATACACCGGCCATACCGAATACTTTAGATGAATCGACTTTAGCGGCTAAGAAAGCACAATAACACATCACATCCAAGGGGTTGGATACAATGATGATCTTAGCGTTCGGAGAATGTTTGATTACATTTTCAGTAACAGATTTTACAATTCCGGCATTGGTTGAAATCAAATCGTCACGGCTCATGCCCGGTTTACGGGGAAGACCGGAAGTGATCACCACTACTTCAGAATTATCAGTCGCTGCATAATCATTGGTTACACCTTTAATACGGGTGTCATACAAATTGATCGGGGCAGTCTGCCACATATCCAGCGATTTCCCTTCGGAAACACCTTCCTTGATATCCAAAAGAACCACTTCGTTTACGATGTCTTTTTCTGCAATGCAGTTTGCGCACGTTGCACCAACGTTACCTGCTCCAACAACTGTTACTTTCATTTCGTAATAATTTTATTGTTATACTTAATCATATATTAGCTTTTTCGGAGTTTTTATTCCGACGTCAAATTTACTCCTTTTTTGATCTAAAGCAAAATATTAGAGAAAAAATTCTTTAATTTTGAGGATAATTTAATTAGGTATACAATAAAATATCCCGCTAACCTTTTCCCTGTAATTTAAAGTTAGGGGTTAAGTTTTGGATACAATGTAGAGTTGCCGGGTTTGGCTGTGATTTTGAATTGAAGTTCCTGGAATTTATTATTATCTTTGCCCCTCAATTACACAAAACAATAAATATTCAACGAATGCCAACCATTTCTCAACGCGGTATAGATATGCCCGCATCTCCTATCCGGAAATTGGTCCCACTGGCTAATCGAGCCAAAGCCAAGGGAACCGTCGTTTACCACCTCAATATCGGTCAGCCGGATTTGGCGACCCCGGAAGTGGCATTACGAGCGGCGCACCATCTGGACCGGGAAGTGCTGGAATACTCTCCCAGTGAAGGCATTCTGAGTTTTAGGAAAAAACTGGTAGAATACTACCACAAATTCAATATAGATGTCTGTACGGACGATATCATCATCACTACCGGAGGATCGGAAGCTGTATTTT
>OGLE01002605.1_pt1 | contig 11182 bp, 3 predicted proteins | sample 1572671 | NCBI WGS metagenome assembly OGLE01 (sample SAMEA2581923, study PRJEB24529) | metagenome | biome: Human gut stool | place: China | collected 2011 | reverse complement strand
ATCGAGATCCCCATCAAGGCCAACTTCCGTGAGGGTATGTCCGTGCTGGACTACTTCACCTCCTCCCGAGGCGCCCGGAAGGGCCTGGCCGATACCGCTCTGCGTACCGCCGACTCCGGTTACCTGACCCGCCGCATGGTGGACGTGTGCCAGGATGTCATCATCCGGGAGGATGACTGCGGCGTGCAGAAGGGCATTCTGGTGTCCGAGATCAGCGAAAACGGCCAGGTTATCGAGAAATTCTCCGAGCGCATCCGGGGCCGCTTCCCGGTGCATGACATCACCGACCCCAAGACCGGCGAGGTGCTGATCTCCAAGGACCACATGATGACCGAGAGCGACGCCGCCCTGCTGGAGAGCTTCGACATTCACTCCGCCGAGATCCGCACCGTGCTGACCTGCAAGGCCCACAGCGGCATCTGCGCCAAGTGCTACGGCATGAACCTGGCCACCTCCAAGCCGGTGGGCCCCGGCGAGGCTGTGGGTATCATTGCGGCGCAGTCCATCGGCGAGCCCGGTACCCAGCTGACCATGCGTACCTTCCACACCGGCGGCGTGGCCGGCGGCGACATCACCCAGGGTCTTCCCCGCGTGGAGGAACTGTTCGAGGCCCGCAAGCCCAAGAAGATGGCCACCCTGGCCGAGATCGGCGGCAAGGTCCGCTTCGAGGAGGCCACCAAGGGCAGTCTGCTGAACATCATCGTCACCGCCGACGATGGCGACACCCGCACCTATTCCGTGCCCCACACCGGCCTGCAGGTCCGTGACGGCGACGTCATCGAAAAGGGCAAACAGCTGCAGGACGGCGCCCTGAACCCCCACGACGTGCTGCGGATCCGCGGCGCCTCCGCCGTGCACAACTACCTGATCCAGGAGGTCCTGAAGGTGTACCGCCAGCAGGGCGTGGACATCAACGATAAGCACATCGAGGTCATCGTGCGCCAGATGATGCGCAAGGTCCGGGTGGAGGACGCCAACGACACCGGCCTGCTGTCCGGCGCCATGGCCGACGTCCTGGAGGTGGAGGACGAGAACGAGCGCGTCCGCCAGCGCATCGAAGCGGGCGAGGTCCGGGAGGATGGCGAGCCTCTGCAGGAGGCCACCTATACCCAGCTTCTGATGGGCATCACCAAGGCCTCTCTGGCCACGGATTCCTTCCTGTCCGCCGCGTCCTTCCAGGAGACCACCAAGGTCCTTACCGAGGCCGCCATCAAGGGCAAGGTGGACCACCTGGTGGGCCTGAAGGAGAACGTCATCATCGGCAAGCTGATCCCCGCCGGCACCGGCCTGAGCGCCTATCGGCACTTCGCCGAGGAGCTGGTCCCCGTGACGGAGGAGGAGCTTCAGGAGGAGCAGTCCGAAGAGCAGGCCACCGGCGTGGAGGCCCTGCAGGAGGACGCCGCCCAGGTGCTGGAGGAGACCCCCGGCCAGGACGAGCAGGACCAGGAGTAAGACGACTCCGGGCATATACGGTTCGTTACGCAGCCCCCGGCGGATTCCCGCCGGGGGCTGTTTTCTTGCCTTTTTCCCGGCGGCGTGGTACAGTAGGGGTATCCGCACAAGGGAGGAGCCGTTTCGCCATGTCCGCATCCGCCGCCTGCTATCATCTGCCGGGCCTGTTTGAATTTTACGATTTTTACCGGGTGTTTCTGCCGCTGTTCCGGCAGCACCGGGAGTATTTTTACGATTGGTGCCGCATCGCCTCCCTGTATGGCGCACCGGCGGACTGCATCTGGGGCGGCGGCCGGGTGGGGTCCGGGGACCGGGACCCCCGGGAGGTGCTGGCCCTGACCCGGGAATACGGCATCTCCGCCCGGCTGACCTTCAGCAACTCCCTGCTGCGGCCGGAGCACCTGTCGGACCCCCGCTGCAACCGGCTGTGCCGCCTGCTGGCGGAAAGCCCCGGTCCGCAGAACGGGGTCATCGTCCACTCGGACCTGCTGCTGGACCATCTGCGCCGGACCTATCCCGGGCTGTACTTCGTCTCCTCCACCACCAAGGTGCTGACGGATTTTTCCCTGCTGCGCCGGGAGCTGGAGCGGCCGGAGTTCCGCTATGTGGTGGCGGATTTCCGGCTGAACCGGGCCTTCCGCCAGCTGGACACCCTGCCCCAGGCCCTGCGGGACAAGACGGAGCTTCTGTGCAACGAGTGCTGCGCCTTCGGCTGCCGGGACCGGGCCGCCTGCTACCGGTCCGTCAGCCGGGAGAACCTGGGCCTGGAGGGTCCCGTCCACCGCTGCACCGCCCCGGACGCCGCCGGAGGCTATCGCTTCTCCCGGGCCATGGAGAACCCCGGCTTCATCGGCGTGAACGATATCCGGGACGTTTATCTCCCCATGGGCTTTTCCCAGTTCAAGATCGAGGGCCGCAGCCTGGGCACCGCCCTGCTGCTGGAGTTCCTGCTGCACTACCTGACCCGCCCGGAGTACCATATCCACGTCCGGGAGGCCCTGTATCTGGACAACACCCTGGACCTGTTCTGACCCGCCCCCTGCGTCCCGTCCGGGGCGCGGGGCTGTTTTCCAAATCCCCCTTGCCTTTTCCGAAAATCTCTGTTACAATTATGGCATGCATGCCAAACACATGGAAGGAAGTGCGTATTACGACCATCACAAGCGCCAGTCTGCCCGCCAAAAAACGGATCCTGACGGTCTGCGTCAAGCTGTTTCTGGAGCAGGGTTACAAAAAAACCACCGTGGCGGAGATCGTCCACAAGGCGGCGGTGTCCAACAGCATTTTCCAGAATATCTTCCGGGCCAAGGACGGCGTCCTGACGGAGCTGGCGGAGTTCATGTTCTCCAACCAGTTCTCCATGGCCCGGGACGTCACCGGGGCGCAGCTGCCTCCCGCCTATGTCTACGCCGCGGAGACCGCCATCCAGATGACCCTGACGGAGCTGAACGAGAACCTGCGGGAGATCTATGTGGAGAGCTACACCCACAGCGAGGTGTCCGAGTTTATTTTCCGGGCCACCGCCCGGGAGCTGTACCGGATCTTCGGCCCCTATCAGCCGGAGCTGACGGAGGAGGACTTCTACGCTCTGGAGCTTGGCTCCGCCGGCCTTATGCGGGGCTACATGGTCCGCCCCTGCGATGGGACGCTGACGCTGGAGAAGAAGCTGCGGATGTTCCTGACCCTGAGCCTGCGGGGCTATAAGGTCCCGGAGGAGGAGGTGCAGCAGATCCTGCGCTTTGTGGAGGGATTGGACATCTGCACCGTGGCGGAGCAGGTGATGCAGAAGCTGTTCCAGGCCCTGGCCATGCATTATGAGTTTTCCCTGTCGGAGGAAGCACAGGCCGCCGCCCCGGCGGCGCCTGTACCGACCCCGCCGTCAGAACCGGCGACGAAAGCGCCGTGACCCTGTGGGCGGCCCTGCTGCCCCTCACCGCCCTGCTGATGGCCCTGACCATCGGCCGCAAAAAGCGCCTGAGCTGACGCTTTTCCCCCATAAGCAGCAAATAGCCCCGGGACGCGATAGCGTCCCGGGGCTATTGCTATTACCTGACTTTTTAGGGTCAGCTCAGGTGCTTTTTCTTGCCCAGCAGCAGGGCGGCGGCAGCCAGCAGGGAAACGGAGGCCGCAGCCAGCCACAGAGCGGTGTGAGCCTCATCGCCGGTCTTGACACCGGGATTCTCGGGCTGCACAGGCTCATCGGGCTTGTAGTTGGGATCGGTCTCGCCGCACACGGTGCACTTGCCGTCCTTGTAGTCGTGACCGGCAGCGGGGATGGTCTCGCCCTTCTTGACGGTCTCGCCGCAGACGGTGCAGACCTCATCGCCGGTGTAGCCGTCCTCGGTGCAGGCAGCGGCCTTCGCACCTACCAGCTGGGTCTTGTGACCGGTGGCGGGGATGACCTCGCCCTTCTTGACGGTCTCGCCGCACACGGTGCAGACCTCGTCGCCGGTATAGCCATCTTCCGTGCAGGTGGCGGGCTTAGCGCCTACCAGCTGGGTCTTGTGGCCCAGAGCGGGGATGACCTCGCCCTTCTTCACGGTCTCGCCGCAGACGGTGCAGACTTCGTCGCCGGTGTAGCCATCTTCCGTGCAGGTGGCGGCCTTGGCGCCTACCAGCTGGGTCTTGTGGCCCAGGGAGGGCAGGGTCTCGGTGCGGGTGTCGGTGTAGTTCTTGCCCTGGAAGGTCACCGTGGCGGTATAGGTCCGGACGCCGGTGCTCTCGCAGGAAGCGGGGGTGGTGATCTCGCTGGTAACAGCGGCGGTGACCTCCTCCACATGGCTGGCGTCACGGCTGCAGGTGAAGGTAGCCTTGGCGGACTCGTAGCCGGTCCAGGTCCAGGCGGCCTCGCCATAGTCGTGGCCCAGCACGCCGATGGTCAGGGCCTCCAGGGTGGTCTCGTTCTTGCCATCGGCGTCGCTGAACAGCTTGCCGCAGACGGAGCACACCCAGTGGGCCTTGACGCCGGTCTCGGTGCAGGCGGCGGGGACCTCCGCCACGGCGGTGAGGGTATGACCGCCGGCGCAGGGATCGGTGACGCCGTAGGTCATGGTCACGTTGTCGATGGCGAACATGGCGTCGGTATCGTCATAGCCCCGGTTGGCCTTCTTATAGAAGTGGAAGGCGAACTGGGCATTGTCCGTGCAGAAGGCGGCGGGAACGGCAACGTTGGCCGTGCCCATGAACCAATAACCGCTTACCGGCTCCAGATCGGCGGCATTCCAGATGGTGGTCCAGGTCTGGCCGCCGTCGGTGGTGGCCTCCACGGTCACGGAGCAGTAGTTGCCGATGACGGACTTGAACAGCAGGTAATCGAAGCTCAGCGTGGGCGTCTTGCCGGTGAGGTTCACCACCGGGGAGATGAGATACTCATCCTGCAGCTTGTCGCTGCCGCCTGCCATAGGCAGCAGGGGCTTGCGGATGCTGCCAACGCTCCAGTCGCCGCCCCAGGGATCTTCATAGTAATCCATGTCGATGCGGGCCTGCTTGGTGGAATTGAGCTTGGTATTGGTGCCCTTGTACCAGGTATAGGGGTTGTCGGTACGGGTGGACTGGAGGGTCCAGCCGTGGCCGGGGAAGGTCTCGGACTCGAAGTCGTTGTCGAACTGCACGTCGGAGGCCGTCTTGGTGAACAGGGCGGCGATGGTGTGGTTGGCGGTGACATTCTCAAAGGTGTAGCTGTCCACCGCGCCCACGCTCTGGCCGTCCACCAGCACATCGGCGATGGCGTAGCCCTCCTGGGCGGCGATGGCGAAGGTCTGGGACGCGCCCTCCTTCACGGACACCGCACCGGTGGGGGTGATGGAGCCGCCCTCACCGGCGGTGGCGGTGATGGTGTACTTCTGGGCCACGGGGCCGTCCTCCACCGCCATCAGCTTCACGTTGTCGATGGCCAGCTGGCCGGTAGTGTCCTCATTGGGATGGACATAGCGGAAGGCAAACTGGACGCCGTCCACATTGTACTCGGCGGGCACGGGAACCTCTGCGCTGCCGGAAATGATGTAGTTGCTGGCCTGCTGGCCGGTATAGCTGTCTTGGAAGTTCCAGATAGCGTTCCACGTCTTTCCGCCGTCGGTAGAAGCTTCCACCGTAGCGGTGAAGGTCTTGTTCTTGATGCCGTACTCGCCGTAGGCGAAGTCGAAGGTCAGCACGCCGTCACGGGTACCGGACAGGTCCACCACCGGGGAGATCAGGTACTCATCCTGTGCACCCTTCCAGTCGTTGCTGATGTAAGCGTGCTTGGAATCATTGCCCTCGTTCTTCCAGTTGTAATAGGTATACTGCTTCCATGTGCTGCTGGTATCCTGCACCTTCACGGTCCAGCCGTGGAAGGGGAAGCTGTCGCCGGCCACGTCCTCGAAGTCGTTCTGGAACATCACCACGGGGACGTCGGGGATCTTCTCGAAGGTGGTGGACACGGCATAGCTCTGGTCCATGACCAGGGTGTAGGCGCCGTCCGTCACGTCCACGGTGCGGCCGTTGACCTTCACGGAGGCCAGCTGATAGCCGGGGTCCGGGGTGAAGGTGATCTCGGCGCTTGCGCCGGGGGCGTAGCTGGTCTGACCGGCGGGGGCCACGGTGCCGCCCTCATTGGCGGTGGTGGTCAGGGTGACGGTGTCGCCGGACTGCTGGGCCTTCTGGAAGGTGGCGGAGATGGTGTGGTCCACGCCCACCCGCTGGAAGGTGTAGTAGCTGATGGGGCCGAGATCGGCGCCGTCCACGTTGACGTTGACGATCTCATAGCCCTGGGCGGGAGCGATGTCGAAGGTCTTGCTGGTACCCTTCTTCACCAGGGTCTGACCGGCGGGGGTGATGGTGCCGCCCTCACCGGCGGTGGCGGTGACGGACACATAGTTGTCCCGCTCCTCGGCGTACAGCTGGACGTTGTCCATAGACAGGGTGGAGCCGCCCTTACCGGTGTAGACAAAGGCGAAGCGCAGGTCCTTGCTGTTTTGCAGGCTCTCGGGGATGGTCACCTTGGCCTGGGTCTTGGTCCAGGCGGTGAACAGGCCGGAATCCCACTGCAGGTTCCAGATCTCCTGCCAGTTCTGGCCGCCGTCGCCGGAGGCCATGACCTGCAGGTTGCAGTGCTTATACTCCACGGTGTACCAATAGGTGGTGTAGAAATCGAAGACCATGTGGACCTCGGTATCCACGCCGCTGATATCGGTGGTGCGGGAGATCAGCCACTCGTCCTGCTGGTTGTCGTCGTCATGATCCACGGCGGCCATGTAGTCCTCGTCGCGGTACCAGGTGTTCAGAGAGCCGCCCTTGCTCTGGACGCTCCAGTCGTCGGGGAGCCACTTCTCGTTGAAGTTCTCGGTCCAGAGGATGTTGGTGGGGGTGATGGTGCCGTGATCGTCGGGGTTACCCTTGGCGGTGACGGTGTACATCTTGGAGTTGCCGGCGTAGTCGTGGACGATCATGCCGAAGGTCTCGCCGAAGCCGGTGATGTCATACTCCTTGATGTGGCTGGTGACGCCGGGCTTGTCCTCGCCGAAGCCCTGCATACCATAGAGCATCTCGCTGTTCTTGATGTTGTAGAACACCACGGCCGCCACATACTGGTTGTCGGACACGTCCAGGCTCAGATAGTACCGGCCCTCGGACTCGGTGACCTTCAGGTTGTCGGCATGAGGCTCCTCGGTGTCGATGGTGATGGGGAAGGACCAGGAGTGCTTCTGGTTGGTCCCCACGCCGTCGCCATAGGGCAGGGTGGCCTCGATGGTCACGGTGGCCTTGGTGTTGTTGGGCAGCTTGGCGTTGTGGGCGTCGGTGCCGTACCAGGGCTCGATGCCGTCATATTCGGCGTCCACACCGGCGGGCACAATGCGGTAATAGTCGTAGCTGTAGATGGACTTGCCCACATACTCGCAGTCCTTGCTGTAGTACACCTGGCCGTTGGCGCCGGTGATGGTATACTTCAGGCTCTTGGTGTTGCGCAGCAGGCCGGTGTAGATACCGGTGAGGCTGTCCATGAAGTCATCGTTGTTGGGGGAAATGGCGTTGCGGTCCGCCAGATACGGCACGGTGGTGTAGTTGTTGTCGCCCAGATAGGTATCCACCGTGTTCTCGCTGGAGGAGGAGAAGGCGGTGTTCATGTACGCCTGGGCCTGGCTGGCAGAGCCGTCCAGCGTCTCCCAGTAATCGGTGGAATCCATGATGGGGGCCTTGGTCCAGTCGCCGTAGAAGGCCAGGAACGGAAGGCCCAGGTCAATGGGGTCGGTCAGGGCGCTGCCGTCGGCGGCCACCTGGGTCAGGGTCACGAAGCCCTCCACATAGCTGCCGTTGGGGAACTGGGCCAGCATCTTCCGGCCCTCGTCGGTAACGGTGACGGTGACGGTGACGTCGGCGGTCTTGCCGGGAGCCACGGACACCCGGTTATTCTCGCAGTTGGTGGTGAAGGTGTGGGGCAGCAGCCGGGAGCTTCCGCTGATGGTGGAGAACTCCTGCCCGCTGCCGTTGACATAGGCCTCGGTGGTATCGGTCAGCACCAGGGGGGTCACGTCGTAATACAGGGTGTCGCTGCCGGTGTTGTGGACGGTGAAGTTCATGGTGTACACGCCCTTCATGGCGGGATCGTCCTTCAGCTCCAGCTTGGGACGCTCCATGCCCTCCACGGACAGATAACCCCGGGTATTCACGGCGTCGTTGATGCTCATCAGGCCAGCGCCTTGCTTCCGGGGGGAATAGGGCACGCCGTTGTCGTCATAGATCACATGGGCGGTGCTCATGAGCAGGGTGTCGGTCATGTGCTTGCGCTGGGCGCCGGTCATGCTGTTGTCCCGGGCCTTCAGGGCCTGCTGGACGATGGCCATGCCGCCGGCCGCGTGGGGGGAGGCCATGGAGGTGCCGTCCATGCTCTCATAGCCGCCGGGCACGGCGGCATAGATGCCCGCGCCGGGGGCGGTGAGCTCCGGCTTCAGGGTCAGCTCGGTGGTGGCGCCCCAGCTGGAGAAATCGGCCATGCCGTAGGTGGGAGACTCCACCAGGGCGTCGGCGGAGGCCACAGACAGGGTCTTGGTCTCCTGCTGCTTCATGTATTCACCGGCGGCCTGGGAGATAAACGCGCAGGGGATCTTCCAGTCGGTGATGGACATGTACAGCATGCCGGGCACGTTGTTGTACACCAGCATGCCAATGGCGCCGGCGTTGGCGGCGTTGCGCTCCTTCTGCTCATAGTACATGCCGCCGCCCCGCTGCACCAGGGCGATCTTGCCGGTCAGGTCCAGGCCCGCATAGTCCTCCTCCGCGCCGTAGTTGGGAACCACCACATACTCGATGGAGCCCCGGGCGGACAGACTGCGGAAGGGCTTGGCGTTCTCGTCCTCGCTGATGGTGGCGCTGTCCTGATAGGCCAGGTTCTTGCCGCCCACGGTGACATAGGGGCCCTTGACCATGCCGTTGGACACGGCGGCCACGGACAGGGACTCGCCATAGGTGGAGGGCTCGCTGACCAGGCCGTAATCGGGGTTGGAGGCCAGGGCCTTGCCGCCGAAGGCGTCGCCATAGGCGGCGTTATAGGCGTTGCCCGCGGCCACAGCCAGGGACACGCCGCTCTCGCCGGTGCGCTCGAACACGTCCAGCAGGCTCTTGGTGAAGGCGTCCTCGCTGTCATAGTCGATGTAGCCGCAGTCGGAGCCCAGGCTCAGGTTGGCCACGTCCACGCCCAGCAGGATGCAGTCCTCCAGGGCGGCCAGAATATCGGAATAGGACGCGCCGCCGCTGCTCTTGAACACGTTCATGTTGATGATCTGGGCCTGGGGCGCCACGCCCATGGCGGCCTCGTTGACGCCGGTGTTGCCGGCGGCGGTGGAGGCAACGTGGGTGCCGTGGCTGCCCTTATCGCCGGGCATGCCGTCCTTGTCCCTGTCGCCGTAGTCAAACTGGAAGGGGAGCTTGGCGCTGTAATACAGGTCGGACACGCTGATGCCCTTGACGATGCTCTCCACCTGGAAATCATAAGTCTCCAGCATGGACTGGAGCTTCTCCCGGGTCAGGGAAGGGCTCTTGGGGGCGGTCTTGAAGATCTCGTGGCCCATGTCCACGCCGGTATCCAGAATGGCCACCAGCATCCCCTCGCCGGTGAAGCCCGTGGTATTATAGATACCGCCGCCGATCATCCGGTTGCTGTTGGCGGTGTCGGGCAGCAGCTCAAACGTGGGGGAAATGAAGGCGGACTGCACGCAGTCCAGCTTCCGGATGGCCTTGTACTGGCCATAGGTCACCGTGGCGGAAAAGCCGTTGAGCAGGGTGGTATACTGCCGCTGGGGCTCCACCTGCCCGTCAATGGCCCGGTTGATCTGGGCCAGGGCGCTCTTCTGCGTGCGCAGCAGGGCGTTGACCTGGGCCCGGGAATCCGGGTCGGCCACGGAGTCGTTGACCACCACGATGATCTCGACTTCGTCGCTGTCGTCGAGCTTCGCGGTGTTCTCCATCTGAATTTTTTCGCCGTTTTTCTGGCCGCTGCGCAGGACCTGGCGGGCGATATCGTTGGCGATACCGCTGACCGTGGTTTCCTGCAGGGAGGCGTTGACCTCCTGCTCAGCTGCCTGGGCGAATGCCGTCACCGGCAGGGCGGTCAGGATCATCAGAACCGCCAGAGCCAGTGCGCAGCACCGTTTGATAGCTGTCATCTCGTTCCTCCTATAAAATATATTGTCCGCCGCTGCATAAAAGCTCAGCGCGACTTACATATTATACCAGCTTTTGGGCTTTAATGCAATGACGTATCGGCATAAAATGCCAAAATATTTTCCAAATTTTCCGGCATTCTCCGGTCAAAAAAACGGCCCCGGGCCAGACTCCCGGGGATGGAGCTTTCCGGCGCGCTGCAAGGCTATGCATTTGCGGACCGTCCGCGGCTCCGTCCGGCGGATCGCGCGGGAAATGCCCACAATTTCGAAAAATCCCTTGCGCAGCATAAAAATACGGCGCCTGCGAAAAATCCCGCCGGGAATCCGAAAAAATCGGGCTCCCGGCGGGGTTTTATGTTGACAAAGGGGCCGCGCCTGTGGTACAATAAGACGCTATATTGAGAAAATGGGGCCTGATGTCCCATTTCAAATCTGCTGTTATGATACCAGCTTTCCCCCGAAATTACAAGTGGGCCCGGGCGAAAACAAACAACCGGGCCGAGCGTGTCAAAATCCCGGGAGAGCGGTTCCCAAGGAAAAGCACGGAGAAAATGCGAAAAGAAAGGCGTGAGTATTGAAGATGGCCAAGGACAAGTATTATGGCAAGACCCTGCGCAAGAACTTTGCCAGACACGAAGAGGTCATGGCGATGCCCAACCTGCTGGAGATCCAGAAGAAATCCTATCAGTGGTTCCTGGACACCGGCCTGCGGGAGGTTTTTGCCGACGTGGCCTCCATCGGCGACTATGCCGGCAACCTGGAGCTGAGCTTCATCGACTACAGCATGGACGAGAAGCCCAAGTACGACGTGGAGGAGTGCAAGGCCCGGGACGCCACCTATGCCGCCCCCATCAAGGTGAAGGTGCAGCTGCGCAACAAGCAGAACGGCCAGATCAATGAGCAGGAGATCTTCATGGGAGATTTCCCCCTGATGACCGATGCCGGCACCTTTGTGATCAACGGTGCAGAGCGTGCTATCGTCAGCCAGCTGGTGCGTTCTCCCGGCGTGTTCTACGGCGATGCCAAGGATAAGGTGGGCAACGACCTGTACAGCGCCACCATGAACCCCAACCGCGGTGCATGGCTGGAGTACG
>OGLE01002595.1_pt1 | contig 11224 bp, 6 predicted proteins | sample 1572671 | NCBI WGS metagenome assembly OGLE01 (sample SAMEA2581923, study PRJEB24529) | metagenome | biome: Human gut stool | place: China | collected 2011 | reverse complement strand
ATAAAAGAGGATGCCGGGCGCTGTACCAGAACATTTCCGGACGTTCGCTGAAAGCCGGTACGGTTGCTTCGATATAGAGTGAAAAAGCTGCTTTAGCCCGGACAAAATCGATGTAAGCCAGAAAATCGTAGGCCGGAATCAAATCATCGACATAGGGACGCAGGTCTTCGGCAAACCGACGGAGGATCCGGGTGATCTCCCGTTTCTCTTCCAATTCCAGTTCCCGGATTTCATTGTTTGTTTCGATGATTTCCGCGGGTTCGATGTAAGAGGTTTTCCCGGTGGTGGATTCGTCGTGCACGATTCCGTTTAATTTCCGCTTGAAGGCCGCGGGTACGGGTATCACCATTCTACCGTCCCGGATGGCGATGTTGCTGTCCTTGTCGACCCAGCCTTCTTCCTGTGCTTTCTGCAACAGGGATTGCATGCGCCGGGAGATGCCCGATTGTTTTTTCGCGATGCTATGACGTATGTTGCCTAAAGCGGGAGAGGCGGTGTCCTTGATTGTCCCGAATTTTGAAACGATCGAGTCCAGGCGTTGCAGGATGTAGGGAAATACCCGTACATCCCCGGCCCGGGCTACCAGGTGAGGGTAGATTTCTTGTTTGGTGTTGAAGAACCGCATGATGGCGTTCAGCGACTCCAGTGAATTTTTTAAGACAACCAGCTCGTTTACTTCCAGAAACAAACCCTCTACTTTTATACGCAACAAGAAGGGACGGGCATCATGGTAATAGGAAACCGGGAAGTTCTCTTCCTCTTGACAGATCCGCATGAATTCGGAGGTTTCAGCCAGAGAGGTCGCTATCCACCCGGCATCGGTGGAGAACTTGATGGCGCTGACCAGTTCCCGGCCCATGTCACTCAGGCAGTTATTGCTGATAAGTTGTCTTATTTTGTCGAATTTTATTTTAGATTCAAAATTTTCGGGATAAATCATATTGAATTGAAAATTGAAAGTACAAAATTGAAAATTACTTGTTCGAGATCATGAACTTGTGTGTCGTTCCCTGATCTGTTTTGATGAGGACGTAATCATCCGGCTTGATCTTGTCCGCGTGTTTCGGGAGATACCGAATGATGAGATTACCCATCATTTCCTTGCCCAACGTGAGGGGGGTACAGTCCACTTCTAGGTAGTCGGGTTTGAAAATCGACAGGATCGATATGTTCTTTTTACCCGTGTTGATCATGTTTATGATCTGGTGTTTTGTCTCTGCCTGTTTTAAGTGGATCGTGTCCGTGGTGAAACGTAAGTTACCCACCACGATGGGGTAGGTTGTCGGGATGTCAACCGATTTCGTGATGACTTCTCCTTCTAAACGCAATACGATGTTCGGGGGAGTGGCGTTCGTGTACACGATAATCTTTTTCGAGAACACGCCGGGGCGGTCTTTCGGGTTGAACGTGACGGTGACCACGCTACTGTCTCCGGGAGGAATGGGTTTCCTGTTCCATTTGGGAGTAGTGCAACCACACGTGGTTTCGATAAATTTTATCAACAGGGGAGCTTTCCCTTTGTTTGTAAATTTAAATTCGTGAGTTACTTTTCCCCCGTTTTCCTGCACGAGTCCCATGTTGAACGTGGTCTTTTCGAATGCGATCTTGGCTCGTTGAGCGAATGATAGCGTGGGGATGAAAAGTAATATTACATATATAAATATCTTCATCTGTATTTCTTTTTGTTTGTGGAAAATTGGAATACAAAAATACAAAAAGGGTTGGAAAAGATTGGTTTATGTCGGAATAAAACGTATCTTTGCGGCGTTAAAATTAATATTAAATCTAAAAGACTGTACATCATGTATTTGACATCAGAAAAGAAAGAAGAACTTTTTTCACAGTACGGGAAGTCTAATAAAGATACCGGCTCTGTTGAGTCACAAGTAGCTTTATTTTCCTACCGTATCGCTCATTTAACTGAGCATTTAAAGAAAAACCACAAAGATTTCGCTACTCAAAGATCTTTGATTAAATTGGTTGGAAAACGTAGAGCGTTGCTTGATTACATGAAGAAGAGAGATATCGATAGATATCGTGCTATCGTTAAAGCATTGAATTTACGTAAATAATTACATAAAAACGACCCGGGTCGTCCGGGTCGTTTTACTTTTAATCCTCCCCTCCTCCTCCTTTTATCTAAAAAGAATTCCGTTAAAATGTTTAGTATTTTAACAGTTTTATTATTTCTATGAACATTATTGAAAAAAGCATTACCCTGAAAGATGGTCGGGTAATAACATTGGAAACCGGAAAGTTAGCCAAGCAAGCGGACGGTGCTGTCATGCTGAAAATGGGCAACACGATGTTGTTGGCTACGGTTTGTTCCGCACAAGAGGCAGGTCCGGACGTGGATTTCATGCCTTTGTCGGTAGATTATAAAGAAAAATTTTCAGCGGTAGGACGTTTCCCCGGTGGTTTCACCCGTAGAGAGGGAAGAGCTTCCGATTACGAGATTTTGGTATCCCGTCTGATTGACCGGGCTCTGAGACCTTTGTTCCCGGATGATTATCATGCGGAAACTTTCGTGCAGGTAACGTTGTACTCGGCTGATGAAGAGTCTATGCCGGATTGTTTGGCCGGATTGGCTGCCTCTGCAGCTATTGCCGTGAGTGATATTCCTTTCCACGGTCCTATTTCCGAGGTACGTGTAGCTCGTGTAAACGGGGAGTTGATGATAAACCCGACGAAGAGCGAGTTGGCAACTGCCGATTTGGATATTATGGTTGCTGCAACCTACGAGAATATCATGATGGTTGAGGGGGAGATGAACGAGGTTTCCGAGAAAGAAATGCTCGATGCTATTAAATTTGCCCACGAGGCGATCAAGGATCATTGTTTGGTTCAGATGGAATTAGCAAAAGCCGTGAACAAAGAAAAGCGGGTTTATTGTCATGAAGTGAACGATGAAGAGTTGCGTAAGGATGTTTGGGCTAAATGTTACGATAAAGCGTATGCTGTTGCTCGTCAATGCAATGCAGATAAACATTTGCGCGAGAAGTTGTTTTCCGAAGTGAAGGAAGGATACTTGGAATCACTTCCGGAAGAGGAGAGAGAGGAGAAGAAAAGTATGGTTTCCCGTTATTACCATGACGTGGAGAAGGAGGCTGTTCGGAGAATGATTCTGGACGAGGGGTTACGTTTGGATGGACGTACTACCGAGCAAATCCGCCCGATCTGGTGTGAAGCCGGACCTCTTCCGGGACCTCACGGGTCTTCAATCTTTACTCGCGGTGAAACTCAGTCATTGTCCACGGTAACTTTAGGAACTAAGCTGGATGAAAAGATTGTAGATGAAGCCACGGAACAAGGAAAAGAGAAATTCTTGCTGCACTATAATTTCCCGCCGTTCTCAACGGGTGAGGCTAAAGCCAGCCGGGGTGTGGGACGTCGTGAAATCGGTCATGGAAATTTGGCTCACCGTGCTTTGAAACGGATGTTGCCGGATAATTATCCTTACACGGTACGCGTTGTTTCTGATATTTTGGAATCTAACGGTTCGTCTTCCATGGCGACGGTGTGTGCCGGAACTTTGGCTTTGATGGATGCCGGTATTCCGATCAAGAAACCGGTAACGGGTATCGCTATGGGATTGATCACCGATAACGAGAAATATGCCGTGTTGTCTGACATCTTGGGTGACGAGGATCACTTGGGAGATATGGACTTCAAGGTAACCGGAACGGTAGACGGTATCACCGCCACCCAGATGGATATTAAAGTAGACGGTCTTCCTTACGAGATTCTGGAGAAAGCTCTGGATCAAGCCCGGAGAGGTCGTTTACACATCATGAATATTATTAAGGAAACCTTACCTGAACCTCGTCCTGACTTGAAACCGCACGCACCGCGTATGGTTACGCTTACGGTGGATAAGGATCAGATCGGAGCGATCATTGGCCCCGGTGGAAAGATTATTCAGGATATTCAGGAGAAATCCGGAGCGGTTATCGTTATTGAAGAAGTGGGTAATCAGGGTATCGTGGATATTGCTGCCACCAATGCAGAATCTATCGAGATTGCCGTTGCCCGCATCAAGGCTATTGCTTGCAAACCTGAAGTCGGAGAGATTTACGAGGGAGTTGTAAAGACAATCACCGCTTTCGGTGCTTTCGTGGAGTTCTTGCCGGGTAAAGACGGTTTGTTGCACGTGTCCGAGATCGATCACAAACGCGTAGAGAAAGTGGAGGATGTATTGAAAGAGGGAGATCGAGTACGTGTCAAATTGATCGATATTGATCCGAAAACCGGAAAATTCAAACTTTCCCGTAAGGTATTGTTGCCTAAACCGGAAGGTATGGAGCAAAACGATCGTCAAAATCGTGGCGAACGCCAGGATAGAGGCGAACGCCAAGATCGTGGACCCAGACAGGATCGGGGAGATCGTCCTCATCGTGACAGGGGGCCTAGACCGGAAAGAAAAGAAAATCAAGAATAGTATATAAGTTATTGATTTTATATTTTGAATGGAGTGAAGAATTTTCTCGAATGTGAGGAGGAGATTTTTCACTCCGTTTCTTTTTTTGCTTGAAAGTTGGTTCTATCCTTGTCTTTGTGAATTCGGAAGAAAACGGGAAGATGCAGGATAAAATAAAAAAAAGATTATCTTTGTTTGAATTTTGTTTATTGGCTATTATATCCGGCTGCATATATGAAAGTGTCAGAAGATATTGATGTTCAGATGTTGAACGAGTTCAAGCAAGGACGTTTGGAGATGTTGTACAGGCGTCTGTATCCTGCACTATTGTTGTATGCCGTGCGGTACGCGGGGGAACAAAGTGGTTTTCTGGCCGAAGATTGCGTGCAAAATGCGGTATTTAATGCATGGAAAAGACGGCCGCTGTTTGAGTCGGTGGAGTCATTGAAATCTTTCCTTTATATTTCTATCAAGAATGAAATTGTTAGTCTTCACCGAAAGGCGAAAGCGAGCGAGCGTTATTTGTCACAACTGGAAGAGGATGTGTTTTTCCAGAATAGTGTGATTGATCAAGAGACTCAGTTGTTGTTGTATTATGCAGTTAGGAGTTTACCGGAAAGGGAGCGGCAAATCTTTGAATTGAGTTTTATTGAAGGGTTGAAAATTTCGGATATTGCCGTACAATTGAACGTGTCGGAAAGTACGGTAAAAAAAACAAAAGCAAAAGCCTTGGACATTTTGCGAGAGAAGTTGCCGAGGGAGTTATTTTTATTCTTTTTCATGTTGAAGAGGTGATTCCTATTTTGAGGAGAGATTGATTTTTCTTTTATATATATCTTTCTGTATTTGTATTACTTACGATTTATTTTTACTCGACTCATTATTTTTTTTGAAAATAAATGTAAATTTTTTACCCTTTTTTTAACTGATTGCGTTCTATGAATGATTCAATGAAGAAACAGGATATAAAGTGTGACATCATGGAGAAATTGGAAAAACAAGTTTTTAAAGTTTCACGGTTGATCTTCAAGGAGGTGACGGGGACGATTTCGGAGGAGGAGCAACGCTATCTGGAATGGTGGCGGGGAAAGGATCCGGGTAATGAGCGATTGTATCGTGAGTTGAGGGATGGGCAGCGAATGATGAATGAGGTGAAGCAGTTGGAGGGGGTGGATGTGATACGTCCATTGGAAGAGATGCATTTGCGTATTCGGGAGGAGGAGCGGCGATTGAGGTGGAGAAGATGGCAGTGGGGAGTGGCAGTAGCGGCAGTTGTGGTCTTGTTTGTAGGATTCTTTTATTTGTTCCCGGTAGATGATAAACTGGAGCCTGAGTCTTTGGCAAAAACGGAGCAACCTATTAAAGCAGGGGGCGTACGGGCGGTTTTGAGATTGGAAAATGGTAAGGAGGTTGATTTGGAGACCTTGGCAGAGGGAGTGAAAGTGGGAGGCATGAAGGCTGTGAAGATTGATGAACGGCGGTTATCGTACGTGGGACAAGGAAAGACAGATGGCGAGAAAAGAAAAAAATTGGTGTATAATGAAGTGGAAGTACCGAGAGGTGGGGAGTTTGATTTGATTTTGGCTGACGGAACAACCGTGTGGTTAAATGCAGGAAGTAAGTTGCGTTATCCGGTGGAGTTTGTGGGAAAAGAACGACGGGTTTTTTTGGAAGGTGAGGCTTATTTTGCTGTGGCTAAGGATGCCGGAATGCCGTTTCGGGTAGAAATATTGCAACAAACAGTAGAGGTGTTGGGAACTGAATTCAATGTGTCGGGATACACGGATGAGGCAACAATCTACACGACTTTGGTGACTGGTAAAGTAAAGGTGGCAACCGATAGCGGAGAAAATATGATACTTGCACCCGGGGAACAGAGTATGCTGGATTGTCGGGATGGACATCTTGACAAACGTGAGGTAGACGTGGAGAAAGTGATCGCGTGGAAAAAGGGAATGTTTATTCTTGAGGAGCAAACCTTGGAACAGATCATGCAGAAATTTGCAAGATGGTATGACATGGAGATCGTTTACCGGGATAAAGAATTGAAAGATATTGTATTTAAAGGTGTTGTACCTCGGTATGCGGAGTTGGGTGAGGTGTTGAATATTTTGGAAAAGACAAATGAGGTGAAATTTGATATAGAAGAAAGGACGGTGATCGTTTTCAAATAAAGAAGAGGGGAATCCGGCAAGATTCTCCTCGTCATAAATAAACATCTGTTGGCACAGATGAATGTTTAATTAAATGCTTTACAAAGTTATGAAAAAAAATCGACGAACTGGCAATCCCTATTGGATAAGATTGCCGCAAAAATTGATTGCTATGGGTTTAAGGGTGTTTTTACTTGTCTGCGTGATAAACACGGTTAGTGCGGCGGGATTCTCGCAAGGGAGTAAATTGGACGTGAATTTCACGAACAGTACGATCGGGGCCGTGTTGGATTACCTGAAAGAAAAAGCGGGGTATGATTTTGTCTATCGGAAAGGTGTTGTCCGGGTAGATGATGTGGTGACCTTAAAGTTGAAGGATGCAACGGTGGAAAAGATTCTGGATGTTGTGTTGCGGGAGAACGGGTATGATTACGAAATGGTGGACAAGGTGGTTGTGGTAACACGGGCAAAAGCGAATCCTGTTGTTCCGGCCGTGAAAGTGTTGAAAGGGCAAGTGAAGGATGCAAGTGGTAAGCCTTTACCGGGAGTGACGGTGATTTTAAAAGGCATGTCGATAGGCACGGCCACGAATATAGACGGAAAGTATGAGATCAAAGTGCCGGAAAAAGAAGAGGTGGTGATCGTGTTTTCCTTCGTGGGGATGAAGTCTCAGGAAATGAAGTTTTCAGGTCAAAAAGTGCTTAACGTGGTGCTTCAGGAAGACGTGGAACAAGTGGAAGAAGTGATTGTCATGGGCTATTCGACCCGAAAAGTTAGTGAGATGACCGGAGCCGTGCAACAGTTCCAGGGAAAGACGATCGCTCAATCGGCCACGGGCGGTAGTTTGATGAATGCGTTAAAAGGACACACGACGGGATTACAGATTACGGGTAGTAGTGGCGTACCGGGAAGTGATGGGGATTTACTACTACGTGGAATAGGAACATTGTATAGTTCGAGTTCTTTATCCACGACGGCTTCGGCTCCTTTGATCGTGATAGATGGTGTGATCACCGATTACACGAGCATTAACGGGGTTGTGTCGCCATCGGATGTTGCGGATATCACGGTATTGAAGGATGCGGCTTCTACCGCTATTTATGGTTCTAGGGCTGCAACGGGAGTAATCGTGGTGACAACGAAAAAGGGGGCAAAAGATCGTATGACCGTAGCTTTGGATATGAAATTAGGCATCAGTACTCCGAATTTCGGCAAATTAGAGTATATGAATTCACAGGAGTTACTGGATTATGGAAAGATGGCGTTACGTAATTGGTGGAATACGAACGAGGGGTTACATGCGGGATATTCCAATCCGGAAACTTTTATAGAGGATAAGTTGGGAGTGTTATATGATAATTTTGACGTAACGAAAACGACCAATTGGCGAGATCTGGTTTATCGTAACGGTTTGAGCAAGGATGTTGCGATGAACATACGGGGTGGTGGAGATCGACTCCAGTATTATTTTTCATATAATTATTACGACGAGGAGGGGACGCAGATCGGGTATGACTTGACACGACATTTGTTTAAGTTGCGGTTGGATTTTGATGTGATGAAGTATTTGTCGTTTGGGGTGAATCTGAGCGGTACCTTCGAGAAAAGTATTACTGGCAATTCGGATGAGGATTCTATGGAGGATTACCACCCTTGGCTGACACCTTATAATGAGGATGGAACATTGAAATACAACATTAAATCTTGGAAAAATTATACGATGGATCCGACTCCATTGAGAAATCCGTTGCAGGATAATAAATATAATGATGTGACAAATTTGAAGAATAATTTATTCGGTTCGTTTTCTGCGACGTTGAAGCCTTTCAAGTGGATATCCTTTTCTTCAACAAATACATTGACCTTGACGAATGTTAATAGAAATGATTATTTAGATAGTCGGACTTACGGGGGTAATCATAGTCGTAATGAGATGAGTAATGGTGTTTTGCAAGTAGATGATGAACGGAGTTGGACTTTTTTAACGTCAAATATTTTGCGATTGCAGCATAGTTTCGGAGATCATAACCTGAACGGGATTGTGGGACAGGAATGGTATGAACGGCACACTCGTTCGTCACATGTTGAAATGTATGACCAGATTATTGCCGGGGAGCGTAATGTAGGAGGTTTTTCGAAACAAGGAGATAAGACCAATCCGGGTGTAATTCCGACAGGCGCAGAGCGGGAATCCGCTAGTTTCTCTGTATTTTCGGAAGTAAATTATAATTATGCAGGTAAGTACATGGCTTCAGCTTCTTTCCGTACGGACGGTTCGACAAATTTCGGTAAGGATAATCGTTACGGGACGTTCTATTCATTTAGTGGATCATGGCTTATTTCTCGGGAAAATTTTATGGCTCGTCAGGATGTGGTGTCTAACTTGAAATTGAGAATGAGTTATGGTACGTCGGGTAAAGAGGCGGGAATGGATTATCTGAACTACACGCTTTATAGTACAAGTAACACGACGTTTGATTACTACCGGAATCATCCAGCTTATCAATCTGCTTACGGCGCAACAATTAACCAGTTGGGGAATGATCAGTTGTCATGGGAAACGGCATATAATCTGAATGTTGGGGTGGATGTGGCGTTGTTGGATAACCGTATTTCATTGTCAGCGGATTGGTATAAACGGCGAAATAGCGATTTGATCATGAGTACGACTTTGCCGGCTGCAAAAGGCGTGGGAAGACAGTATCAGAATGTGGGTGAAATGGAGAACCGGGGAGTGGAATTGGTGTTGAACACGCACACGATGAAAGGCAAAGATTTTAACTGGTTTACGACATTCACGTTTAGTTATAATGATAATGAATTGACAAAATTGGATCAAGAGAAATTGACACGTAGCTATTATAAAACCTTTTATGAAGGTGATAATATTGACGAGTTGAAGAAAGTAAAAGTTACTGGAGTTGATCTGGAAACCGGTTTTGCTCAATATGCACGGGTAGAAGAAGATGGTAGTACGAATATTGTGGGTTCTTTGTCGGAAGCCGTGCTTGGTAACGGAGAGTTGAGTTATGTGAATATCGGTTTGTCTCGCGCTCCTTATTGGGGTGGTTTCACGAACACGTTTATCTACAAGAATTGGGAGTTGTATTTGCATACCACGTATAGTTTGAACTACAAAGTGTATAATAGTGTGCTGGCTGAATATACGTCAGGAACGTCATGGACTTCGTCAAATCTCCATAAAGTGCCTTCCGGATTGAAAATATGGGAAAAACCGGGGGATAAGGCTGATATCCCGATGGTCAATGCCGATCCGGCTTTCGTGCAAGAGTTGAATAGTGAGACTTCTTTCTGTTACACGGATGCCAGTCATTTGCGGATATCGAATATCCGGTTGACGTATAATCTTCCACAACAATGGATGAAAAAAATCTGTGTACAGTCTGCAGCCTTGAGTTTTAGTTGTGACAATGTCTATACGTTTGCATCCAAATATTTTGCAGGTATGGATCCTGAGAATGTTGGCGGTTGGGCGGCACCAAGACGTTTTATATTTGGTTTGAATGTTACATTTTAACAGTAGAAAGTTATGAAAAAGAGATATTTACTTATCGGAGCTCTATTCTTGTTCGCTTGTAATGGACGGCTTGATGAAATGCGCCCGCATAATATGGCCGAGGCGGAGAGTTATCTGGGTAGTTTCAATAATATAGTAAATGCCACTTCGGGGTTGTACGGACAATTCTTGATGCAGGCAGGGGGATATTCGGAGTCACATCATTATCATGGTACTTACCACGTGTTGGGTGAATTCCGGGGGAATAATGTCATTTTTGCAGAGGCTTTTCCGGCTCAGAATGGTTTTATGCCTTCTTCTGATTATTTGCGAGCCCCGGATGCTCATTTTTTCTTGAACAGTGATCAGAAATCCCAGTCATACGCATGGGCGATGTGGGCGAAAAGTCAACAATTGATTCTGGGGGCATCTCGTAATATCATTGCTATTGATAAATTGTTTGAGGAAACGGTGAATCCGGATGAAAAGCGTGATTTGGTTCGATTGAAAGGGGAAAATGCTTTTTTACGCGGACTGATGATTTTTAATGCCACGAATGTATTCGGACGTCCTTTTTGGGATAACCCGGATGTGAATTTAGGGATTCCGTTGGATGTTGAGGCTACTGCAGATATGTTACCTCGTAATACCGTGCGGGAGTGTTTCGAACAGGCTGTTGCTGATTTCAAATTAGCGGCATCTTGTTTGCCGGATGAGCGTTCTGACCGCACGTTTGCTAATAAAGTGGCGTCATTTGGTATGTTGTCCAGAGTGTACTTGTATATGGGCGGGTTACCGGAGAGTCCTAATGAGGAATATAATCGTTTGGCGGCTGTCTATGCCGATTCAACGTTTAGTTTGGTAAATGATGTGGTGGAGGTTTTACGTGGGGAAGAATTGAAAGATTTGTATGATAATCCGAAGACGAATAAAGAGATTTTGTTTGCTTTCTTCACGGGTAATTTTCCGAGTGGTATAGGTAATGCAGTTCACGGTTATTATTCTTGGAGCGGTTACGAGTCAGAGGCAAGTTCTAGCGTGTTCTGTTGCGAAATTTCACGTGATTACGAAAAGATCATGGATAAGGAAAACGATTTACGGTGGAAGTATTTCACGGAGCCTTCCGTGCGACATGCC
>OGLE01002591.1_pt1 | contig 11255 bp, 10 predicted proteins | sample 1572671 | NCBI WGS metagenome assembly OGLE01 (sample SAMEA2581923, study PRJEB24529) | metagenome | biome: Human gut stool | place: China | collected 2011 | reverse complement strand
GTTTGGGCTCGGACTCGCTGAGATCGGTATCGGTAATACCTACCTGCTGAAAGCCCAGTTCCAGCCCCCACTGTTTAATTTTTTGCGCTAACTGATTGAGATCGAGGGGCTGTGACATGATGGACCATACAATGACGAAAAACCCTGACAGTATACCATACAACATTTGGCCTGCGGAGGCGCTGCGCCTGGCCGAACGAGAGGCGGCGGACAGCCTGGGGCTGACGCTGTTCGAACTCATGCAGCGCGCGGGCGAGGCGGCGTTCCAGCTGGCCAGCTGTGCTTATCCTGCCAGCGCGCACTGGCTGATCCTCTGCGGACATGGCAACAACGGCGGCGACGGATATGTCGTTGCGCGTCTGGCACAGGCCGCGGGGCGGCGGGTGACGCTGCTGGCGGTGGAGAGTGACAGCCCGCTGCCGGAAGAGGCGCAGGCGGCGCGGGAGGCGTGGCTTAACGCCGGCGGCGTGATCCATGCGGCGACCATCCCATGGCCCGACGATATCTCACTGATTATTGATGGCCTGCTCGGCACCGGTCTGCACAGCGCGCCGCGCGATCCCGTTGCGGCGCTCATCCACCAGGCGAACCACCACCCGGCGCCGGTGGTGGCGCTGGATATCCCTTCCGGCCTGAATGCGCAGACGGGCGCGACGCCAGGTGCAGTGGTACAGGCCGACCATACGCTGACCTTTATCGCCCTCAAGCCGGGGCTGCTGACCGGCAAGGCGCGGGATGTCGTCGGGCAACTCCACCATCATGCGCTGGGGCTCGAACGCTGGCTCGCCGGACAAAGCACTCCTCTGACGCGGTTTTGCGCCGCCCACCTCGCCGACTGGCTGCCGCCGCGGCGGGCCACCTCCCATAAAGGCGATCACGGCAAGCTGGTGATTGTCGGCGGCGATCGCGGCACGGCAGGCGCTATCCGTATGTGCGGTGAAGCGGCCCTACGCAGCGGCGCGGGACTGGTGCGAGTACTTACTCACCCGGAGAACGTGGCGCCCATTGTCACCGTGCGGCCGGAGTTAATGGTAGATGAGCTGACGCCGCAGACTCTGAAAGCCGCGCTGGAGTGGGCGGACGTGGTGGCGATTGGCCCGGGCCTGGGGCAGCGCGAATGGGGGCGCAGCGCCCTGCGCACGGTGGAAAGTTTTAACAAACCGATGGTCTGGGACGCCGACGCGCTGAACCTGCTGGCATTCAATCCCGATAAACGTCACAATCGCGTGCTAACGCCGCACCCCGGCGAAGCGGCCCGTTTGCTGAACGTCAGCGTGGCAGAAATTGAAAGCGATCGCTTACTTTCTGCGCAGCGTCTGGTAAAACGGTATGGCGGCGTGGTTGTGCTGAAAGGCGCGGGCACGGTGGTGGCCAGTGAAAGCGGGGCGATGGGCATTATCGATGCCGGCAATGCCGGGATGGCCAGCGGCGGGATGGGCGATGTGCTCACCGGCATCATCGCCGCGTTGTTAGGACAGCACCTGACGCCGTATGATGCTGCCTGTGCCGGGTGCGTCGCTCATGGCGATGCCGCCGACCGACTGGCCGCCCGCGAGGGCACCCGCGGCATGCTGGCGACCGATCTCTTTTCCACGCTCAGGCGTGTTGTTAACCCGGATGTGATTGACGTAGACCATGATTAACCGAGTGATTCCTTTACCCGATGAGCAGGCCACGCTGGCCCTTGGCGACCGCATCGCGCAGGCCTGTACCGGCGCCACCGTGATTTATCTGTATGGTGATTTAGGCGCGGGGAAAACGACCTTCAGCCGCGGCTTTTTGCAGGCGCTCGGTCACCGCGGCAATGTCAAAAGCCCAACTTATACCCTGGTGGAGCCCTATACCCTCGAGAACCTGATGGTGTATCACTTCGATCTCTACCGTCTGGCGGATCCTGAGGAACTCGAATTTATGGGGATCCGTGATTATTTTGCCGACGATGCCATCTGCCTGGTGGAATGGCCGCAGCAAGGCGCAGGTGTCCTGCCTGACCCGGATGTTGAAATTCACCTTGATTACCAGGCACAAGGGCGTGAGGCGCGTATTACCGCGATCTCCTCACGGGGTGAATCTTTACTGGCGCGTTTAGCCTTTTAGCCTGAAGGATGACGGGATGAAGTATCGCATAACCACCTGGCTTGCCGCTGCGCTGATGCTGTCGAGTCTTCACGCCACTGCGGCGAGTTTATCCGATATCCAGGTCTCTAACGGAGACCAGCAGGCCCGTATTACCCTAAGCTTTGTCGGTGAGCCGGAGTACTCCTTTACCCCACAGGGTAAACGTCTGGTGGCGCTGGATATCAAGCAGACCGGCGTATTGCAGGGACTACCGCTGCAGTTTAGCGGCAGCAACCTGGTGAAGAGTATTCGCGCCGGCACGCCGCAGGATACGCAGACGCTGCGTCTGCTGGTGGATCTGACGGAAGATGGCAAAACCCGGGCGGTGAAGCAACAGAACGGGGCGAATTACACGGTGGTCTTTACCATCAACGCCGACGCGCCGCCGCCGCCGCCTCCGCCGCCCGTGGTGGTGAAACGGGCCGACCCGCCGCCGGTGATGCCTTCCCGGACGACGACGTCAGGGCGTAACCCGTTCAGCTCGTCGGGTCATGAACGGCAGACGGTGATGACCTCCTCTCAGCCGGCGATGACCAACAATCAGACCGTGACTCGCCCGGCGGCCCGCACGGTGTCGGCGGATGATAAAGTCATTATCGCCATTGATGCCGGGCACGGCGGCCAGGATCCTGGCGCGATTGGCCCGAACGGCACCAAAGAGAAAAACGTGACTATCGCTATCGCGCGCAAGCTGCGGGCGTTACTGAACGCCGATCCGCAGTTTAAGCCGGTGCTGACCCGCGACGGGGATTACTTTATTTCGGTGATGGGCCGCTCTGACGTGGCGCGTAAGCAAAACGCCAATTTCCTCGTCTCTATCCATGCTGACGCCGCGCCAAACCGCGATGCCACCGGCGCCTCGGTGTGGGTGCTCTCGAACCGTCGCGCCAACAGCGAAATGGCCGGTTGGCTCGAGCAGCATGAGAAGCAGTCTGAACTGCTCGGCGGTGCGGGCGATGTGCTGGCAAACAGCCAGGCCGACCCCTACCTGAGCCAGGCGGTGCTGGATCTGCAGTTTGGTCATTCCCAGCGCGTCGGCTACGATGTGGCGACCAACGTGCTGAGCCAGCTGCAGCGTATTGGCAACCTGCACAAACGCCGCCCGGAGCATGCTAGCCTTGGAGTGCTGCGCTCGCCGGACATCCCGTCGATCCTCGTGGAAACGGGCTTTATCAGTAACAACGGCGAAGAGCGGCTGCTGGGTAGCGATGATTACCAGGAGCAGATTGCGGAGGCGATTTATAACGGCTTACGCAACTACTTTATGCAGCATCCGCTGCAGTCGGCGCCTCGCGGCGAGGCGGCGCAGACCGCCAGCGCCGCGGCGCCGGGCGGGATGTTGATTAACTAAGGAGCAGGGGATGCCGATTCAGGTTCTGCCGCCGCAGCTCGCCAACCAGATTGCCGCCGGCGAGGTGGTGGAGCGGCCCGCGTCGGTGGTGAAAGAGCTGGTTGAGAACAGTCTTGATGCGGGCGCCACGCGGATTGACATTGATATCGAACGCGGCGGCGCGAAGCTTATTCGCATCCGCGATAACGGCAGCGGCATCAAAAAAGACGAGCTGGCGCTGGCCCTGGCTCGTCATGCGACCAGCAAGATCGCCTCGCTTGACGATCTGGAGGCCATTATCAGCCTCGGCTTTCGCGGCGAAGCGCTGGCCAGTATCAGTTCGGTGGCGCGCTTAACGCTGACTTCGCGCACGGCGGAGCAGCAGGAAGCCTGGCAGGCGTATGCTGAAGGCCGCGATCAGGCGGTGACGGTGAAGCCGGCGGCGCACCCGGTCGGTACCACTCTGGAAGTCCTCGATCTGTTCTATAACACCCCGGCGCGGCGCAAATTTATGCGCACCGAAAAGACCGAGTTCGGCCACATTGACGAGGTGGTGCGCCGCATTGCGCTGGCGCGCTTCGACGTCACTATCAACCTCAGCCATAACGGCAAGGTGATGCGCCAGTATCGGGCCGTCGCTCAGGATGGCCAGCGCGAGCGCCGGCTGGGGACAATTTGCGGCGCCGCTTTTCTCGAACATGCGCTGGCGATCGAGTGGCAGCATGGCGATCTGACCCTGCGCGGCTGGGTCGCCGATCCGCTGCATACCACCCCGGCGCTGGCGGAAATTCAGTATTGCTACGTTAACGGGCGGATGATGCGCGATCGGCTGATCAACCATGCTATCCGCCAGGCCTGTGAAGACAAGCTAGGGGCCGATCAGCAACCGGCGTTTGTGCTGTATCTGGAGATCGATCCCCATCAGGTGGATGTAAACGTCCACCCGGCCAAGCATGAGGTGCGTTTCCATCAGTCGCGCCTGGTGCACGACTTTATCTACCAGGGCGTACTGAGCGTACTGCAGCAGCAGCTTGACGCGCCGCTGGCGGAAAAAGACGACCCGCCGGCGCCGCGCCCGATGCCGGAGAACCGCATCGCCGCGGGAGGCAACCAGTTTGCGCGGCCAGCGGAAGCGCGGGAACCTGCGACCCGCTTCAGCATCACGCCATCGCGTGAGCCTGCGGCCTCCAGCGGCAAACCGGGCGGCGCGAGCTGGCCGCATGCTCAGCCGGGTTACCAGAAGCAGCAGGGAGCGCTTTATCGTCAACTGCTCGACACGCCAACGGCGCCAAAGCCAGCGTTGCAGCCTCCGGCGGCGGCAGAGTTGGCCGGTCACAGTCAGAGCTTTGGCAGAGTGCTGACGATTGTTGGCGGCGACTGCGCGCTGCTGGAGCGCGAGGGCGGTCTGGCGCTGCTGTCGTTGACCGTTGCCGAGCGCTGGCTGCGCCAGGCGCAGTTGACCCCGGGAGCGGAGGCGGTATGTGCTCAGCCGCTGCTGATCCCGCTGCGGTTAAAAGTTACGGAAGGGGAAAAACAGGCGCTGGCCGCCGCTCAGCCGGCGCTGGCGCAGCTAGGGATCGATGTGCATACCGATGCCCTGCACGTGACGGTGCGCGCGGTCCCTTTACCCTTAAGACAACAAAATTTACAAATCTTGATTCCTGAACTGATAGGCTACCTGGCGCAGCAAAACGCATTCGACGTCGGCAATATCGCCCAATGGATGGCGCGTAATCTGACGAGCGAACAGACGTCATGGAATATGGCGCAGGCGATTGCGCTGCTGGCGGACGTTGAGCGTCTTTGCCCGCAGCTGGTGAGAACGCCGCCGGGTGGCCTGTTACAACCTGTAGATCTCCATTCGGCGATGAATGCCCTGAAAGATGAATGATGTAACCGAGGCGAGCCTGCCCAAGGCAATTTTTTTAATGGGCCCGACGGCCTCCGGCAAAACCGCGCTGGCGATAGCCTTACGTAAAGTTTTGCCAGTAGAGTTGATTAGCGTTGATTCCGCCCTCATTTATCGGGGAATGGATATTGGCACCGCCAAACCGGATGCTGCGGAGCTTAGCGCTGCGCCGCATCGGCTGCTGGATATTTTGGATCCTGCGGAGGCCTATTCCGCGGCGGATTTTCGCCGCGATGCGCTGGCGGCGATGGCGGATATAGTCGCCGCCGGGCGAATTCCGCTGTTAGTCGGCGGAACGATGTTGTATTTCAAAGCGTTGCTGGAAGGATTGTCGCCCTTACCGTCGGCTGACCCAGAGGTCAGAGCGCGGATTGAGCAGCAGGCCGCAGAGCAGGGGTGGAATGCGTTACATCAGCAATTACAGGAGATCGATCCCGTGGCTGCTGCGCGTATTCATCCAAATGATCCGCAAAGGCTTTCCCGGGCACTGGAAGTTTTTTTCATTTCGGGTAAAACTTTAACGGAACTGACGCAAACGTCAGGAGACGCTCTGCCATATCAGGTGCATCAGTTCGCCATCGCCCCGGCGAGCCGTGAACTGCTCCATCAACGCATAGAACAGCGTTTTCATCAGATGTTAGCTTCAGGTTTTGAAGCAGAAGTACGGGCGCTTTTTGCCCGCGGAGATTTGCATACGGACATGCCTTCCATCCGTTGTGTCGGATACCGCCAGATGTGGTCATATCTCAATGGCGAGATCCCGTATGATGAGATGGTTTATCGAGGTGTTTGCGCCACGAGACAGTTAGCCAAACGTCAGGTCACCTGGCTGCGCGGTTGGGAAGGTGTGCACTGGTTAGACAGTGAACAACCTGAACAAGCGCTCAACAAAGTATTACAGGTTGTTGGTGCGAGCCAGAACTGAACGTGTACAATTAAACGGTATCGTGCGTAATTTTTTTTGAGAATCGTAAGGTTCTGAGTACAAAACAAGCATACATATAAGGAAAAGAGAGAATGGCTAAGGGGCAATCTTTACAAGATCCGTTCCTGAACGCTTTGCGTCGGGAACGCGTTCCGGTTTCTATTTATTTGGTGAATGGTATCAAGCTGCAAGGGCAAATTGAGTCTTTCGATCAGTTCGTGATCCTGTTGAAGAACACGGTCAGCCAGATGGTCTATAAGCACGCAATTTCTACTGTTGTCCCGTCTCGCCCGGTGTCTCACCACAGCAACAATGCTGGCGGCGGTTCCAGTAACTATCACCACGGTGGTAGCGCGCAGGGTTCTTCTGCGCCGCAACAAGACAGCGACGACGCCGAATAAGGCCAGTGCTGTTTTTCCACGCCGGGGAGCCAGGTTTTCTGCGTTCCCCGCTGGTATTTTATAAGGGGTTTACGCTTGTTTGACCGTTATGACGCCGGTGAGCAGGCGGTACTGGTACACATCTATTTTTCGCAAGACAAAGATATGGAAGATCTCCAGGAGTTTGAAACTCTGGCCTCTTCCGCCGGTGTCGAAGCAATGCAGGTGATTACCGGTAGCCGTAAAGCACCGCACCCGAAGTATTTTGTTGGTGAAGGTAAGGCAGTCGAAATTGCGGAAGCCGTTAAAGCGACCGGCGCTTCGGTCGTGCTCTTCGATCATGCCCTGAGTCCGGCGCAAGAACGTAACCTGGAACGCCTGTGCGAATGCCGGGTTATCGATCGCACCGGTCTTATTTTAGATATTTTCGCCCAGCGCGCGCGCACCCATGAAGGGAAATTGCAGGTCGAGCTGGCGCAGCTGCGCCATATGGCGACTCGCCTTGTCCGCGGTTGGACCCACCTTGAAAGACAGAAGGGCGGGATTGGTTTGCGTGGCCCGGGTGAAACCCAGCTCGAAACCGACCGCCGTTTATTGCGTAACCGTATCATGCAGATCCTGTCGCGGCTGGAAAAAGTCGAGAAACAGCGCGAGCAGGGGCGGCGGTCGCGTGCGAAAGCCGATATTCCTACCGTGTCGCTGGTGGGCTATACCAACGCCGGAAAATCAACGCTCTTTAACCAGATCACTGCCGCCGAGGTCTATGCCGCGAACCAGCTGTTCGCCACCCTGGACCCGACGCTGCGCCGCATTGACGTCCCTGACGTCGGCGAAACGGTGCTGGCCGATACCGTCGGCTTTATTCGCCACCTGCCGCACGATCTGGTAGCCGCGTTTAAAGCGACGTTGCAGGAGACGCGTCAGGCGACGCTGCTGCTGCATGTGATTGACGCGGCGGATGTCCGCGTGCAGGAAAACATTGATGCGGTAAATACGGTTCTCGCTGAAATTGAGGCCGATGAGATCCCGGCGCTGCTGGTGATGAACAAAATCGACATGCTTGACGATTTTGAACCGCGCATCGATCGCGACGATGAAAATAAACCGATTCGGGTCTGGCTTTCAGCCCAGACCGGGGTTGGCGTACCACTGCTTTTTCAGGCATTAACGGAGCGTCTTTCCGGTGAAGTGGCCCAGCATACGCTGCGCTTACCGCCGAAAGAAGGGCGACTGAGAAGCCGTTTCTATCAGCTTCAGGCGATAGAAAAAGAGTGGATGGAGGATGACGGCAGCGTGAGTCTGCAGGTGCGCATGCCGATCGTTGACTGGCGGCGCCTCTGTAAGCAAGAGCCAACGCTTGTTGACTATGTGGTTTAACCTTGCAGCTTGCCTGAAGATATTGACCCCTGTGGGGATATCAAAAACAAATATGGAGCATATACATGGCGTGGAATCAGCCCGGTAATAACGGACAGGACCGCGACCCGTGGGGGAGCAGCAAACCTGGCGGCAACTCTGAGGGAAATGGCAATAAAGGCGGTCGCGAGCAGGGGCCGCCGGATCTGGATGATATCTTCCGCAAGTTAAGTAAAAAACTTGGCGGGCTCGGCGGCGGCAAGGGCGGACTGGGCGGCGGCAATAGCGCGCAGGGGCCTCGCGGACCGATGGGCGGGCGTATTGTCGGCATCGTTGCCGCGGCGGCAGTGATTATCTGGGCGGCCAGCGGTTTCTATACCATTAAAGAGGCCGAGCGCGGCGTGGTCACCCGTTTTGGCAAGTTCAGCCATCTGGTTGAGCCTGGCCTGAACTGGAAACCGACCTTTATCGATAACGTTCAGGCGGTGAACGTGGAGTCGGTGCGCGAACTTGCGGCTTCCGGCGTCATGCTGACCTCTGACGAAAACGTGGTGCGCGTTGAGATGAACGTGCAGTACCGCGTCACCGATCCGGAGCGCTATCTGTTTAGCGTGACCAGCGCGGACGACAGTCTGCGTCAGGCCACCGACAGCGCGCTGCGCGGCGTGATCGGCAAATATACCATGGATCGCATTCTGACCGAAGGTCGTACCGTGATCCGTAGCGATACCCAGCGTGAGCTGGAAGAGACGATTCGCCCGTACAACATGGGTATCACTCTGCTGGACGTCAACTTCCAGACGGCGCGTCCGCCGGAAGAGGTGAAGGCCGCGTTTGACGATGCCATTGCCGCGCGTGAGAACGAGCAGCAGTACATTCGTGAAGCGGAAGCGTATACCAACGAAGTCCAGCCGCGGGCGAATGGTCAGGCGCAGCGTATCCTCGAAGAGGCACGCGCCTATAAGACCCAGACCGTTCTGGAAGCCCAGGGTGAAGTGGCTCGCTTTGCGAAGATCCTGCCGGAATACAAAGCCGCGCCGGAAATTACCCGCGAGCGTCTGTATATCGAAACCATGGAAAAAGTGCTGAGCCACACCCGTAAAGTGCTGGTCAATGACAGCAAAAACGGCAATCTGATGGTTCTGCCGCTGGATCAGATGCTGAAAGGCGCCGCTGCGCCGGCAGCAAAGAGCGATAGCAGTGACGCCAGCGATCTGCTGCGCCTGCCGCCAGCATCCAGCTCAAGCAGCGCCAGCACCTCATCAACCTCGAGCTCAACCGGGGGTAGCATTATGGACCAACGCCGCGCTAACGCGCAGCGTAACGACTACCAGCGTCAGGGGGAATAACGATGCGTAAATCTGTTATCGCGATCATTGTCATCGTGCTGGTAGTGCTCTACATGTCTGTCTTTGTCGTAAAAGAAGGCGAGCGCGGTATCACGCTGCGTTTCGGTAAAGTTCTGCGCGACGACGAAAACAAGCCGCTGGTGTATGCGCCAGGCCTGCACTTCAAGATCCCGTTTATCGAATCGGTGAAGATGCTGGATGCGCGTATTCAGACCATGGACAACCAGGCTGACCGTTTCGTTACTAAAGAGAAGAAAGACCTGATCGTCGACTCCTATATCAAGTGGCGCATCAGCGACTTCAGCCGTTACTACCTGGCAACCGGCGGCGGCGACGTCTCCCAGGCCGAGGTGCTGCTGAAGCGTAAATTCTCTGACCGTCTGCGTTCTGAAATTGGTCGTCTGGATGTGAAAGATATCGTCACCGACTCCCGTGGTCGCCTGACCCTGGAAGTGCGTGATGCGCTGAACTCGGGTTCGGCCGGTACGGAAGATGAGGTTAGCACCCCGGCGGCTGACGACGCGATTGCTAAAGCGGCAGAGCGTGTAGAAGCCGAAACCAACGGTAAAGTGCAGGTGATCAACCCGAACAGTATGGCGGCGCTGGGTATCGAAGTTGTCGACGTACGTATCAAACAGATCAACCTGCCGGCAGAAGTGTCGGAAGCGATTTATAACCGTATGCGCGCGGAGCGTGAAGCGGTTGCTCGTCGCCATCGTTCACAGGGTCAGGAAGAGGCGGAAAAACTGCGCGCGACTGCGGACTATGAAGTCACCAAGACGCTGGCGGAAGCCGAGCGCCAGGGCCGTATCCTGCGTGGTGAAGGTGATGCGGAATCAGCGAAACTGTTTGCCGACGCGTTCAGCCAGGATCCAGGCTTCTACTCCTTTATCCGTAGCCTGCGTGCCTATGAGAAGAGCTTCCAGAGCAATCAGGATGTGATGGTCCTGAGTCCGGACAGCGATTTCTTCCGCTATATGCGTTCACCGGATTCGGCGCGTAAATAAGCCGGAGAAGGTGTAAACCTGAAGTAATAATGCGAAAAGGCGCCTGAAACAGGCGCCTTTTTTCATGCTGCGAGGGCGGGAATTAGTTGCCGAGTAGCTTGTTCAGCAGGCCGCCGATCACCGGCAGGCCTGCCAGCGCACTTTCGATGGTGCCGCCGATAGTCGACCCAACGCTTTCGCCCAGGGTTTTGCCCAGGTCCGGCGCCAGGTCGGCCAGATTGAGGGTGCCAAGCAGCGGCAGGTTAATGCTCAGGGCATCGGTGCCCATCGTCCATGCGGCTGCGCCGACCTTGCTGCCTAAGGCCGCCAGACCATCCTGTAACCAGCCTGCGCCGCTCACATTTTCGATTTCAAATGCGGTTAACTCTCTCATCATAATCTTCCTGATTAAGTAGACGTACCGGGTTGTAGTACGCGATGGCATAGTTACAATTTAAAAAATATCCAGCAATACAATTAGTTGTGAATTTTGTTTCACCTTTCTGGTTCATAATGAAGCTGAAATACGGGACAATGTGAAATGAGGGAATGAATTCACCATGCTGGCCGATGACGCCCGCGAGGGCGGCAATGATACTTTTCAATTAGGGTTGACGATGAACTCCACCATTTGGCTGGCGCTGGCGCTGGTTTTAGTACTCGAAGGGCTTGGCCCGCTGCTTTATCCGCGCGCCTGGCGCAAGATGGTCGCCAGCCTGAGCCAGCTACCGGATAATTTATTGCGTCGTTTTGGCGGCGGACTTGTGGTTGCCGGGATTGTGATCTACTACATGTTGAGGAAATCGATTGGCTGATCAAAAAGTGGTCGGATTTGCCTTATTTTGGATGCAAAAAGTGCTGTAACTCTGAAAAAGCGATGGTAGAATCCATTTTTAAGCAAA
>OGLE01002590.1_pt1 | contig 11259 bp, 13 predicted proteins | sample 1572671 | NCBI WGS metagenome assembly OGLE01 (sample SAMEA2581923, study PRJEB24529) | metagenome | biome: Human gut stool | place: China | collected 2011 | reverse complement strand
TCATATCTTTTGCTTTGCAAAAGCAATATGCTGTCATATCTTTTGCTTTGCAAAAGCTATCGTACCAACAAAAGCACTTAACAACTGTACAAGTAACATTGCAAAGTTTTTAATGTACAAAGTCATTTCAAACGTTGTCAAAGTAAGCAATAATACGATAACCATACTTGAATAAAATTTCCAAGACTCTACATGTACTTTCTGTTGTGCAAACAATGTTCTGACAACAATCATGAAACTGCATAGCCAAATTAGCCAAATGCAAACAAATGTCTTTGACCATTGCTGTGATTCAATTATGTCATTGATATTGATTTGTGTCGTGTCTTTAAACATGTCATGTACATTGTCATCAAACAAGTTCTTATTTGTCAATGCAAAATCAGGCAATGACTTAATATACGTGTTTGACCAAATTGCATCAGACACATTCCAAATTAATGTGATGACAATTGTAAAAAGTGCAATGAACAATATGATTGAATGCTTTGTTTGCATGATGTTGTGTATTTTTGAATATGTACATCAAAAAGTTAATGACAAATGACATTGACAATTTGCATAAAAATAGAAAGCCAGCGATTCATATCGCTGGCTATCATGCATAACATTTTGAACACCTTGGTTCAATCAGGCTGCCATTCTCTGAGAATGACCAGCGAATGCTACGACTTTAGAATTTTTAGCATTTGTTTGATTACATGCCTATTTGAACGTAGTGAAAATCTTTCACATGTGCTCAAACTCCTGCACTTCTAACGCACGTCAAATCCAGTTCAGCCCCATATGCAAGTTTTTGAGGTGACCTTGTAAACACCAGGGCAGACTTCAAGAATTAAACAAACCAAAGTCCACTTTCCACCAGATGAGATATTCATCGTGGAGCTGCGGGGTACCGACCCCCGGTCCGTCTCGCTGAACATACAGGTCTTCAGCATTTTATCGAGCCAATGGTCAGATTCGAACTGACGTGGAGCAACTTAAGCTCGCCGGATTACAAATCCGGTCCTATCAACCGCTAAGGGACATTGGCAAAGTTAATTATGTTGTCCAGGCAGGATTTGAACCTACGAAATGTCAGAACCAAAATCTGATGCGATAAGCCACTACGCCACTGGACAGTGTCCAATTATAAATGTTTAGCTACTGTTTCATGCTTGCCAGGCAATAGCTAAACTAATTCTTTATTGGCTTAACTATAATATAATGAATGTACAAAATACGTAAGAAACATTACTTAGTACCATCAATTTTATACATTATGTGGCAGTCACCGCAGTCTTAGTTGATAAAAGCAGTTTTGCCTGTATGTGCATAATTTGTCTCCTGAATCAAAGTACGTGACTCTTAGCTTAGACAATAAAGCTCTTACATATGCTTTGCACCAACATATACAAGTCAAAGTTTTGTCGTGAACATTTACATGATCATTCACAGCTGATAAACTCAAAAACAACTGAACAATTTACGATAGTGTCAAAACGTTTTAAATGCTTGTTATTGATTTACTAGTGCACTGATTTTTATAAATTCCCAACAAAGTCGGTTGAACACTCAAAGACATTGGTCAAGTAAACCACGTAACAAACATTTTCATTTGTTATATAAGTATTTATATGAATAATTGTACTACATCAAAAATGATTTTGTACTTACTCAAAATGTTGTAGCGGAGGCAGGATTCGAACCTGCGACCACCAGGTCATGAGCCTGTTGAGCTAACCACTGCTCTACCCCGCAATATTTTGTAATTTGAATATATATTCAGCATCATTCAAATTCAAATTTCAAACTTCGAACAACTTTGTCATATGCTAACTTGTCATTGCTTAGCACGTCAATGTAGCATTGCTTTGGCCAGCATTTCAATTTTGCTACATCGACTTTAAATGACACGAACAACATGTCATTTTCATGATGCATTTCAAGTTGACTGACTGCATCTTTATAAACCGCAGGCATTTCAACATACACGTTTTGTTGCAACATTGAAGTGAACACTGACACTTCATACGTGTTTTGACCATATTTGAAGACTGGATAAGCAATTTTGTTTAACTTTGTCAAAGTCAAAGTACTTGGCACATTGTTTATGCACATATACACACCAGCATCTAAACGTGTAACATAACCTGCAAGTCTTAAAGCTTTAATGACATTGCAAATATATGCATATGATATTTGCATGCCATATGATTTCAAATGACTATGCGCCATTTTAATGGTAAAATTCTCACCTGTTCTGCGTTTTGCATTACAAAACACACAAATTGTTTGATATGTTGTCATTGTTTGTTCCATATTTGTTTAGCAAATTTGTATAAGCCTTTTGCTAATGCAGCATCAAACTGCAAAGCATTCATGTAGTCCATTGAATTGAGTACACCATCAATGTCTAAGAATATAATGTTTGGTTTTGTCATATTAAGTTTCTTTTAAGTTTTCGAGTTTTCAAGATACGATATAAAATGTCAGCGTTTAACATATCACGTAAATTATGACTTTCAGTATCAGTCAATCCTAAACATGACCACATGGCCATTTTAGCATCAGTTTCATTTAACATTGCCAAATATTTTGACAAATTATTTACGACATTACATGCAGTTGCTTGACTATAGCCGCAATATCTAGAGATCATTTCAAATGTTTGATTTGCATTTAAACATAACAAAACAATGACAAGTTTGCATCTATAAATTGGATTTGACTTTTGTCTGATATCTTTTTGTAAACAAGCTTTCTTCTGCCCAAATGCTTGTAAAACAAATGATTGTATGCTTTCACACACACGTTCATTTTTCAATTGCACTTCAGACTTTTCAATATTGATATCAGTGTCTTCAAATTTTCTATGATGACGTCTATCATCTGATACAGCTCTGTCAATTGAATCTTTGTTTGCAGCTTTTTCATGTGACTTTGACAAAGTTTTAAGTGCTTTAACTGTAGCACTTACACCTGCACCAGTTTCAATCACACCAGTGTCACATCTAACTGTGACATTATCAGGCAAAACATTGTCGTCATCAACCCATTTTTGTGCAAGCCATGTAATGAATGCAGAACTGTCAAAAATGCTTGACAATTCACACCATGTCTTGAACAAACATTGCATAAGCCAATTGATGAGTTGTTGTCGTGTCATTGGCTTACGATTAGCAAATGCACCAAATAGAACTGACAATCTGAACAAGTCTTCATTTTCAAGTTTATCATGTTCTTGAAAAATTGCTTCAAACTTCATTCCGGCAATTTCAATGTCTACACGATTGCCTTGTTGTTTCCATTTATATGGAAGATGTTTCAAGTTACATGATAAAAATTCATCATAATTGGGATATGTTTTCATAGCATTCTCATTAATCTTCAATAGCATTCTCATTAATCTTCAATAGCATTCTCATTAATCTTCAATAGCATTTTCATCAATCTTCAATAGCATTTTCATCAATCTTCAATAGCATTCTCATCAATCTTCAAGTGATACACCAACCATCATGTTTTTGCGAACATCTGAATTATTTGAAAACCAAGCCTCAAAACATTTCCAAGTGTCATTTGTTGGGTCTGATTCATCATAAGTTGTTTTGAACTCTTCTAACACAGGATTTTCCATGCAATGTTCAAATTCTTCCATTGTAAGTGCAGCCAAACCTTTCTTGTATTGACAATCATAGCTTGCTTTTACCAAGTCTTCTTCAGCTTTGTCAAAGTCATCTTGTGTATAGAAACGTTTTGTATCAGTTACCAAGCCTCGTTTATCATATTTTGTTGCAATCACAATAGGTGTCAAAACATGGTAAATCATGTGTTGCTCATATAATTCAGGCCAATGTTTGAAAAAGAACAAGCTGATTAAAGCTGCAATGCCGTCACCATCAACATCGGCATCGGTCATGATTGAAATTCTACCATATCTAAGATTTTGACGTTCTGCACGTTGACCAAACTTAAGTCCAATTGATTGCATCAGACCAAGCAACTCAGGTTTCTTAACAAGTTGAGCCTCTGAAGTGTACCAGCAATTACCAATTGACTTTCCACGCATACAATAGAATCCTTGTGTAAATGCATCACGAAATTGTCTCAAACCTTGTGATGCTGAATCTCCTTCTACAATGAAAAGTTCACAATCATCACGATCAGTTTTCTTTGATGCATCAACAAGTTTGTTGACATGAAATTGTTTTGTTTTGACTTCAAGCGCTTTGTTGATACGTTTCTGTTCTTCCTTCTTTGCTTTATCGTCCTCCAAAAGTTTCTTTGCTCTTTGTTCATCAACAATGTCTTGAACCAATTGAGTCTTGCAAAGATATTTTTTAAGCTTGTCACTGATTATGATCGGAAAACCAAACTTTTCAGTTGGTGTTGCAAGATAATCTTTTGTCTGAGATTCAAAATCAGGTGCCGGAATTTTCCACATGCTTATGATTGACATGTGCTTGAAAATGTCTTGCTTACGTTTGATGTCATAACCATGCTTTAATTTGATGTAGTCTTTGACATAATCAGCAATCACATTTGCAATGAAGTCCATGTGTTTGCCATAATCACAACGAATTGAATTGACAAGTGCAAATGATTCAAATGCTGCAAATCTACTTGGACCAACTTCAAATGCATAGTTTTCATTTTCATCACCACGAAATTCCTCAGTGCCCTGCCACAAGTCTTTATACTCCCAAAGATGACTAAACTTGAACTTGTAAGTTTGACAAACATTTCCATGTTCATCTTCCAATTCCCATTTGACTTCTAATGCTCGTTTTGGGTCAATGTCACAGCCCATCACAGCAACTTCAATGCATCTTGATAGCCATTTCTTGACAATGTCATTTGGTATGCATGTCAAGGGACCATTAATGTCCGACCATCTTGACATTTCAAGATGAGCTTCAATGTACGTGAAATGATTGCTTGGCTTTGTCTTTGTTATTTTAGCCTCAGTCTTTTCACGCATATTCTTTGTCCAAGTCATTTCAAATTGTTGGCCATTCAATGCAGTGACAACTTTAAATGTATGTGACATAACATTGACAAGACTTGAACCAACACCATTTAAGCCTGATACATCTTTACGAACAGTGTCATCAAAGTTTGAGCCTGATCGTAATGAGCCTAATAGCATTTCAGGAATCCACTCATCATATTCAGGATGCTTTACAATAGGCATGCCACCATTGTCCCAGCAAGCAATTTTACCAGTGTTTGGGTTTACTCTGATGCAAATTTGATTGACTATGTAGTCTCGAGTTTCATTGATACAACGAACACGTTCATCTGCAGAATTATCAATTAATTCATTGAATAATGTAATCAATGATGAGCATAAAATTGCATCATACCGACGATAAATTGGCCTATCAAGACTTGGGTCATATTCTTCTAGTTGTTGTTCATTTTTAAACTCAAATGACCCGAGGTAAGTATTTGGTCGAGCAAGCACATGTTGAATGCCGTCAAGCTTTTTATATTTTGAAAGATCTATGTCTTGTGTCATATTGTCATTTTTAAGTATAAGATTTATACTAATAAATAGTACCACTCAAATTTTATGAAGTTCAATCACAAATTGTCAGTTTCATTCTGTTTCAACATCTTTGCATGAAATTTACGTCTTGCTTGAATTGACTTGTATGTTAAGAATCTAATAAAATCACCATAAGCATTTAAAAATGCAAAGAACATTTTATATGCAAACCAAATTAAAGGCAAACTTAACAGTATTTGTATTGCTATAGATTCAATGTCAAATATTCGACAAATTATGCATCCTGCAGAAGTTGCAATTACAATTGCAAATAAACATAACTGCATGATAGATAGCCAAAATATGATACGTGCAAATATTTTCATATTTTCATGTATATTATTTGATTCCATATAAAGTACAACTGGAATTTGTCGTTCTGTAAACTTGTGCAGTTTGTCCAACATGCAAAGTACCACGCAGCATTGATGGAAAACTAATATCAAATTTGGTTACTTGTAAATGAATCTTATCAAAGTCACATTCAACCACAATATCTGGTGTAACTTTGACAATTTTGCCAATTCTGAAATTGCCAGATTCAATGAATGTATGTTGATTGACAATCAAATCCAATTTTTCTGTGAAAGTTAATTTATTGACATTTGTTTGTAGCGTTTCCATATCCTGTAAATGTTATGTTATTATATAAGTATATGATAATAGTACTACAAAAGTGCAAAATTTGCACTTTTTTGAACAAAAATTTTTAAAAAAGTGCAAATTTTGCACATACTTGATACATATCAAACTCTACAACATGCTAAACGTGTGCCAAACTGATCATAGCAAACAAAGAATCTATCTTCTTTTGATTCATTGACAAGATTCAAAACTGCTATTGAATCATTGACAAATCTTCTTTGCCAAGTCAACTCAATTTTGCAGTCATCAACTTCATTATATGATATATCAGTAAAACGGAACATAGGCTTGCATTCACTGTCAAGTTCATCATAAGTCAATCCAACTTTTTCAAGTTTCATACACAGCAATACATGCTCATGTTCAGTCAACTTAAAAGTCTCCAACAATTTGTTTGCATCAATATTCATGTCATCAATTGCAAAGAATCTGAACATGTTTTGATTGTCAATGTACTTAAATGTTGCTAAGCATTTACAAATTCTTTTAACAAATTGCTCAGAAACTTTAATTGCACGTGAAATTTGATTGCAAGTCTTGCCAGGCTCTTGTAATTTTGTGACATAATTGATCACTTTTTGAGTTGGTGTAAGTGTATGTCTCATGATTGGAATGGCATCTATGATTGGAATGGAATCTATGATTTCAAAATGTCAATTGCATGATTGATATGTTGTTTTGCATTATCAGTTTCATGCAAATCAATGCATAACTTTGCATTGTCAAGATGATTGAGTACATTTTGAACATTCTTTGATAAAGTCTTATTAGATGCTAATGTGTACAAGCCTCTATCAACTTTTACAATTGCGCCGGACTGCACAAGTCTGTTTATAGAAGCTGACACATAAGAATATGACACATTTTTTGTGTCAGAGTCTTTGTGTAGCTTGACTTGTATCAAGTAATTGAGCTTTTTCTTTGTCAAAGTTTGACAATTTGGCTCATTAAATATGTTTAAAATTGTTGTTTCAATTTGTCTCATGTACTATTTTATATTATGTGTTTATGTTGTGATATATTTGTAAATTGAATTTACAAATCCCATTCAAAGAAACTATCCATACATTCATGTTCAAAGTCAAAATTCAAACCTGCACGTTTACAATACTCACGGCCAAAGTCAAATCCATACTTGTCCATTTGACGCATGGCATACTGAAATTTATTAATGATGTCCCAAAGTTTTGGAGCAGTTCCTTTGCTTGGATAGCCACCTTGACGATAGTGATACCATTTCAATATGTCATAAAATTCCCAAGTTTCAGCTTGACAATATATTGCAAAAGCATTTGCAAATTTTTCAAGTCTTGGCCACAATGTGCCGTTAATGTAGTTTCTTGTCTTTGCACAGTCATCAATGATTTGTTTGACTTCATCAGGCCATTCAATGTATTGTGACTCATCAACTTCAGCTTCAACTTCAGGTTCAATTGCATTTGTCAAAACTTTTGTCAAATCACCTTGAGTACGTTCAAGTTCCTTGTACAATCTGCGTTGCATCTCAGCATGTTTGATAGCCCAATCAAACCCATCATCAATTTTAGGCAATTGTTTGTCAAAACTAATTGAGTCGCCATTCAATACGCAACGTCTAACTTCAATAAGTTCAAAAAATAAGCCTTTGTCAATTAAGACAGTTTCAGCCATATGTTCCTTGAATTGTTGCCAGCCATCAATTTTGATTAAATCAGACTTTTCACAAATTTCTTTCATTACTTGATCAGCAGCTTCAATAATTTGCTTTGCACAAACTTTGATGTTAGCAGATTTGTCAAGACCAAGCTGATCTGCTATATGATCAGCGTCTTCAATCATTTGTTGACGCTGAAGTTCTTCATTTTTCTTTTTACGTGCCATATTTATTGTATATCTATTAATCTTTTAATGCATATCTATTAATCTTTTAATGTATATCTATTAATCTTTTAATGTATATCTATTAATCTTTTAAAAGAAGTCTATACGTATATGCAGTCGGATATTTGTCTTTGCAAGCTTTTACAATGTCATCATGTGATGGCAAAGTTTCAGACTTAATTTCAATTGTACCATGTTCAAGTTTATTAAAAGTACCAGGCTTAACATAAGTAACGTCAAATGTATAGGTTTCCATATAAGTTTTCATTTTCATGTCCATCAAAATTTCAAATCACATAAAACTCTATTCACATACACACCAATTTCATGGTCTTCAACGATTCTTGAGCCTATTGGCAATTCAAGTACTCTTTGCAAATCATTGCAAACTTCAAATTCACCAGTATATGGCTCACCATTCCATTGCCAAGTTTCAGTTTGTTTGTCATAATCAAGACAAGCATACCATATTTGATTAGCAGGACCTTGAATGCTATGAGCTTGTTGAAAGTTTTCAGGTATCATGAAACCAATCAATAAACGTAAACATGGCTTTGCTAATACAACAAAGAATAAATTATTTGCTGCATAACATTGTGTATGTATGCAAGGTTCATATTTAATTGCTAACTTTAGAAATCTTTCAAATTGTACAATTGCAATGTCAATGTTGTTAGTACCATAATGATGACTAAGCAATTCAAATTGTTCAAATGCAACTTCAGATGATTGTGCATTCAAAGCAACTTGTGTACCTGGTAATTTAAGTTCTTTTGTTTGAGTTTTGATTGAGTCCATATACAATTAAATTTTTATAAGTTTAATATTGTAAATGCTTACCTATATTTTATATAGGTAATATACAACAAAAGTGCAAGATTTGCACTTTTATGCAAACAATTTTCACAATTTATACAAAAATATGCCAAGCACTTTAAAAATGCTTGGCAAACTATATTACTAAACTTATTAACTATATCACTAAACTTATTATGAGTACATATCAATCTACAAATCCAAGTTCTTTCTTTTTCTTTGGCCAAGTGCGTTTGATACGACCAAAGAAGATTTTCTTTTCATCATTTGTAAGTTCACCTATAGTTTTCTTGTCAAACCAGTCTTTCAATTTCTTGTCAATGAAATCATGATATGCATCTTCCAACTTAGTTTCATCACATTCATCGTTGTACTTATGTTCACGATTGTACTTACGTTCACGAGCATCTTCAGCATCTACATAATCAAGTGACTCTTCAGACTCATCAAGTTTGCCAGCCTTCTTTTGCTTGTCAAGATACTCAGCAATTTTTGCTTGTGTTGGCAAAGGCAAGTAAATGAACTCTTCTGTGTAATCAAGCACTCCAACATTTGCAGCTTTTGCAAGTGCTTTGCGTTCTTCAACAGTTTTTGGATTCCAATGATTCCATGGATCACGAACTTTGTCATATTTGGATTCATCAACAGTTGCATCTGAAGTTGCATACAAAAGTTTATGGCCATCTGCAAATTCAACAAAAATCCAGCCTGCAGGATTGTTTAGTCGCATTCTGTCTTCATTGATTGCATTGCCATGTTTCTCAACCAATGCTTTGTATGCTGAGAATGTTGAGCCGACTCCAAGTACAGTTGCTTTACCAGTTGGTGTATTTGCAATGTCGCCTGCTTTGATCAAGCCCCATGGCTTTATAGATTCATTGGTATGATGGTATGAATCATTGACATGATATGCTTTAAGGGCTTCTGCAGCTTCTTTCAAAGTGTCATATTGAGCATCCCAAAGTTTGCCATCTTTACCTGCAATGCCGTATTTGCCAGAGTCAAGTTTTTTGATTACAGATTCCTTGCCAGCATTTGTGTAAACTATGCCATCTTGCTCATAAACTTCATCTTTATTTGACATATGCTTTGCAATTGCAAGTCTTGTTTCTTCTGGCAATTGCTGGTACTCCATGCTCAACATAGCATCAATGTCTGCATACGGAACACCAACACTTGACAATATGTGAGTTCTATGATCAATCGAACTGCTATTGAACACTTCAGCAATGTCTTCATCATATTTATTTGACTCGTCAATCATGCCAAGCATTTTCAAAAACTCATTTTGTTGAGATTCTGAAAGTTCATTGAATGCTTTCAATGCATTGCCTGTTCTAAAGTCTGCTTCAAATTTAACGCCAAACTTAGATTGCACAGGTTGTTTGAATTTGCTTGTATACGTTGCAGATGTTACAAAATCCATTGCACGATTCAATGGACAATCTTTTTTATAGTCCCAAGCTTCATCTATAGGTTTTGTAAAATGGTAATCAAGCAATTGCCAAGCATTGTTTGATTGCACAGATTCATTTACATAGTCTTGAACATGCTTAAATACATTGCAAAGTTCTTTTTGCAAAGATTCATTGACAGAGCCATCATAATTTGCGGTCAATGCATGTGAAACTTTGTCTTTGTATGCAATTGGTAAATTGTCAATGTCTTGATTGTTGAATTTTGACCATAAAGATTGTGGAACTCCTGCAATCTTCATGATCTTGTTTTTGAAATTGCGTGAAATCTTTTTCCACAAGAACCGAAGAGTCACCATTCCAACAATCCATTTGAGCCAGCTTTCATCAACATTCAAAGCATATGCCTGCTGATATAAATACAGGTCTATAGATTCATTAAGTGGCTGATGTTTTGCAAGCCAAACTGTTATGATGTCATCAGCAATGTCATAGTCATCATTTGACAACTTTGACAAGTCAACATCAAATTGATTGAACTTGTCTTGTTTCAGTTCTTTTGCAATGCTTTGTTTGTCAGCTATAGATAGCTGTTTCCATAACTGTTGGTACTGTGCAAAGTCTGGCCTTGATTCATTGCACTCATTTTGTTCAAGATACTTACCAACAATGTCCATTACCATGTCGGCTTGGTTGCCATCAAAATCTGCAAAATCTTTGTCAATTGCTTTGTCGTCAATTTTGATGTCAAGTTGTTTTGCAATGCCTTGTTTGTCTTTCTTTGTCATTGTAGAGTTCCAAGTTTCTGCATACAAATCTGCAGTCTTAGATTCCATGACAAATTTATGCTTTGATTGTAGTGGTGTGCCACCAAATTTATTATGATACATAGTATGAGTATATTTTATTTTCTACTAATAAGTTTCTGCTAACAAGTTTCTACTAACATGTTTCTACTAACATGTTTCTACTAACATGTTTCTACTAACA
>OGLE01002578.1_pt1 | contig 11295 bp, 7 predicted proteins | sample 1572671 | NCBI WGS metagenome assembly OGLE01 (sample SAMEA2581923, study PRJEB24529) | metagenome | biome: Human gut stool | place: China | collected 2011 | reverse complement strand
ATCCAATTTGAAAATTTCCTACGTTTTCAAGTACAAGATAAGCATAACGCTTCTTCTTTTTTCGTATGTCTTGGATAGAGTTATCTCAATCCGAATACAAAAGTATAAAAAATCCGTGATATGTCATTCAACAATCACGGACTTTATTTTGATTTACAGTTGCATACCTCTGTTTTTCTTTTGTGGTTGAACAGGTCGGTGCATCATTTGCTGTAACTTCTCAAATTGTTCCTTAAACCATTCACCGATAGGTCGCAAATCAATCGTAAGGATAAACTTCCCATTATCAGAGAATACTTTAGCCTTGACTTCTTTTGCTGTGAATTTCCGTTTGTGTTCTTCCGAATACAATTCACCGCTATATTCAATAGGCTTACCTGTCAGCAAAGTAGCTGTTTGCTCTTTGTTGAAGCCAGCAGCAAGACACAGCCGTTCAAGGTTAATCATATCCTTGATTTGCGGAAACCATTTCAAAGTCTTGTTCAACAATACCGTAAGTCTTGAAATCTCACGCTTGAGATTCGTTTCAGTCTGTGCCAATTCGTTGAGATGCTTCTGTTGCATCTCCAATATTTGATGGCTGTGGTCGGTCTGCATGGTCTGTAGCCTGTCTTGCAGTGCTTCGATGGTTTCCTCGTGGGTCGCCACCTCCCGATGCAGAGCTGTGTTTTCCTTCTCCAATGTCTTGACCTTGTTACTGCCGAAAAGAGAACCTACGCTCTCGGCAATGTTGGCGGCTGCGGTGGTCGCTGCGCCTTTCAGTTTCTCGGTCTGCACCTCTTTCTTGGCTTGGCGCAGTTCTTCTTTTGCCACTACTTTCCGCTCCTGCAATTCTACTACTTCCGCTTTGAGGCTATCGACAAGTTTCTGTGTGTCCCGATAATACTGCTGCGTGGACTTGTGCCGTGCCTTTGAACCGTCTATGCCACGCTGCAATCCGTACTTTGCCATCGCAATGGCGTAGGTATCTTGGTAGGTCTTCAATTTCAGCCGTATCATAATATCATCGGCACATAGCCTTACGGTATCGGTCGGCTTCTTGCGGTAGCGTTTTTTCGCCTGTTCCTCACGTTTTCTGCGCTTGCGCTCCCCTTTTACGATGGGAACAAGGGTGATGTGTATGTGCGGTGTTTCCTCGTCCCGATGAAGATGGGCTGCCACAATGTTCTCCTTACCGAACAGGTTGGAAAAGTATCTCATGTTATCGGCACACCACTCGTCCAATCTGCCTTCACTTTCGATACGCTCCATGTCCTCATGCGTTCCCGACACGATGATACGGATTGCCTGTACTTGATTACTGCCGATTTTTCGTGTCAGCCCTGCGTTTTCCAAACGGTGTTGGATGGCGGCTGTTCGGTCTTTCACTCCGTCGGGGTAGTCGATGAGTTTTTGGTTAAGGTGCGTGCGAGTTGGGTCGGCGTTTTTCGGTATGATGAAACGCTCGATGTGGGCGGTAGTTCCGCTGTCGGAACCGTGCGCCTTTTCCATGTGCAATACTACAAATCCCATATATGGTTTTCCTTTCTTTTTTAGCTTGTGAAACAATGGTTGATGATTATATTTGTATGGCTCTGCCATTGGCTGGGGTGAGTCCAGAGAGGTGCAACCTCTTTGGCTTATTGGGGAATTTTCAGCGGTACGGAGTATTGCGGCTCGGAAAATTCCCTAATAAGCTATGGTATTTTCCGTTGGTAAATATCCGTGCGGTTGCAAGCGTTCCCACTTCCTACATCTTCAGCCCTCGTTTTTTCGGTGGCTGCATCATCCGCCTTGCGGATTGGACTTGCCTCTCCTGCTTCATCGGCTCTGCCGATTGGGACAAAGGCTTACCGCACAGGTAGTCGTTCAAGTCCTTATACTCGCTATAGTATATAGACTTGTCGAACAGGCGTTCCCCGAACATTGTTTGCAGGTTCTTATATGCTGTCCGCCCTGCCGTGTCATTGTCAAGGAAACATCCGATTTGGGTGTAGTTCGCTAATATGCCCTCCACCTTTGCGAGATTGGAAACGGAGTTCAGTATGATGTAATCCTGCGTGGTCAGTCGTGGGTACTGCGGATTGTTTCTCACACGGATGGTAAGGAATGAGAGGTAATCCATGAAGCCCTCGAAAAGATAGCACATACTTCGTGGTTCTCCCTGCTGTCGGATATGGGTGATGTCCTTTGGAGCGACACAACCTTTGAAATATCGGTTGCGTACTTCATAGCCCCCTGTCATGTTCGGGAAGCCGATGGCAAAGTATGGCTTACCCTCATATATGTAATGCAGTTCCCGACATTCCCTCTTGGCAAGTTCTGTGCTTATCCCACGCTCCTGCAAATAGGATAATAGTGCAGGAGAGGACAGTTCCGTAACTTGCAGGTATCGGTACATCGGTTCTGAAACGGATTGCCGACCAAAAGAAAATGGCATATGGCTGGCGATGTGCAGGTGCGGTGTCTGTTTGGCGATGCGCTCCAACAGATACGGCACATTGTCGGAACGGTAGAGTTCCACAGCCAATGCGATGATGTTGCCGCCCTTTCCGATGCCGAAATCGTACCATTGGTTCAGCTCGGTGTTCACCTTGAACGAGGCTTCGGTCTCCTCTCTCAGCGGTGATTTATACCAAAGGCTGTTACCCTGTTGTTTTATGGGTGTGTAGCCCAAACTTTGCAGATAGTCTGCTATTCTGATTTGTTTTACTTCCTGTGTAGTCATATTATTACGGTTTTAATGTTGATGAAAATCCGTTGATTTGATGAATGGTTAATTTAATTCGTTTATATACAGACTTATATATGCTCAACAGTTTCTCAACAAAGCACTCGCCAAAAGAGAAATCAACAATCGGTAGGTGCTTTGGTTTCAACTTCTCTTTTGGTCTGTTGAGATTTTGTTGAGAGTGCATATTCCTTATTATCAGTATAGTTATACCCTTATTCATCAATTCAACAAAAAACAATGGGATTACAGGGATTCAAGTTGCTCCCTTGTGATGGTGTAGAAGCGTCCGACCCTCCTTATCGACTCGTACCGACATTCCCGATTATAGTTCAGTTGGTAGGTGGTGTATGTCAGTCCGTTCAGTGCAGGGGTGAGTTTCCAGCACTCCTGCAACACTTTTCGCACTTGATGTTTCTCCGCCTTGACCTGCGTGTTCGTAAGCAACACCAACAGGTCATTCGGACAAAAGGAGAAAGTGTCCGTGCCTACACTATCCATGATGTCAAGTATAAGTTCGTGCATCTCTATCTCCAATCGGTTACGGTTGCTGCGGATAATCTTCTGCAAGGCTTCGGTATGCAGCAACGATGGGGCAAACCACATACGGCTTTCCTTTTCGGTGTACAGTCTTCTTTGTTGCAGGAAATGGAGAAAGGCTGGTATCTCCGCTTTCAGCTTTTGCAGGAAATCGGTATCATCGGACTGTAAGCGGTCTATCTTTCGTACCCAATAGCGTGTTTCCCCTGCATCAATGATGACAGGCAAGTACTCGTTGTTGGAACATAGCACGAATTTGGCGAAAAATGCTATTTCGTCACGGTCTTTGCCTTTGGCTTCCACTTTGTAAGATAGTGCCGTGCTCAGGTTCTTCAACCTTTCGCTGTCCTCCTTGCGGCTCAATAGCACCTCGTCAACCACGATAAGGAGTTTCCCTGCCCAATCGGAATTGAACTGGCTGCGGAAATCCTCGTTGGTATTGAAAGTAACATTGTTCTGAAACAGGGCTTTCAGAAAATTGAGGAATGTACTTTTACCCGTGTTGCGTTCCTCCGACACCAACAGCAGGATAGGCAACTTCTGTATCGGGTACAAATACAATAGTTGCAAGTAATCCATCCCCAACTCGTATTGCTCCCCGAAGATGTGTTCCACCAACGAGCAGATAGAGGGGAAATCACCCTCTTGCGGTTGGTGGTCTATCGGCTCGTAGAGGTTAAGGAACTTGCCGATTACAGGCTGATAATTGACGTGTTCGGGTACGGTGCAGAAGCCGTCATACTTGGGTACGCTGCCGATGTAGTCCTTGCCATAGTCTTGGCGCAGGGTCTCGTTGTTCCATGCGATGCGTTTCCTTACATACCCTCCGCTCAGTCTCGGCTGCTCCACAATCTTGTAGAGCGTTGTGCCGACACGGATAAATTCTTCCTTTGCCATACTGCCATCTATTGGCGGTCGGTGGCTGTTTTGTTGTTTTTCAGTTGTCATAAATCCATTGATTTTAGTTTGAATAATGCCAACCACAAAAGTATAATCAATTATCAAATAGGATAATACGCAAATCAAAGCAGAATGGGGAATAAAACACCTCGTTACAGGAAAGTGAGTGGTTCGGGGCTGTAAAAAAACAAAAATCCCGAAGACACAGAGCTGAAAACAGGTGCTTCTTCGGGTACGTAAGTATGTGTGAATGGCAATACGCCTATGCAAAATATTTCGGGCTGGATGTATCGGTAATGTTCAGCGAAAAGAAGATGCTTGTTTTTTCTTTTCGCAAGTACAGTCTTTCAAGGACGGCTCTGCGAACCTGCTCCGCTCCGAATGAGTTGATACGGAAAGCAAGGGCGATGATGGCTTCAAGATTATAAACCTCCATGCTACATTTGTTTGGTAAGTTGATGGAACGCTTTATGTCGTATTCCCTCAAAACTCCGCTTTTACAGAGTGCCTTTATTCCTGCTCGGATTGTTGGGGCGATAACTCCGAACAGCTCGCAAAGTTCCCACTCGGTCAGGGCAATAGAGCCTGTATCAGTCGGCAGGGCAACATTGCCCTGTCCGTCCATCGTGATGATGCTTCGTTTCTCTTTCATCGGTATTCTGCTTTATGGGTTATCAAATGGCACTGCAAATGCTTTTCTCCATATCTCCCAACTTGTCGGACAACAGTTCCAAGTCCTGACTTATCTTTTGGGCGGTTATCTTCGCGTAGATTTGGGTGGTCTTTATGTTGGTATGCCCCAACAGACGGCTGACGGTTTCAATGGGTACTCCGTTGGATAATAATATGGTAGTCGCTGCCGAATGTCTTGCGACATGATATGTCAAATGCGTTTTTATACCGCATAATTCGGCTATGGCTTTCAGTCTTTTGTTGCAGGTCGTGTTACTTGGCATGGGGAAAACCTTGTTGTCCCTTGTCATACCTTTATACTTCTCAATAATCTTTCGGGGAACATCCAACAGACGGATGTTCGATTCCGTGTTGGTTTTCTTTCTTCGGGTAATAATCCAAAGGTTGCCGTCAAAGAATGTTTGCAGGTTGTCGGTGGTTAGGTTCTTCACATCAGAATACGCCAGACCAGTGAACACCGAAAACAGAAACAAGTCCCTCACAAGCTCGTGGGTCTTGTCGGGCATCTCGGTATTCATAAGGGTGTGTATCTCGTCTTTCGTGATATAACCCCTGTCCACGCTTTCGGGAGAGTTGATATATCCTGCAAAGGGATTGAACGGCAGACGACCGTCATTCCTCGCTATCGAAATGATGTGCTTCAACACAATCATGTAGCCCCACACGGTATTGGTGCGGCATTTCTTCACAGTGCGTAGGAAATACTCGAAGTCGTTGATGAACGTGAGGTTCAACTCTTTGAGGGGAATATCCTCACGCTTGTATGTATGTGGCAGGAACTCCCGAATATGTTTACAGACGGTTATGTACCGTTGGAATGTTCCTTTGGCTCTGCTGTGTCCGACTTTCTTCGCAAATTCGGCATTATGCTGCTCAAAGAGTTTCAGCAAGGTTTCCTGCTTGATACCTATACCGAGATAGGCATCTTTCAGTTTGGCAGCGGTTACATATCCGTCCGTCTGCATCAGTTCTTGGTAGCGGCGGTTTACCTCTACCCGAATCTTGTCAACCGCACGGTTGATTCTCTGCGCTTCGGCACTTTTGCCCGAAGCACGGTTGTTCTTCACGTCCCACAAGTGTGGGGAAACATCCATCTTGCAGCTGAACTGCTTAATCTCTCCGTCCACCGTAAGGCGGCACATCAGTGGCAGGTTGCCGTTGGGCTTTGCACTGCCTTTCTTCACGTAGAATAAGACCTTGAATGTACTTCGCATAACTCACTTTTTTTGGGTTACAAAATTAGTTTACTGTGAGTTACCGACAGCTACGCAGAATTACGCAAATCGCAGAAAAAGACCATTTTAGCTAAAAATCTTTCCCGACCACACGGTAATGATGTGGTAACTGAACTCTTGCGCTGTATGGCTATATTGTGGCTCCCTTTGGCTTTATGCCAAGAGAAAAATATAGCGTAACGAACGCTCTGTCAGTCTGTTCGCTACGCTTTTCTCTGATTTACTTTTTAGCTATCTGTTTATTTTATAACGGCAAATGTAAGTAAAAACTTCGAATCAAACAGGATATTTCTTATAAAAAGGATAACGCAAAAACTCTATTTATCGAAATCTGACAACCATGATTACCGGATTATCATCCTCATCCAATCCTTGCGCAACAGTCTTCAACGAACCTTCCAACTGTCCTTCTTCCAATGCTTCTTTCAGAGCAAACGACTCCAGCGTCTGATAGACACAATCTTTCTCGCCATTACTTCGTATCGTGTAACTCCATTCTTCAGATGGAAAGTCTTTGTTTCTAAATGTGGGGCGGAATATCTCTCCTGTCTGCCGATCATAAACCAACGAATAACTCTTATCATCCTTTATAACCATATCTGTCATATCCAGAGACGAAATCTGGCATTTCAGGAAATAATAACGTGAAGTAACTCCCTCCAAACGCAAATAATATTTTCCACCTTCCGAGTCTCTGACAGAAGGAGTACGTAACAATATGGGGAATAACCCATTTGTCTTTTTGTTTATCCGATAAATAGTATCTGAGGCAATATCATTCAGATAAGTTTCCCCACCTTGCCCCAGCATAACTTCACACCACAGATATGCTTTCATATTCTCATTACCCTCTATCACAATAGATAAGCTGGCATCCCATGTCTTTACATATTGTAATGAATCAATGTTTCCACCTGACTTGTCCAACAACATGATAGGACAATATGCGATCATTTCTCCTTCCTTACCGACATTGGTCTTTTCCTTAAACAGAATAAGTTTATCGGCCGAAAAGTTAAACATATCCCCTTGTCGGATATTAGCTTTTGTATCCAATGTCTGTTTGTAAGTACCATCGAATGCATAAACATATACTTTAGTAGGCGAACCTAACACATAGACCTCACCACGTTGCCAATCCACATCAACACGCTGAATGACATTATATTCTTCGGGGCCGTCACCTTTTCGGCAAATAAGGTTTTTCGCCTTGCCGTCACGGTCAAACAAAAACAACTTACCTCCTTGTTGGCTCACGCCAAGTATTCCCTTGTCGGAAACGGCAGCTATTGTACCCTGAAACAACATTTCCTCATTTGTTTCCAATGGTATATATTCAATGTCAGCCACATCCTGAAGAAATATTTCCTTCTCGGGATACTCCTCATTAACATCAATTTGGGGCAGTAGTGCCTCTTTATATTGTCCGTCACCGCTACATCCTGCCAAAAAAGCAAAAATAAATGCAGCATACAACCTATTATATTTCATTTCTTATGAATTTATAAATTAATATATTCCTATTGCTTAACCACAAAAATCATTGAAGAATATTTCATTTCCCTGATATGATTCAAAACTATATTTGTGCTTTCAGAAAAACCTGAGTCTTTTCAAAAAAGAGCCTGAGATGTTGTAAAAAGTTCAAGAGATTTTCCGGAAAGATCAAGTCCTTTCAGGGAGAAGATAAAATAATACCGATGAGAGAATTTTGTCCGTCAGTTTGGCTGATATAATCTTTTTTCACACATAACAAGTATGAAACCTTCTGTTCATGGGGGATTCCGTGTGAGAACCATCCTCTTATTAATAAGGAATTCGAGCACGGTAAAATTGGAGTTGCGATTGAATGATGCTTCACAGCATCATTCAATCTGACTTGTTTTCGTCCTTTTCCGAACATTACGTTCGGCTCGTCATATCATTAACATATCAATATATCAAATTGCACAATACCATTATCTAAAAACCAGAACAGGCATTCACATAAGTTTTAAGACACACACCACATCAAACAAGGGCATCCATCTATTATTCATGGAAACAATCTCCCAAGTCTTGACAAAAATGAGGTCTTAATGCATTCGCTTTTATCGTTCCAAGAAACAATGTTCACACTGAACGACATGACAAAGATAAACATTAAAATCAGGTTTACAAAAATAAAAACGATAATATTTCATTTCTTGAAAATAATGGGACAGTAGAGAACCGGGAACAGTCCGAAAACCCTGTGGATGATAAGAGTTCAGTCATTATTCTTGGGGATTTAACATATCAATCAAATACCTGTCCTGATGTTGTCTGCTCCGGTTTTCAACCCCTGCATGCATTTTCGAGTTTCCTAAGCCGTTTCATTAGCCGGACCAAGCGTTTTCGTCCTTTCGGTTATGCCTGTTTGTCCGTCGGATTACTACAGTCTCCGGCAGTGGACTGTATGATTCATTGCAGTGGACCGTACAGTCTGCTACAGTGGACTGTACAGTCCATTGCCGCAGACTGTAATAATCTTCTGTTCAAAAGGCCTTGGCTGATCCTAAGAAACCGCTTATTCTTCCCTTTGTTTGTGATATGATATTTAAATCCTTAAAAGAACAATGTGCCCCTCCAAAAAAAAGGCTGTAATGCTTGGTGCACTACAGCCTCTTTATTTAGTCTGAACCCGTTCTGAGGGTCGTCAGATGCGATTGTTATTAGTTATACTGATAGTCGATAGTGGATGTTGTTACTACGTCATTCTTATCAGTGAAGGTAACTACCAATGTACCCTTTTCACCGCTCTTCATACCGGTAATACTTACACCCTTTGCATCTTTGTCGGCTGCTGTTCCTGTCGGATCAACAACAGTTCCTTTGGAAGCATCAGTGTTCTTGTATTCTACTTTTACTTCAGTAGCATCGCTTGGATCGCTTGTAGTCAGTTTGATACCATCAATAGCCATATCAGTACCTGCTACAGCAATTTCTTTACCATTGAATACCAATGCCAAACCTGTTCTCTTATCAGCAGCGCCTGTCAACGGTGCGATATAGTTGTCAGCTCCTACTGTGGCAATACTTTGAGCAGCACCTGCTTTGTAGTAAACGATTTTAGCATCTTCAAAGATACTCTTGACGGTTACGGTAAAGTCTTTAGATACTGTCAAGTCTTCAATATCTGCTACTAATTCGATGGAAGCGGTTGCAGCAAGCGTGTTATACTTAACCTTGTTATCATCTATCAGTCCATTGGCATCTGCAATTTCACCATCTGTTACAGAAAGTTTTGTTACAGCACCGGCATCAGTAGTGTATGTAGCAACATATTCGATGTCGTCAATAGCAAGACCTTTCACGCCATCTTTTACTGTGTATGCTTTAGCCAAAGAAAGAGTTGCATTGGTACTCCATCCCATACGTGCAGTAAGAGTAGTACCTGCTTCATTCCACAAAGCATTGGTGTTAACTACTGCCAATTCATCGAATGAAGGCAATGTGATAGTGTAGTTTGCACTTACTTTCTTGATTTCATTACCGGCAGCGGCATCATCAGACAAAGTGATGGTCAACTTGGTTGCACCTGCCTTTGGAGCATCTGCAATTTCGTCTTTTGCAATCTTGGCATACTTGATAGTCTTGATGGTTGCAGCAGAAGACAAGTCTGTTACTTGTTTCTTGCATGCAGCATCTGTGTAATATGTTACATTAGATTTTGTGATATCTTTTTTAAAGAAGTTACCGTCAGTAGCCCAAGTAATGTTGCCCTGAACTTTGTCAGCCTGTTCGTCTGTCAATCCGGTAAATGTATTACCCAAGTCGATAACGAAGTTCTTTTCGGGCATCAACTTATAAGTCTGGTCTGCAATCGGTTCGTCTTCTACTGTAGCAGCCACGAAGGTAACCTTGATATATTGCTTGGTTTCAGTACCTTTTACGTCCAGGATATGCACAATGAAAGGTATTTCTTGCTTGGCAGCTTTGTCAGCAGCTGTAATCTTCATACCGTTTACTGTTACACCATATCTGCCGGCTTTGTCGATGTCACCGATTTCAAGATATGCATCATAAACTTTGTGGGCGTCTGCATTGCTTGCGTCTTTGTCTTCAATGATGATTTCGTTAGTACCTAATTTGAAGTCGCTGATAGTAAGGGCAGTTCCGCCTGCAGTCTTTGCAGCATCTGTTCCATTTACTCCTCCCACTTTAATCTTTGTTGCTGCGAGAGCAGTTGCTTCAGGGTCTTCATCGGTATCGATAATAAATTCATAGCCTGTTACCAAGTCGCCGTTTACAGACAATGCATATTTCACGTTCTTAGGAGCTCCTTCAACTTCTGTTGCAAAAGCAGTAGCGATATTGTCGGCTGTTACCGTTTCATCCATTGTGATGGCTACTGTCCAGTTGCCATTGGCTGATGCAGCTCTATCACCTTTGTCATAGATAAGATCATTGTTTGCTGTTGCAGTGACAGTTACAGGAGCAGCAGATCCGTCAGAAGCAACCAGTTTCAATGTCTGTGCACCCAAGTTGTAGCTTGAAGGAACTACCGTAACTTCTCCTTCTGTATAGCGTCCCAACAAAAGTTGTCCTTTGGCAATGTTTCCTTTAGCACCTTTCCAGGTGATTGCTCCGGGTGCTTTTCCCCAAGCAATACCATCGGGAGCAGTAGAGGCAATTGATTTTGCGGTAAATGTAGCTTCATTGGCAGTTACACTCATCATTCCCGAAGTTGCTTTCGGCAATTTGATAGTCTTCATTTCACCGTTGGCATCGGGCAATGTGATGGTGTACATACCGTCAGCATCATTTTCCAGGATGGCATATTTTCCAACCTTGATACCTGTTGCCTTGCCGTTCACATACAGTTCGTTGTCTTTCACTTCTACAGTGTCACCCAACTGACCGATTACTTTTCCGTCTACTTTCAGGTCTTTACCATCCACTGTCACCACTGTTTTTTCCACACTGGGAGCCGTTGTTTTGATGGTATAAGTATGAGAGCCTGTACCGTCTACCACAGTCAATACACCTGTCTTTTCATCGAAAGTCACACTGGATACACCCTTGTCGCCAATCTTTGACTCCAATTCAGACAGTGTGGTTTCAATCTTGTCAATCTTGCCGTTGATTTCGTCGATATCATCGTCGTAATCCTTACAAGACACAAATGTTCCTGTCGAGGTAACCATTAAGGCTCCGAACAGGATTGCACTTAAAAACTTTTTGTTCATAATAGAA
>OGLE01002577.1_pt1 | contig 11297 bp, 6 predicted proteins | sample 1572671 | NCBI WGS metagenome assembly OGLE01 (sample SAMEA2581923, study PRJEB24529) | metagenome | biome: Human gut stool | place: China | collected 2011 | reverse complement strand
CCCCCAACACCATTGTTGCGAACAACCTGACGATAAACACGGTTCAGATTGTCCAGACGAAGGATGTATTCCAATAAATTGCTGCTGTCTACATACACTTCCACAAGTTTCCCGTCAACTATCCCCATAAAAGTATGCACTCCACCATAGCCTTCGGATTCCGTCTTGGACTTTGGGCGACAGCCCCCAGATTCTCCCGAAGTTTTCTGCACTGATTCTTCCATTTGGTAATTATTACGTTACTACTTGCTTAAATAAAGTTCTGCCCTTCACCAACTGCCGATTTTTTACCCTGCTGGCTACTATGGCGTCTGCTGACTTCTCACTGTTCGTTGTTACTGCCAGGCTCATCGCCAAGCCCGTAAGACCTCCCCAGTTATGGACGTATTCTTTCTATCTTATACCCGCTTGATTTACTTTGAAAGTTCCGAATAGCTATCAAGCTTTGTCTTGTTTTGCAGACTGACTTACTTCCTCAAGCCTTCATATCAAGTTTCTGTGCGTCAGGCCAGATGTTTGCCGCTGACTTCCTTCAGATTCTGACTTACGACGGACACCCTTGTCTTGAGCTGTATGCTTCCCGCTATTAGGGCGCATTAGGGACTTACACCCGTTAGAATACGTTCGTGCTGGGCGAACAAAAAGAGGGAACAAGTCTTTGTTCCTTGTCCCCTCTTAAACCTGCCGAAGTAAAACTCTTCAAGCAAAATAGTCACACAACTTTAAACTAGCTAAATCATTTTTTTACTTACCATCTCCATATCCTTCCCAGCCATACGGATCCGCATTACAACTCAAGATAGACACACATTTATGAATTACGTTTTTGTACACAGTTTGTTTTTTTGTTTGCATATCAATAAAAATAACCGATCCTTTTAATTCTTCACTACTTTTTTCATTGTATGTAGCAACAACCAATAGAGATTGCATGGCCGAACTATTCATACTTACAATTTTACCGCAATCCTCTGGAATTGTCACAAAATCTGCCAAAGTCGGTAATAAAACGGGAGAAGTATAAATCTTGTTTCCCACGGCAAAATACCAATCCTTACCTACTAATAAAGCCTTAGAATCACTATCCACACCAGCTAAGGGCAATACAACGGGAGATCCACATTTGCTCTCACCGGTGGAATATGCATAAGATATTTTTATCAAACTAATCCCATTCGAACTAGCCGTCACGATTGTCGCATCATCCCAAGGAGCCGCATACTCTGCCATCGTACCGATAATCGTATGCCCCTCAAAACTGGGACAATCTGTAATGGCTACAACTTTATCATAAGCATAAGAATCCCCCACGATACCCTCTTCCGGCACATTGGGTTGAGATTGAATTGTATAGTACTTCTGAGAAAGTTTATCAAAAACAAACATATGTGGATAACCAGCCTGACTCCAAACCGGATCACTCCAATAATAGTCTTTGCCATGTTTCGCAGGACGATAGAGCAAACCTTTATTATAACTGATAAACTTCCCCTGGCTTATAAAAAATTGATTCCCTTGCCTATTCAAAGGGGCAAATTCCGGAGCAAAAACATAACCAGACTCCTGATCAACAAAACAACTCGTGTTGACAATATTATTGGGAATAAAAGTCGCATTTTCAGTTATAATAACCGGATTCTCACCTCCTGATGTCACGGAAGTTATCGTCCAGAAATAATCCTTTAAAGCAGAAATATGTCCGAATTTTCCTGCTAACGAGCGAGGCATATCACCCAACTCAACACCACTTATTGAGGTTGTTTGGATAAATTTATCATTTCCATCCATAACAGAAAAATAGGAAATCACAGATGAATGATCCTCTCGTTCTGTTAACAAGTAATACCCCCAATTAAAAGGAGAAACGATATTTACTGCAAAATTTTTATAATATTTCATCCCGTTATCTTTATCAATCACAGTGTAACGACATGTTTTATTTCCGAAACTCATGTCTGAAGGGGTAAGAATACCCAAATCACGTGTATCCGCTATTTTCTTCCCATCCATCTCCCAAAGATATTCGTAATTTTCATTCTCTCCCTGAACGGTATGCTCAAATGTAACGGGTATTTTCAGACTATCGCCCACTATCTTGGTATAAGTGCCATCGATTCCCGTAATTGTCAGCTCATCTACAGGCGTATAATCATAATTTCCTTTATCTTCAGCACAACGACAGAATAAAACCCCTAGCATAATGCATAATAAATATATACTTTTCATAACGATCTTTTATTTATGGAAGTAAAACTCTAGGTTTAGAAGTATCCCCGTCCGGATAAACTTCATTATCAATAAAATATTGTTTCATAATCCGAACAAACATAAACGTTGACGGATACCAGGAAGACATGGCATAGTAAGGCATATTATCCCAGTACAGAGGCTTACCAAGACCCGGGCCGCCTATTGTCTCCACGTTCGGATCGGCTCCCAGATAATAGATTTCCTGCCATTTTACAAATTTCTCCCGACAGAAATCTCCAAAAACTCCTTGCCATTTATTCCACCAATCCGGGGGAGTCAAAATATCGGAAAAAGATATCTTGGCTGTTAATAACTTTTCGTCTCCCAATTGGAAATTCTCGTTCGGGAGAAGCCGGAAGACAATATGACACCATTGTGAACGAATCTTCTCGGAACGAAACACTTTCACATATAAAGTGTCACGTAAACTATCACGTTTAACCGTCAAATTCTCAATACAGCTCTTGTCCCAATCCGCATCCGTAACGTTACTACTGTCAGCTACGACTTCCACCCGGTAAGTCCTTTCTTGCGAATGAGCAAGCCCCACAGTATTGATCGGAATTTTAAACACGTACGAGGTAACAGAAATATCATCCAGCGCAAAAGAGTAAGATAAACTATCCTGTCTCACGGATGTCTCTTTCCCGTATTGATTTAATACGAACGGCATATTAAAATAAATATAATTGTCCGCATTGTCGAAACGATCGATATCTTGATTACACGAGTAAAACATTACGATCACGAAAATACTCGTGCATAGTTTCATTATTTTATTCATATTCTGATTTTTAAATAGTTAGTCATTCGCTTACTTCTCGTTAGGCGAGTACTCGTACTCGGCATCTGGTATCGGAAATACAAAATTTGCATCCAGCGGGGCAATAACAACCCCTTGTTTCACGTAAATCGACGCAAATAATCGTTTATAGAACAAAAACATACATCCTTCCCCGATAAACTCTTTACGCTCGTCCCGCATTAAATATTCACGCAATTCTTCTGCACTTAACGATCCTTCCAGTTTCACCAGATTACGGGTTTCACGCACCGCATTCAAATAGGAAAGAGCTAAATCATTATCCTTCCCGATCTGTGCCTCACAAGCAATATAATAGATTTCAGGCAAACGCATAATAGGTACTTCTGGATCATAGGCTGCCGACAATCCTTGCGCCTCAGGAGCTTTTTTCAATTTTAATATCTCGTAATATTCCCCACCTTCTCGAAGTTTAAACCAATAACGCAAGCGATTGTCCGTACCTGCCCCATCGGGTGTACGTCCATATATCTCATTCAAAAATGTGGTGTACAAATTTGTGGTAATCCCGAATGAAGTTCTTGAGTCTCCACTCTCTCCATCCATATAGAACACAGCATTGGTCATTTCATATAAATTGTTCGTGTAAAGAGAGAATAACATCTCGCAAGAATAATTCAAATCTTTCCAAGAATCTACGGTCGATTCTATGTTCGTTTTGTCAATAAGGGTAATTGCTTTTGTCTCTTCAACCTCATCTATCACCCGTTTTGCATAGATATAAGCCTGATCCTGATTTAATCTTAATTGTTCCAATCGAGCTAATAACCCGAGAACACCATAATAATTCATCCGAGATCCCCGTCTATTAACCACCTCATTATAATCTAACCGGGACGTATTTAAATCCCCTTTTCTACCAATCGTTTTAATCGGATCATCTTTCATCAACTCCAAAGCTTTTGTCAAATCGGTATTTACTTTCGCCAAAATCTCCCTACCCGATTCAAATTTTTGCGCCTCCGTATTTAATTCTGTACGATAAGCGATTGCAGGTTTATCAAGATCTGCCTCGCTTTTTATCACCGGGCCGAACATCCTGAATAATTCCATGTGTGCAAATGCCCGAAGTCCATAAGCTTCACCCTCTATCAATTCCGAGTATTTAATACTACTACGGTTTTTCTCAATAGATGAAATAATCAGATTACATTGAGATATAGCAGAATAAAATCCTTTCCAAATAGCATTGAATTTCGATATCGCATTCGCATCCTTATAATCATACTGAGATAATTTGTAATAAGAGTGTGATGTATTATTAGAGATATCCCAATATTGTGCCAGTAAATCCATCATCCCATAAGACAACTCTTTACCATACATGGATGAACTTGACAATGTATAATACACTCCCCCGAGTGCCGAGTTATATCCTTTTTCAGACGAAAGCATGTCAGTTGCTTCCATTTGCCCCTGTGGAGTCACATCAAGCCAACTGTTACACGAAGTCAGCGAAAGCAAAATGGACAGAATAATATAATATATTTTTGACTTCATAATATAATCATTTATCAATATTAAAATCCGACATTCAAACCGAACACGAAACTACGTTGGAACGGGTAAGACAACCCTCTCTCCTCTTTAATTGTCGATAAGCGGAAAAGATCATTAGCAAAAAAGCTCAAACGTAGCGTGTTCACGCGATATTTTTTCAACCATTCCCTCGGGAAATCATAGGAAAGGGAAAGGCTACTCAATTGAACCGTATTTTCTTTCTGTACAAAACGTGTGGAAATAAACGTAGTGGTGTACTCCTTGATATTTTTATAGAGAGCATGACTTCCTGGGGTCGTCCATCGATCATTTAACACCCGTCGGTCAGCGTTTTCCGCAGGGTTAGCTCCTTCCACGCGCGAGGCAAGGGTTTGGTTATAATAATCTGCCCCAAAACTATACTTGAATACCATATTCAGATTCCAGCCTTTCCAGAATAAATTAGTACCAATATTTCCAAACCACTTCGGCTCCGAATCCCCGCACAGAATCTTGTCATTCGCATCCCATGTATAAGAAAGAGTCCCGTCTCTCTTTACAAAAATCTCCTGACCGGTTACCGGGTCAATTCCCAACGATTTCACAGCCTTGATCGCACTCATGGATTGCCCTTCCTCGTAAACGGCTCCCGGCGTTGTTTTATTCGCATTATTTTGGTCATTAATACCTTTCAATTGATTTGATATTTTTACCAATGTATTCTCGTTATTCGCTCCCTGAAAAAATACCGCCCATTCAAGATCTTTCGAACGATCACGGATAAACACCATATTCAAGTTTAACTCGTAACCAACATTCTTAATTTCACCAAGATTAGCCGTGAAACTATCTGACGAAAATCCCAAGGAAGGAGCAACCGTAATGGACGTCAACATTCCCTTCGTTCGTTTCCGATAATAGTTAAACGTCATCCTAAACCGATCCTGCATCATCCCGAAATCAAGACCGATATTGGACTGACGTTGTGTTTGCCATTTCAAATCCGGATTACCATATCCCATCAATGTCGCAGGAATCAACGTACCATACAAACGATCTACTTGAAACTTGTACATTGTCTTTGCCTGATAAGCCGAAAATTCCTGATTACCCGTGATTCCATAAGAATACCTTACTTTCAACATGTTTATCAGAGAAGTTTTCGACCAAAAGCTCTCGTTATGAATATTCCATCCCCCTCCAAGAGACCAGAAAGAGGCATATTTATTATCCGCACCAAATTGAGAAGAACCATCATACCGTAAAGAACCATCAACGAAAAAGCGATTGTCATAAATGTAGTTCAGATTTCCGAAGAACCCGATCGCACGCGTCACACTCTCGCTACTCGAAGCCCTCGTATCTTCTTTGTATTGAATCGCAAATGAGGGATCTGAATAACGATCATCAGGAAATCCGGTCAACCTATAACCATTAGAACGATTATTAGACGTATTAACTTCCATTCCCAAGCCTAAATAAAAAAGATGCTTTTCTGCAACCAGTTTATTGTAATTAAGCGTCACGTTAGAAGCGACTGAAATGACATTCCCGGTAGACAAACTTAATTCTCCCCGTTTTTCGATCGGAACATATTCCTGAGTCCCTGTTTCTGGATTACGTTGCTCCAATACGTACTGAGATGCAAAAGGTGAAGTATATTTCTCTGTTTCACTATTTGACTTACTGACAGATAATTGTCCTCGCAAGCGAAAACCGTCACCCATGATCCAATCCACACTTAATTGTTCATTAAACTCTTGAGTTTTCGTAAAATCACGACCCGGCAATTCTGCATCATATAATGGATTTGAGTCCCCATTCAACAAAAGAGGAATAAGTTCTCCTTTATCATCACGCACACGCTCGTAAGGATTTAAACGTCCATAAATAGAAAAATCACCATAAGGAGAATTGCTCGTTGTTACCCGATTAAAGGAGAGGTCATTCATAAATTTTAAGGTCTTATATCGATATTGAAGTTGTACATCGATACCCAAATTGTCGCGTCCGGAACCTTTCATCACCCCATCTTTGTTTTGATAAGTCAGAGTCAAACCGTAACGTAATTTGTCATCTCCACCCTCCACCAATAAAGAATGCTTATGACTGAAACCTACATTTTTTACAGGTTTGGCAATCCAATCGGTGTCGATACCTGATTGAATCAAAGCTAAAATCTCATTGTATCTGTCCATCAGTTCGTCCCCTAATTGCACATTAGAATGAGAATACAAACCAGCAAGTCGCTCATATTCCAATTTTTCCTCTGCATTCATCAAATTATAATCGCTCAAATCCGCTATTTCAAAATCTCCTGAAAAATTATAAGATACCCTAAGTTTTCCCATTTGAGGAGCTTTAGTTTCAATTACGACTACACCGTTAGCAGCTCGCGAACCGTAAATAGCCGTAGCAGCTGCATCCTTTAGGATTGTAATACTAGCAATCCGGTTGGGATCCATATCGAAAACTTTTTCCGAAGAAACCTCGAATCCATCCATAATAAAGGTTGGCATATTAGGAGAATTTTCATAATCACTTTGCAGATTTCCGCCACCATGAATTGTAAATTCCGGAACATAATTCGGATTACTTCCCATATCTAAATTTTCAACAAGCTTAAAAGAGGGATCAAGCGTAGAAAGCGTTGTCAAAACATTACCCGTAGATATTTGTTTCAATTCTTCTCCGGAAAAGGTTGTTGCCGCCCCGGTATAACTGTCTTTTCTACGTTCGAAGTAACCGGTAACAACAACTTCACCCACTTCTGTTACCTCCTCTTTTAACACAATCGATAATGGTTGTAAATTCTCACTATTCACTTTTATCTCTTGCTGTTTGTATCCTATAAACGAGAAAACAAGTACAAGACTATCCTGCTTCGGTAATTCAAAATTAAATTTACCATCAACATCGGTAACCGTACCGAGCTGAGACCCCTTCAATAAAATCGTTACACCTGGTAAAAATTCCCCATTCTCATCTTTTACCGTACCGGTTACATTAATCTTCGTCACCTCTTTTTTTTGCGGTTCATCTGGACGAACAATGATTAATGTTCCGTCAAATTCAAATAGCATTCCCGTATTCATCAACACTTTACGCAAAACATTCTCCACCGTTTCGTCAATTGCTCGTACGGAAACCTCTCCTAATTTCGCCGTCTGTTCTGTATTAAATACAAATGACAAATTAGTTTGTTTTTGAATTTCATCAAATAATACTTTAATCGGAACTTGCTTTAAATCAAGATTTACCCGTTTCTGTTGAGCTAACGTTGATGCAGACAAACCCAACGTAAAGCATAACAACAATGAAATACATAGTTTCATCACTAACAAAATTTTTCGTTTTCTATGTCCTCCTAGGGACAGACATAATCGTTTTTTTTCCATATATTCGCAATATTAAATTATTACTAGCGACAGTACGTTTTCCTAGGACTTCTATCGCTTAACACAACAAGGAGGGTGTGTTAACACTCTCCGCTTTTTATTCTGTAACTACAATTGTTCTATCCTTTATTGTAAAATGTACACCAACCATCTTACTAATCGCATTTAAAATAATTTCTACATCTTCATATTTCTCCATATGCCCGGTAAAATGATATCCTTTCACTTTTTCACTTCCATAAAACACATCCACGTCATACCAACGAGACAAACGATTCAAAATATCTTCCAATCCCTCATTCTCAAACACGAAAAAACCTTCTTTCCAAGCCGTATAAGTCCCAGCATTTACATTTCGGATTCCTTTAAATTCCCCATTCACATCAAACTCGGCCAATTGTAAAGGCTCCATCATATATTCCTGTCCCGAACTCTTTCCCCGAATCCCCACTTTACCTGATACTAACGTGGTCTGAGTTCCACCGATACCATAAGTATTCACATTAAATTCCGTCCCGTAAACTTTTACCCGAACGGCATCTGTTACCACATAAAATGGTCTATTCGTGTCTCTTGCCACTTCAAAATAAGCCTCCCCCGACAAATGCACTTGCCGCTTTTTACTATCAAATTGTACCGGATATTTCAACTCTGAAGCGGCATTCAAATACACTTTCGTTCCATCTGACAACACTACCGTATACTCACCTCCTCGTGGAGTCTTCAAGGTATTATATTGTAACGTAGAAACAGCCTTTTTCGAATCTTGGTAAACAATTCCAGCTTGTCCGTTTTTCACCACAAAATCCTCCTGCACGCAAATATCTCTTTCCTGAGAAGGTAATAAAGCGATTGTCTGCCCTTGGGCTGTTATCAACATGGCTTTATGTTCTCCCGGTATAATTCCCGGATTACCGACAGCCATTTGAGACGGAATTTCATCTTTTTCCAGTTGTAACCAATAAATCACGGACAATAAAGGTATCATGACAATCGCTGCATATTTCAAAAGTAGCCCAATAGAATACTTCCGATGTTTAGAGCGAATATATTCCATATAATTACCCAACTCATGTTCCACTCTCTCTTCGGAAGGAATTGGCCCACTCGTCAAATTCCAAGCTTTCTTCAATTGATCAAAATAAACCTCGTTCGACGGATCCGTTTCCATCCATCGAGCCAAAGTCTGAATTTCGTCCGGTGTTGCTATCCCGTCCAAAACTTTTAAAATCAATTCATCTTTATCAGATTCTTGTATCATATCTTTATCCGTTATATCCTTATAACGACTAAAGACAAATTTACCCCTAGAGATTTTTCAAAAATTTTGAATAAAAATAAAGCACAACAACCATCCCAACTCTTTCCGCAAACGAACAAAAGCTGTAGTCATTTGTGCTTCAACAGTTTTCATGGATATATTTAATTGTTCGGCAATCTGTTTATTGGAAAGTCCATCCACTTTGCTCAACACGAATATCTCCCGGCATCGTTCCGGCAACTTATTTATAGCATCCTGTATCGCTCCCTTCAAATCCTCATCCAGCAAAGCTTGCTCCGCCTCGGGAGTCTCCACGACTTTCGAAAAATAAAAATCTAATAATTCCTGATTGATATAATTACTCTCCACCTTCTGATGCTTGATTGCATCCATACAAGCATTATAAACAGACTTATAAAGATAAGGTCGAACCTGAAGTTCTTTACGCAATTCTCTGCGCCGCTCGTACAACCGACAAAAACACTCCTGCACCACGTCATTCGCTGCCTCCACATCTTTCAAAATACGTCCGGCATAATTTAATAACGGACTATAATACATACGAAACACATAAGCAAAAGCCTCTTCCTTACCTCTCCTAAGTCCCGCAGTCAAGTGTTTCCCGTTATCGTCCATAGTTATACATTCTTATCATATATCAATCCTGTTCCATCTGCACAAATATACAACAATATCCACAAAAAAAGAGCCCCTTGAAAATAGACATAATCTATTTTCAACGAGCCTTTTTCTATTTTACTTTTAATACATTTAGATTCCTTCCAACTCCCGCAATATTTTTAGTGTCTTTGGATCAGACGGACGTGACATACTAGCATCTATGAAATTCCCTTCCCGGTCTATTAACAAAAAACGAGGAATCCCGTTGTTCCCAAGTTCCTCCATATATTTGTTATCACCCCGCATATGTAATTGAATTCCTCCCATTTGCCTTTCTTTCACAAATTTCTCCCACTCATCCTGACTTTTATCACAAGATATACTCACAAAATAGATGTTTCGTCCTTGAAATTCTTCCTCTAATTTTTTTAATGACGGGATTTCCGCATTACACGGTCCACACCAAGTTGCCCACAAATCAACATACACGTATTTTCCTTTAAAATCCGACAAACTTATCTCTTTACCATTGATATCCGGAAATGTAAACGGAACAGCTGGCTGCCCTTTTTCCAACTTTCTATTTGCACGACACAAGTTGTCGTAAGCCTCCACTAAAATCGGCTGATGTACCCAATTCCTAAAAATCGAATCCATCTCACCTGTAGTACCTACACTCAAAGCTTTCATGTAAGCCATCACATTCTTATTCACAATATATTCAATCAACCGTTCGTCTTTAAACGTTGATATCGTCTGACGTAACAATTCTAAAGATATATCATAAAATGATCCTTTCAACTCTTTCATTCTAATCAATGCATGCATCACTCGATCCATCGACTCCCGGTATTCCGGAATCTCCCACGAAGTCGTATCTTCAATTACGGCCTTTTGTAACTCGGCATAAGTATCCTCCAACAAATCCGATTCTCTGTCTTCCACTTCTCCATAAACAACCGCCGAAGCTAAATGATTATTTTTTATATAACGTAATCGCTTTCTCTCCTGCTTCACAAATCCAGAATCTAAGGAGGCTACCCGTAAAGCCTCTTCCCGTTTATTCATCACCCTATCTAGTTTCTCCCGAAACTCTCGGTTCGTTATACGATAATAATCAATGAAATAAATTTGCTCGACATCATATTTATTCAAATAATTATTCACATTAGCACCCACCCCTTCAAAAAACCATCGATTCCCCTCAAACCTAGCAGTCCAAGGTTTTCCCGCTTCCAACCAAATAACATAAGGCATTTCTCCCACCCATAAACAAGCGTACTTTCCACCAGATAAAGCAAGTGAAACCGAGGCTACCCGCAAAGAATCCCAAGGTACAAATGTTAACGTTGTCCGTTGGTCCTGAAATTCGAGATCAACTTTTCTCGTCTCATTTGCCGGAAATAAAAATTTAAAAGTCGTATCCTCGCTCTTGTCACGAACTCCGGACATTAAGATACAAGCA
>OGLE01002570.1_pt1 | contig 11312 bp, 10 predicted proteins | sample 1572671 | NCBI WGS metagenome assembly OGLE01 (sample SAMEA2581923, study PRJEB24529) | metagenome | biome: Human gut stool | place: China | collected 2011 | reverse complement strand
CGGCGCTGCTGGCGATGGTCGGCTATTTTCTGGTGCGTCGCTTTGCGCCGGAGGCCGGCGGCTCCGGGATTCCGGAAATTGAGGGCGCGCTGGAGGAGCTGCGGCCGGTGCGCTGGTGGCGCGTGCTGCCGGTGAAATTCGTTGGCGGCATGGGGACCCTTGGCGCCGGGATGGTGCTGGGTCGTGAAGGACCGATGGTACAGCTTGGCGGCAACATTGGGCGCATGGTGCTGGACGTTTTCCGCATGCGCAGTCCGGAAGCGCGGCATACGCTGTTGGCGACCGGTGCGGCGTCGGGGCTTTCGGCGGCCTTTAATGCGCCGCTGGCCGGTATTCTGTTTATCATCGAAGAGATGCGCCCGCAGTTCCGCTACAATCTGATCTCCATTAAAGCGGTGTTTACCGGCGTGATCATGTCGAGCATTGTGTTTCGCATTTTCAACGGCGAAGCGGCGATCATTGAGGTGGGTAAACTAAGCAACGCCCCGGTAAATACCCTATGGCTGTATCTGGTGCTGGGCATGCTGTTTGGCTGCTTTGGCCCGCTGTTTAATTTTCTGGTGCTGCGCACTCAGGATCTGTTCCAGCGCATCCACGGCGGCAACATCAAAAAATGGGTGTTTATTGGCGGATTAATCGGCGGGCTCTGCGGTCTGCTGGGGCTGATGCAGCCCTCCGCGGTGGGCGGTGGCTTTAACTTGATCCCTATCGCCGCTGCCGGTAACTTCTCCGTCGGACTGCTGCTGTTTATCTTTATTGCCCGCGTGGTGACCACGCTGATCTGCTTCTCTTCCGGCGCGCCAGGGGGCATTTTCGCGCCTATGTTGGCGCTCGGCACGCTGCTGGGCACGGCGTTCGGCATGGCGGCTATTCCGCTGTTTCCGGCCTACCATCTCGATGCCGGCACCTTCGCGATTGCCGGTATGGGGGCGCTGCTCGCCGCCTCGGTGCGTGCGCCGCTGACCGGGATCGTGCTGGTGCTGGAGATGACCGATAACTATCAGCTCATTTTGCCAATGATTATTACCTGCCTTGGCGCAACACTACTGGCGCAATTCCTCGGCGGTAAGCCTTTGTATTCGACCATTCTGCAGCGTACTCTGGCGAAGCAGGAAGCCGAGCAGGCGGCAAAAGCGCAGCAGGCTCCCCGGGAGAATACTTGAACGATTTACCAGGGTATTAGATAATGGCTCAAAAGGTCCGGTTATTCTTTAACCGGCCGGAAGTATCAATGGGAGCAGAAAATGAGTGATGACGTAGCGTTGCCGCTGGAGTTTACCGAAGCCGCAGCCAATAAAGTAAAACACCTGATTGCGGATGAAGATAATCCGAACCTGAAACTGCGCGTGTATATCACCGGCGGCGGTTGCAGCGGTTTCCAGTATGGCTTCACCTTTGACGATCAGGTGAACGAAGGGGATATGACCATTGAGAAACAGGGCGTCGGCCTGGTGGTTGACCCGATGAGCCTGCAGTATCTGGTCGGCGGCTCTGTCGACTATACCGAAGGGCTGGAAGGTTCGCGCTTTATCGTGACCAATCCGAACGCGAAAAGCACCTGCGGCTGCGGCTCCTCGTTCAGCGTTTAAAGCGAGTTCTCCCCCAGCGGGAGGGAGCAAACCCTAAAAACGGTAACCTTAAGGTTACCGTTTTGCTTTTATTACCGACCGTTATCGTCCAGGGCAAACGTCGGCAGCTTCAGATGCCAGCGAATAGCCGCCAGACGAATTACCAGGGTGACCACCATCCCCATCATTGCCGAATTCTCCAGCGGGAGATGAAAGGTGTCGTGTGCCGTGGCGTGGACAATACCGCCGACGATACAGGCGGTGGCGTAGATTTCGGTACGCAGAATCATAGGAATTTCCCGCGCCAGCACGTCGCGAATAATCCCGCCGCCGACGCCGGTCACCACCCCCATGCACACCGCGACCAGCGGGCCGCTGCCAGCGAGAAAAGCTTTATTGACGCCAATGCCGACAAACACCGCCAGACCGACGGCATCAAGAACGGGCAGGATCCATTTCGGCAGCCGGCGAGGCTGGCGGACCAGCAGGATGGTCAGCATGCTGGTGACCATCGCCACCACCAGATCGGTGGGATCTTTGACCCAGAATACCGGGCCATTCGCCAGCGCCATGTCGCGGATGGTCCCGCCGCCTACCGCCGTCACTACCCCTAACACCAGCACGCCGAATGGGTCCATACGCAGTTTTCCGGCCAGCAGTACGCCGGAGATCGCGAAGACAGCTGTGCCAATAATATCCAGCCAATAGACAAGCATCGTTGATTCCCACTGAACATCCGGTGTGCCGGATGATTATTTTACCTGGTCAAGCGCCGCACAAAGTTGTTTGGCGGCGAGGATAATACGTGGGCCGGCGCGTTCAAACCAGTCGCTGTGTAACGCAATCAACGAAATGGTGAGCTGATGTTGCCAAAAGCGCTGCGCTTCGGCAATGCGGCTGGCATCCCCGGTCACCACGATCGCCTGCGGCTGGCGGGCCAGCACCTGTTCGCGGCTCACCTGCGGCCAGGGAACGCGGCTGGTGGCGAAGATATTCTCGCCGCCGCAAAGCCTTAGCACCTGATCCTGAATCGAACCGGGGCCGCTGGTGAACAGCGGTGCGGAGCCGAACTGCAGGAAGACGCGTTTCTTCGGCGCGTTGGCATAGCGCGCTTTCAACGCATCGTATTCCTGCTGCATCGCCTGCGCCGCCTGCTGTGCTTTTTCCGGCTGCGGGCTCCACTGCGCCAGCTCACGCAGGGTAGCGATGATCTCTTCTATGGTCGAGGTCTGTACCCACAGGACGTGAATACCCAGAGACTGCAGCTGGTTAACCTGGCGTTCGGCATTGCCCCCGCGCCAGGCCAGCACCACGTCTGGCTTGAGCGCCACGATGCGTTCCAGGTTCATTCCCTGCCAGCTGGCAACCTGTTCGATCGTTTTGGCCTGCGAAGGATAATCGGAATAGCTGCTGACGCCGACCGGCGTGATCCCGGCGGCAAAGGCCAGTTCGGTATTGGCGGGGGAGAGGGTGATCACCCGCGGCGCGGCCAGCAGCCACGCCGGGGCGAGTAACAGCAGCGCGGCAAGCGCGAAGGATAGCGACTTAGCCACGTGCCAGGTTCTGTACCAGATTCTCCACCATCAGGGTGGACTGTCTGGCGGCGACCGCAAGGAACTCCTCAAAGCTGAGGTGGGACTGCTGGTCGGCCACGTCGGAAATAGCGCGAACTACCACGAAGGGAACCTTAAAGTTATGGCAGACGTGGGCGATGGCGGTCGCTTCCATTTCCACGGCGATCGCCTGCGGGAAATTATGGCGGATCTTCGCCAGACCGACAGAGCCGTTAATGAAGGCATCCCCGCTAACGATGAGGCCGCGAACGGCGTTGAGATCTAACGCTTTAATGCAGCTCTCTGCGGCGGCCACCAGTTTTTCATCCGCCTTAAAACCCGCCGGGCAGCCAGGGAGCTGGCCGTATTCATAGCCGAAGGCGGTGACGTCGGCGTCGTGGTAGCGCGCTTCATCGGAGACGACGATATCGCCGACCTTCAGCGTCGACGCCAGGCCGCCGGCAGAACCGGTATTAATGATCACGTCAGGCTGGCAGCGCTCCAGCAGCAGGGTCGCGCCCATCGCCGCCGCTACTTTTCCGATACCAGACTTCAGCAGAGCGACGTCAACGCCGTGAAGTTGGCCGGTATAGATTTCGCTTCCGCCAATGGTGATGGTCTGGCGGTTTTCGATTTTGTCGCGCAGAAGGGTAACTTCCTCTTCCATAGCGCCAATAATGCCAATTTTCATAGATTTACTCGCGATGTGTCAGGTTTAGTTGCATAGTCTATCATGCGCTTAAGGGGAAGCGTATTGCTCGCGCGGGAGAGGCTATGGCAAAGATTGATTTTCGCAACAAGATAAACTGGCGTCGACGCTTCCGTTCGCCGCCGCGGGTGGAGACGGAGCGCGACATCCTGCGGATCTTTGAAAGCGATCGGGGACGGATCGTCAACTCGCCGGCAATCCGCCGCCTGCAGCAAAAAACTCAGGTCTTCCCGCTCGAGCGCAACGCGGCGGTGCGCACTCGCCTGACCCACTCGCTGGAGGTGCAGCAGGTGGGGCGCTATATCGCCAAAGAGGTGCTGAGCCGGCTGAAAGAGCTGAGGCTGCTGGAAGAGTATGGCCTGGAAGAGCTGACCGGGCCATTCGAGAGCGTGGTGGAGATGGCCTGCCTGATGCACGATATCGGCAATCCCCCGTTTGGCCATTTTGGCGAAGCGGCGATTAACGACTGGTTCCGTCAGCGCCTGGCGCCCGGCGATGCGCTCGGGCAGCCGCTGACCGACGATCGCTGCGAAGTGCAGGCCTTACGCCTGCATGACGGAGAGACATCGCTTAATGCGCTGCGCCGTAAAGTGCGCCAGGATCTCTGCAGCTTTGAGGGCAACGCGCAGGGCATTCGTCTGGTCCATACGCTAATGCGTATGAACCTGACCTGGGCGCAGGTGGGATGTATCCTGAAATATACTCGTCCGGCGTGGTGGTCTGAGGAGACGCCGGCCAGCCACAGTTATTTAATGAAGAAACCTGGCTATTATTTAGCCGAAGAAGAGTATGTCGCGCGTTTGCGTAAAGAACTGGATCTCGCGCCTTACAATCGGTTTCCATTAACCTGGATTATGGAGGCTGCGGATGACATCTCATATTGCGTCGCGGATCTCGAGGACGCGGTGGAAAAACGTATTTTTAGCGCAGAACAGCTCTATCAGCATCTTTACGACGCCTGGGGCAGTCATGAAAAAGGCTCGTTATTTTCGCAGGTAGTAGAAAATGCCTGGGAGAAATCGCGAGCCAATTATCTGAAGCAGAGCGCGGAAGATCAGTTTTTTATGTATTTGCGGGTGAATACGCTGAATAAGCTGGTGCCCTACGCGGCGCGCCGATTTATTGACAACCTGCCGGCAATCTTCACGGGGGACTTTAATCATGCGTTGCTGGAGGACGACAGCGATTGCAGTCAGCTACTGGAGCTCTATAAAAATGTGGCGATGAAACAGGTCTTTAGCCATCCGGATGTTGAGCAGCTGGAATTGCAGGGCTACCGGGTGATCAGCGGCCTGTTGGATATCTATCAGCCGCTGCTGAAATTATCGCTGGAGGATTTCAGCGAATTAGTAGCGCAGGAGCGGGTACGACGTTTACCCATTGCCTCCCGGCTGTATCAGAAACTTTCGACCCGTCACCGGCTGGCCTATGTTGAAGCGGTAAATAAACTGGCGCGTACGGCGCCCGAATTTGCGCTGATGGAATACTATTATCGCTGCCGTCTGATTCAGGACTATATCAGCGGGATGACGGATTTGTATGCGTGGGATGAATATCGGCGACTCATGGCGGTGGAATAGGCTGGAGTTTTGTAAAGATGGACAATAAATTTTTACTTTTTCCAGAAACTTAATTCCGGAACTTAGCGTTATAAAATGACTCTGATAGTCACGTACACAGCAACTTTCGTTTTCTGATATTGAGATTGAAACTGATGAAAAAAACCACGTTAGCAATGAGTGCACTGGCTCTGAGTTTAGGTCTGGCGTTGTCCCCGCTCTCTGCGAGCGCGGCAGAAACGGCATCTTCGGCCACTAATGCACAGCAGATGCCAAGCCTGGCCCCGATGCTGGAGAAGGTGATGCCGTCGGTGGTGAGTATTAACGTTGAAGGTAGCACCACCGTTAATACTCCACGGATGCCACGCAACTTCCAGCAGTTCTTTGGCGATAATTCGCCGTTCTGCCAGGATGGTTCTCCTTTCCAGAGTTCGCCGTTTTGCCAGGGCGGCGGACAGGGCGGTCAGCCTGACGGCGGCCAGCAGCAGAAATTTATGGCGCTGGGCTCCGGCGTCATCATTGATGCCGCCAAAGGGTATGTGGTGACCAACAACCACGTCGTGGACAACGCCACCACGATTAAGGTTCAGCTGAGCGATGGCCGTAGGTTTGATGCTAAAGTCGTCGGCAAAGATCCGCGCTCTGATATCGCGCTGATTCAGATTCAGGATCCAAAAAACCTGACGGCGATTAAGCTTGCCGACTCCGATGCGCTGCGCGTCGGTGATTACACCGTGGCTATCGGCAACCCGTTCGGTCTGGGCGAAACCGTGACCTCCGGGATTGTCTCCGCGCTGGGCCGTAGCGGCCTCAACGTGGAAAACTACGAAAACTTTATCCAGACCGATGCGGCGATTAACCGCGGGAACTCCGGCGGCGCGCTGGTGAACCTCAACGGCGAGCTGATCGGTATCAACACCGCCATTCTGGCGCCGGACGGCGGCAACATCGGTATCGGTTTTGCTATCCCGAGCAACATGGTGAAAAACCTGACCGAGCAGATGGTGAAATATGGCCAGGTGAAACGCGGTGAGCTCGGCATTATGGGCACCGAACTGAACTCTGAGCTGGCGAAAGCGATGAAAGTCGATGCCCAGCGCGGGGCCTTCGTCAGCCAGGTAATGCCAGGTTCGGCGGCCGCGAAAGCGGGCATTAAAGCCGGCGATGTCATCACCTCCCTCAACGGGAAAGCGATCAGCAGCTTCGCCGCGCTGCGTGCCCAGGTCGGCACCATGCCTATCGGCAGCAAAGTTGAGCTTGGTCTGTTGCGCGACGGCAAACCGGTGACCGTGACCGTCGAACTGCAGCAGAGCAACCAGACCCAGGTTGACTCCAGCACCATCTTCAACGGGATTGAAGGGGCGGAAATGAGCAATAAGGGTCAGGATAAGGGCGTGGTGGTCAATAATGTGAAAGCCGGTACCCCGGCGGCACAGATTGGCCTCAAGAAAGGCGACGTCATCGTCGGGGCGAATCAGCAGCCGGTGAAAAACATCGCCGATCTGCGGAAAATCTTCGACGCCAAACCGTCCGTACTGGCGCTGAACATTCAGCGCGGCGACGCCTCTATCTATCTGCTGTTGCAGTAACCGCCAGCGCTCGCTTCCCAGCCCCTTCCCTCGCCGAGGGCAGGGGCTTTTTTCGTTCTGTGACCGCCCCCACAACTCCACATATCTCACCCCGGCTTAGTGCAAATGCACAATGCAGCGCGACGATGACTCTTTTATGCTGGTGCCCAGCAAAGGGGAGGACTACATGGCTGGCTGGCATCTTGATACCAAAATGGCGCAGGATATTGTGGCGCGGACCATGCGCATCATCGATACCAATATCAACGTGATGGATGCCCGCGGGCGGATCATCGGCAGCGGCGATCGGGAAAGGATTGGTGAATTGCACGAAGGCGCGCTGCTGGTCCTCTCCCAGGGGCGGGTGGTGGATATCGACGACGCGGTCGCTCGCCATCTGCACGGGGTTCGCCAGGGGATTAACCTGCCGCTGCGCCTGGAGGGGGAGATCGTCGGGGTGATCGGCCTGACCGGCGAGCCGGAGTCGCTGCGAAAATATGGCGAGCTGGTGTGCATGACAGCAGAGATGATGCTGGAGCAGTCGCGGCTGATGCATCTCCTGGCCCAGGACAGCCGTCTGCGCGAAGAGCTGGTGATGAACCTGATTCAGGCGGAAGAGCATACCCCGGCGCTGAACGAATGGGCTCAGCGTTTAGGCATCGATCTCAATCAGCCGCGCGTGGTGGCGATGATTGAGGTAGACAGCGGTCAGCTCGGCGTGGACAGCGCGATGGCGGAACTGCAACAGTTACAGAACGCGCTGACCACCCCCGATCGCAATAATCTGGTGGCCATTGTCTCGCTCACGGAAATGGTGGTGCTGAAACCGGCGCTGAACAGCTTTGGCCGCTGGGACGCTGACGATCACGTCCGGCGCGTCGAGCAGCTTATCGCCAGGATGAAAGAGAATGGCCAGCTGCGCTTTCGCGTGGCGCTGGGCAACTTCTTCACCGGCCCAGGAAGTATCGCCCGCTCTTACCGTACCGCACGGACGACGATGATGGTTGGCAAGCAGCGGATGCCGGAGAGCCGCAGTTATTTCTATCAGGATCTGATGCTGCCGGTGCTGCTTGACAGCCTGCGCGGCGGCTGGCAGGCCAATGAGCTGGCCCGTCCGCTGGCGCGTTTGAAGGCCATGGACAACAACGGGCTGCTGCGGCGGACGCTGCAGGCGTGGTTTCGCCATAACGTGCAGCCGCTGGCGACGTCAAAGGCGCTGTTTATTCATCGCAATACGCTGGAGTACCGGTTGAACCGTATCTCGGAGCTGACCGGCCTGGATCTCGGTAGCTTTGACGACAGGCTGCTGCTGTATATCGCGCTGCAGCTGGACGAACAACGCTAAGACGTGGAGGCAAAAAAATGCCGGGTAGCGACGCGCCATACCCGGCCTGGACGATGCATGCTGTCTGGAGTGGATAGAGACCACCAGCCCGGCCAGGCAACGCGCCGCCGGGATGCTCTTACTTACGGGTGAGCTTTTCCAGATCGGCTTCGATTTCGCTGATCTTATTGGTGACCACGCTTTCCAGATGGCGTAAATCGTCGAGGATTTTACGCTTGAGATCGATTTCAGTGCGATCGCGCTGGCAGATCTGATCTAACTCGTCGATAACGTAGCGCAGATTGGGGCTGATCTCCTGGACCTCTTTGTAGCCCTGGCCGACGCCGTCGGCGACGACGGTTTTGCGCTGACGCGGATATTTGAACTTCACGCTCTTGGCGAAGAATTCGCCTTTGTCTTTCTGAAAATAGATTTTCAGAATGTCGTTGTTAGCTTCCTGCCGCAGGCTATAGCGATCGATCTCATCAGGGTTGGTAATGCCAAGACTTTTCAGATTATCGTACATAACGGTACCTTTGATAGCATCATAACCATTGAATAATTAACGAAAAAATCCATTTTCGCCAGCATCAAATATAAAAAAAGCGGGATATCTCCCGCTTTTTATTTGCTTTAGTCGATGGTGCGCAGCAGCTCGTTAATGCCGACCTTGCCGCGGGTTTTGGCATCGACTTTCTTCACAATCACCGCGCAGTACAGGCTGTATTTACCATCTTTCGACGGCAGGTTGCCTGAGACCACCACCGAGCCAGCCGGTACGCGGCCGTAGAAGACTTCGCCGGTTTCGCGATCGTAGATTTTGGTGCTCTGACCGAGGTAAACGCCCATGGAGATGACGGAGCCTTCTTCGACAATCACCCCTTCAACCACTTCAGAGCGCGCGCCGATGAAGCAGTTATCTTCGATGATGGTCGGGTTCGCCTGCAGCGGCTCCAGTACGCCACCGATGCCGACACCGCCGGACAGATGCACGTTTTTACCGATCTGTGCGCAGGAGCCGACGGTGGCCCAGGTATCAACCATGGTGCCTTCGTCAACGTAGGCGCCGATGTTAACGTAGGACGGCATCAGCACAGTGTTGCGGGCGATGAACGCGCCCTGGCGCACGGCGGCCGGCGGCACCACGCGGAAACCTTCTTTCTGAAAACGCGCTTCGTCGTAGTCAGCGAATTTCATCGGCACTTTATCGAAGTAGCGGCTTTCCGCACCATCGATAACCTGGTTATCGTTAATACGGAAAGAGAGCAGTACCGCCTTCTTCAGCCACTGATGCGTCACCCACTGACCGTCGATCTTCTCAGCGACGCGCAGCGCGCCGGAATCAAGAAGGGCGATAACCTGGTTAACCGCTTCGCGGGTCACGGTATCCACATTAGCCGGCGTAATGTCGGCGCGACGCTCGAAAGCGGACTCAATAACGTTCTGTAACTGCTGCATTGTTTCTTTCCATTCACTAAAAAAAATACGTCACCCTTTATCGTTTGGATTGAGGGCCGCTGTCAACCGTTGTTGCACTTCTTGTTGCAGCTCATTATTAAGGGCACGCCGGTCGGCGGTGGCGATTATAAATAAATCTTCTACTCGCTCACCAATTGTCGTAATTCGCGCCCCGTGAAGCGATATCCCGAGGTCGGCGAACACCTGCCCGACGCGGGCGAGCAGCCCGGGCTGGTCGAGCGCTATCAGCTCCAGAAACGATTTTCGGTCGGTATGGGTCGGCAGGAAATTCACCTCGGTGTCCACGGAAAAATGGCGTAGCTTTGCCGCCTGACGACGCGGGGCCGGAGGCTGCCAGCTGCGCTGAGTGATGGTCTGCTCCAGCCCCTGGCGGATCGCCTCGTGGCGGTCGGCGGAAAGGGGGCTGCCGTCGGGCTCAAGGACGATAAAGGTATCCATCGCCATACCGTCGCGGGTGGTGAAGATCTGCGCGTCGTGGACGCTGAGGTTGCGACGGTCAAGTTCGCCACACACCGCGGCGAACAGGTAAGGACGATCCGGGCTCCAGATAAAAATCTCCGTACCGCCGCGGGTGGCCTGCGAGCTCAGCAGGATCATCGGTTTATTCAGATCGTGGCGCAGCAGGTTGCGGGCGTGCCAGGCGAGCTGCGTCGGCGTATGTCGCACGAAATAGTTGGCGCGGCAGCGGTTCCAGATCTGATGCAGCGCCTCTTCATTAATATTGTCCATCCGCAGCAGGGCCAGCGCCTGCAGCTGATGGTGACGCACTCGTTCGCGCATGTCCGGGGTGCTTTGCATGCCGCGACGCAGCTGCTTCTCGGTGGCGAAATAGAGTTCACGCAGCAGGCTCTGCTTCCAGCTGTTCCATAAGGTTTCGTTGGTGGCGCAGATATCGGCGACGGTCAGACACACCAGATAGCGCAGACGATTTTCCGTTTGCACCTCCTCGGCGAACTGCTTAATCACCTCCGGATCCTGAATATCGCGCCGCTGGGCGGTGACCGACATCAGCAGGTGGTGACGCACCAGCCAGGCGACCAGCTGCGTTTCGCGCGAGTTCAGCCCGTGCAGCTCGGCAAACTTCAGCACATCCTGCGCGCCGAGGATCGAGTGGTCGCCGCCGCGCCCTTTGGCGATGTCGTGGAACAGGGCGGCAATTAAGATCAGCTCCGGGTGCGTTAAGCGCGGCCACAGCTCCACGCACAGCGGGTGGCGGCTGCGGGTTTCTTCTTTGGCAAAGCTTTCCAGCTTGAGCATCACCCGGACGGTGTGTTCATCGACAGTGTAGGCGTGAAACAGGTCGAACTGCATCTGGCCGACGATATGCGACCACTGCGGCATATAGGCCCACAGTACGCTGTGGCGATGCATCGGCAGCAGCCCGCGACTTACCGCCCCCTGATGGCGCAGCATACTAAGAAAGAGCGTGCGCGCCTCCGGGATATAGCACAGCGGCTGGGTGAGATGACGGCGGGCGTGGCGCAGATGGCGCAACGTCGCTGTTTATTCGCGAACCGCAGGCCATTCTGCGCATGTTTTATATCATGGTGCG
>OGLE01002559.1_pt1 | contig 11332 bp, 8 predicted proteins | sample 1572671 | NCBI WGS metagenome assembly OGLE01 (sample SAMEA2581923, study PRJEB24529) | metagenome | biome: Human gut stool | place: China | collected 2011 | reverse complement strand
TAAAAGAACCACCAAAACCGGAATGCTCGACTCAGTTTTATCGTCCAAAGGTAAAAAAAATATATGAAGACCCATTTAAACAGGCTGAATATGCCTATAGTTTGATTGAAAGGGAGGATTTTATAAATGACAACAGCTAAGAATGTTATGGTTATTCCTGCCAGACGCAGGCTAGGAAACACCGTACAAGCAGAAGAAAGACCTAAGTTAAGGGTTGCTGCTTACTGCCGTGTGTCTACGGACAGTGATGAACAAGCTACAAGCTATGAGGCACAGGTGGAGTATTATACCAGCAAGATATCGGAAAACGAAAACTGGAAAAATGCCGGCATCTATGCGGATGACGGAAAGAGTGGAACAAACACCAAAAAGAGGGCAGACTTTAATGCCATGATACAGGATGCCCTTGCAGGAAAGATCGACATGATCCTTACAAAGTCGGTCAGCAGGTTTGCGAGGAACACGGTAGACTCGCTGGTGACCATCCGAAAACTGAAGGAAAAGAACGTGGCGGTGGTGTTCGAGAAAGAGGGGATCAATACACTGGAGGGAACCGGCGAAATCCTTATCACCATCTTAAGTAGCCTGGCACAGGAGGAGAGTCGCAACATCAGTGAGAACATCCGCTGGGGAGTCGTGAGGAAATTTGAAAAAGGCAAGGTCATCGTAAACTGCACAAAGTTCATGGGATACACCAAAAACGAGGATGGTGACCTGGTCATCGTACCCGAAGAGGCAGAGATCGTAAAGCTGATTTTCCGGCTTTATCTGGAGGGCTACAGTACCGGGAAGATCGCAAAGCATCTGGAAGAGCAGGGAATCAAGACCGCCACCAGCGTTTGGGTGATAACGCAGAAATGTGTTTCATCGAACTGGTTGATTACAATGAGAACATGGCTAAGTCAGCTGCTAAGAAAGCTACTCGTACTCGTCGTTCTAAGAAATCTGCTGCTGCAACTGAAGCACCTGCTGAAGCTACAGAAGCTACTACAGAGGAAGCCCCTAAAGCTGAATAATTCTGTAAGATACTATATATTAAAAGCCGGACTAAATGTCCGGCTTTTTTTGTTCCTGTATTCTTACATATCCTTGCCCTTGTGTTTCGGCATGTCTGCTCTAATCAAGTATGGATGGGGAAGCCTGCATTTTGACGGGGGATATGTGGGCTACACCTCTGCATACTAAAATGGCGGCTGCACTATATACACTTTTATAGTGGCAGTCGCCATTGTTTTATGCTAACTGTCGTTTCAGCGGTACTGATATCCGCACTGCCGGTGATGTTTTGTCAGCACACCTTCGCAGCATTGTGATTATTATTGTCTGATGCGACTTATTCGATGGTGATTCCCATCTTTCTCATCAGGAAGCAGGCATTCATGTTCTGCGCGATACCCTTTCGCAACTTGTAGGAGAAACTCAATTCGTCGTTCCGGATATCCGCCTCAAAGCAGTAGTTGGCGATGTGCTCCGGAAACTGATTGACCAGTTCCCCCAACAACAGGTCGTGTGTGGCTATGATGCCGTTTGCCTTCAGTCCGATTAACTGCTTCATCAAGTCGAAAGAACCCTTCTGTTTGTCGGTAGAATTGGTTCCCTTCAAGATCTCATCCAATATGATGAACAGTTCCCTGCCTTCATTCAGCCAGTCAATGATTCTTTTCAACCGCTTCAGTTCCGCGAAGAAATACGATTCATTCTCACTGAGCGAGTCAGAGGTCCGTAGGCTGGTTACCAATTCCGCCGGATACACTTCCATCGACTCACAACACACAGGAAGGCCATTACATGCCAGCAGATAGTTCGTACCGATAGTCCTCAGATACGTACTTTTTCCAGCCATATTTGCCCCTGTAACGATGAGGAAGAAAGGTTTCACCGGAATCTCCACATCATTCTTCACACACTGCGTTTCCTTCATCAGCGGGTGCCCCATGCTCCGTGCCTTCAGGCAGAAAGGCTCCGACGAGATAACCGGATACTGATATCCGGGATGATTAAAGGCGAAGACCCCCAGTGAACAGAGTGCATCCATCCGTCCCACAGTCTCCAGCCATCCTGCCAGATACCTTCCGTATTTCTGTTTCCATCCCTCGATCCGTACAATCTGATGGAGCTGGAAGAAGACACTGCCTTCCAGGATGACATACAACAACTGATTGTTCCGCAGGTCCATCCGGTCCAGCTCTTTCGAAAGCTCCTGTAATGCCTCAGAAGGCGATTTTCCGTCGATTTTCAGCGCTTTCATCCATTCCCTGATCATTCCCGCCTTCCACTCCTGGCGCTCGCTCAGAGCGATTAATTGCGCGTAACAGCTTAATACCTTCAACTTCCGGTTGTACTCCTCCTGTACCGAAGTCGCACGCCGGATGATGCCGAAACTGATGATGACAAATCCCATGAATGAAAATCCCACCCATGTCAGGGAGATGATTCCGGCAACTCCCAGAATGAGCAGCACCAGATTGATGCCCGGAACGGCCCAGCAAACCGCCTTTATCCACGGATACCGTTTCATCCATCCAGCCTGTTCCATCCACTTCCCAATCTCCTGAATATCCGTGTCCTTGCATTCATGAATGAGTCCGGTCAGTTGAAACCGCTCGCAGAACTCCCTTCTCTCCGATACATCTTTCACCCCTTCCTGACGACGCTCGATAGCCTCCTTATCCGTAAGATGCTTCATCAGCCACGCTGCCAGCGTACGCTTCCCAATGCTTGTACACGTACGGTTGATAGCCTGAAAAAGCGATTTCTCCCCGAAAAGGTCGATGTCGAAGGCATACGGATGCTCCGGATCGATAAACTCTTTTCCTCCGTCAAATCCCGAGTAATCGTTTTCCAGTCCTTGCCATTCCTTGCGGTTGATGTCCAGCTGCATTTCCAGCCACTCCTTCCGGTTGAACAGCCGGTTATGCACTTTCATCAGCCACAAAAACGGCAGGAAGAACACTCCCGCGCCCAGCACAATCATCCAGTTCTCCTCCTTTCTCAGGTAGACCACCGCCCCGATGAGCAGTAGAAACGCCAGTACCCTCAACCAACTGATGCGGGTGATTTTCTCTTTGATTGCCCGTAACTCCGCTTCCCCCGATGCGATTCTGTTACGGTACCATTCCTTTGCATTTTCCATGTGTTTTCTTTTTAAGTATATGATTCAGCCGATAAACCATTCGGCCCGTCCGAAAGCTTGTCAGCGTATCATTCTGTTGCATAAAAACAAAAATCCGCCATCTTGTCCTGTACATTACGAAAAGGCAAGAAGGCGGATTATATCACTTCCGGTTACTCAGTCACCGGTTAGAATTCAGCGTTGCGCGGTGTACGCGGGAACGGGATGACGTCACGGATATTAGCCATACCTGTAACGAACAGCAGCAGACGTTCGAATCCCAGTCCGAATCCTGAATGAGGACAAGAACCGTACTTACGGGTATCCAGGTACCACCACATATCCTTCATCGGAATATTCAGTTCCTGAATACGAGTCAGCAGCTTGTCGTAGTCGGCCTCACGCTCTGAACCACCGATGATTTCTCCAATCTTCGGGAACAATACGTCCATGGCGCGAACCGTCTTGCCGTCTTCGTTCTGCTTCATATAGAAAGCCTTGATTTCCTTCGGATAGTCGGTCAGGATTACCGGACGCTTGAAGTGCTCTTCAACCAGGAAGCGTTCGTGTTCTGAAGCCAGGTCAACTCCCCAGTAAACCGGGAATTCGAACTTGTGTCCGTTGGCAACAGCCTCTTCCAGGATCTTGATACCCTCTGTATAAGGCAAGCGTACGAACGATTCCTTCAGTACTCCCTGCAGACGTTCGATCAGTCCCTTGTCGAACATATCGTTCAGGAACTTCACATCGTCATAGCAGTTGTCGAGAGCCCACTGTACACAGTACTTGATGAACTCCTCTGCCAGGTCCATGTTGTCATTGATGTCGTTGAAAGCCACTTCAGGTTCAATCATCCAGAACTCAGCCAGGTGACGCGGAGTATTTGAGTTTTCTGCACGGAAAGTAGGACCGAACGTATAGATGGCTCCCAGTGCCGTTGCAGCCAATTCTCCTTCCAGCTGTCCGGATACCGTCAGGCTGGCCTGCTTTCCAAAGAAATCGTTGTCATAAATAATAGAACCGTTCTCATCCTTCTTCAGATCGTACAGGTTCATGGTAGTCACCTGGAACATCTGTCCGGCACCTTCACAGTCGGAAGCTGTGATCAGCGGAGTATGGAAATAGAAGAAGCCACGGTCGTGGAAGAACTTGTGGATGGCGATAGCCATGTTGTGACGGATACGGAACACTGCACCGAAAGTGTTTGTACGCGGACGCAGGTGAGCGATCTCACGCAGGAACTCCATAGAGTGTCCCTTCTTCTGCAGCGGATACGTGTTGTCGCAAGTACCCAGCACCACCATTTCACGTGCCTGAATTTCGGCAGCCTGTCCGGCACCTACCGATTCTACCAGCTCACCGTTTACGCTGATACATGCTCCGGTAGTAATCTGCTTCAGCAGTTCCTCGTCGAAGTTGGCCAGGTCGACCACAATCTGCACATTATTTATAGTAGAACCGTCATTCAGGGCGATAAAGTTTACCTGTTTGCTACCGCGGCGGGTACGTACCCAACCTTTTACATTGACCATCGCACCGAAATCACGGCGTTTCAGCAAGTCAACAATTTTTGTTCTACGAATTGTTTCCATTTTTCTTTCTTTTTATAGTACAAGCACGGTCCACTTTTCCGGTCCGGCCTTCCGCCGTCATTCCTGAAAGGTGTACCGTGCCTGTAACGTTATTGCACAGTATTAAAAATCTATTTATTCAAAAGACCCCATGCGGAGGATGTTTACTTCCTGTTCTGTCAGGTAACGCCAGTCACCGCGGCGAAGTCCCTTCTTGGTCAGTCCCGCAAAATATACACGGTCGAGCTTGATGACACGGTATCCCAGCGATTCGAAGATACGGCGTACGATACGGTTCTTTCCAGAGTGAATTTCAATACCCACCTGCGACTTGTCGGTATCCGATGCATAGCTTACCGCATCTGCGTGGATTTCTCCGTCGTCCAGTGTGATACCCGATACAATCTGGTCCAGGTCCGCTTTCGTCACGTTCTTGTCACAATATACGTGATAGATTTTCTTCTTCAGGAATTTCGGGTGTGTCAGTTTCGAAGCCAGGTCACCGTCGTTGGTCAGCAGCAATACACCTGTAGTGTTTCTGTCCAGACGACCTACCGGGTAGATACGCTCCTTGCAGGCACCTTTTACGTAATCCATTACCGTCTTGCGCTCCTGCGGGTCATCCGATGTCGTTACACAGTCCTTCGGCTTGTTCAGCAACACGTATACCTTACGTTCGATGCTTACCGGCTGATCGTGGAACTTCACTTCATCCGTACGCTTCACCTTGGTTCCCAGTTCTGTTACCACCTCACCGTTTACAGAGATTACCCCTGCGGTGATAAACTCATCCGCCTCACGGCGTGAGCAGATACCGGCATTTGCCAGGAACTTGTTCAGACGAATCGGTTCATCCGGATCAGTAAGCACATCCTTATATTCGATCTGCTTCTTCATGCTGTATTTCGCATTCGGATTATAGTCGGCCGTACGAGGACGATAGCCTCCCTGCTGGCGGTTGCCATAACCACCCTGCTGTCCGCCATTGTTGTAACGGGGACGCTGCTGGCGATATCCTCCTTCACCCTGTCCGCCATTGTTGTTGAAGCGCGGACGGAATCCACGTGCTTCACCGCCTTCTTCGTTGTTGTTGAAGCGCGGAGTGTACGGGCGCTGCGGACGTCCGCCATTGTTATTGTTGAAACGCGGATTATATCCCTGGCGTTCTCCTCCTTCCTGCTTGTTGCCGTATGCAGGACGGTACGGACGCTGCTGACGATAACCTCCTTCACCCTGTCCGCCATTGTTGTTGTTGAAGCGCGGACGATACGGACGCTGTTCACCGTTTCCGCCGTTGTTGAAGTTCGGGTTGTAAGAAGAACGGTACGGACGCTCTCCGCCCTCTGCATTGTTGAAACGCGGACGCCGTCCATAATTGTTTCCTCCCTCATTACGGCTGTATTTGTTGTAAGATTTGTAACCGTCTCGGCCAGACTGGCTGAATTCGCCATTTTGTCTGTTTTCTTTTTCTGTCATAAAATTAAATTTAATGAATTAGTAAATGTACCCTCTCGGGCAGAATTATATCAGTTTTTTAAAGTTTGTTTCAATTACATACCCGTATAGTTGTGCGGTGTGATGGCACGCAGCTCCTTCTTGATCTCTTCACTCACATTCAATGTCTCAATGAATTCCTTGATAGAACTTTCATTGATGGCCTGGTTGGTGCGGGTCAATGCCTTCAGTGCTTCGTATGGATGCGGATAAGCCTCACGGCGCAGAATTGTCTGGATGGCTTCTGCCACTACGCTCCAGCAGTTGTCAAGATCCTCATAAATCTTGTGCTCGTTCAGCAGGAGCTTGCCCAGTCCCTTGAGTGAGCTCTGGATGGCGATGATGATGTGTCCGAACGGAACACCCACGTTACGCAGTACCGTAGAGTCGGTCAGGTCGCGCTGCAGACGAGAAACCGGCAGTTTGCTTGACAGGTGCTCCAGGATTGCGTTGGCCATACCCAGGTTTCCTTCTGCATTCTCAAAGTCAATCGGGTTCACCTTGTGCGGCATGGCACTTGAACCAACCTCACCGGCTTTGATCTTCTGCTTGAAGTATTCCATGGAGATATACTGCCAGAAGTCACGGTTCATGTCAATCATGATGGTATTGATACGCTTCATGGCATCGAAGATAGCTCCCAGGTTGTCGTAGTTGGAAATCTGAGTCGTATATTCCTCACGCTCCAGTCCCAGTTTCTCAGCTACGAAACGGTTGCCGAATGCCTTCCAGTCGAATTCCGGATAAGCCACGTGATGTGCGTTGTAGTTACCGGTAGCACCACCGAACTTGGCAGTAATCGGACAAGCCTTCAGCGCAGCCAGCTGTCTGTTCAGACGGTAAGCGAATACCATGATTTCTTTTCCCAGACGGGTAGGAGAGGCCGGCTGTCCGTGAGTCTTTGCCAGCATCGGGATATCCTTCCATTCTTCAGCATAGGCTGTCAGCTGGTCAATCAGCTTCTGGATTTGCGGATAATACACCTCTTCCAGCGCTTCCTTGATAGACAAAGGCACTGAAGTGTTGTTGATATCCTGTGAAGTCAGTCCGAAGTGGATAAATTCCTTGTAAGCCTCCAGACCTCCCAGTTTGTCGAACTCTTCCTTGATGAAATACTCAACAGCCTTCACGTCGTGGTTAGTAACACTCTCAATTTCTTTGATACGCTGTGCATCCTTCTCTGAAAAATTGCGGTAGATGTCACGCAATGCCTCAAAGCGGCTGGAATCAAAATCCTTTAACTGCGGCAAGGGCAGTTCACACAGGGTAATGAAGTATTCAATTTCTACCTGCACGCGGTATTTAATCAGCGCGTATTCAGAAAAATAAGCAGCCAAAGCTCCTGCTTTGCCTCTGTATCGACCGTCAATCGGTGAGATCGCTGTGAGTAAATCAAGCTCCATCATGTTTTATAAAAATATTTTAGAATCTGAAATTAATGATCATTGATTTAGGAGTGCAAATTTAATTCTTTTTCTTCAGTAAATGGTGCTAGTACAGAAAAGTTTAGCATTTATTTGTCTTTGGCATTGCAAACGGCGACTGTTTTGTGCCCGATTGTGATGATTTTCATTGTTTTTGACCTTCTTTCAGCTTCTGTTTTCCAGGTGGCGGGCAGGGCTTGGGTAACCGGCCGTTGTCTTGTGTGTTTTCTTTCATTATGCGTGCGGCATTTCCCTGCGGGCTTTTTCTGAAAGGCCGCCACCTTTTGGGAAAAGCCCGCCATGTTTCAGCACTTGCACTTCCGTCTTTTCCGGGATTTTTCTTTTTCTGTGCGCCTTCTTTCCGTTATCTGTTTTTCGACCGTCAGTATATCCGTCCGATGCCCTCTTTTTGAAGGCTTCTGACAGTCGTTGACATCCGGCTTTGCGACGGCTGTATTCCGTTAATCAGAGCGCTCCCTATCCCTTGTCTTAGTGATAATTACCCTTTCCCCGGGCCGGATCTCCGGTATTTTCTGTCTTTTTACAAATATTTTAGCCTGAAACTCTTCAAGTAAGTCGTCCGAAAATATAAAATTCGTATATTTGCAGCCGAAAAAACGATAAAAACAATGGAATTACCAAAAGATCCGATGATGTTGTTCAGTTTTGTAAACATGAAACTGAGAGATTGTTACTCTTCACTCGATGAGTTGTGTGAAGATTTGAATGTTAAAAAAGAGAGTTTGCTGGATACACTGAAAGCAGTGGGATTTGAATACGACCAGTCTCAAAACCGTTTCTGGTAACGCTTTTAGAGAGAATTCTTCTTGTGTTGACACTAAGGCATCAGAATAAAAATAGAAAAAACAAGAATACCATGGTAAAGAAAATTGTAATTAGTTGGCTGTTCATGGCCCTATTGTGCTTACCGGTTCTGGCCCAGATGCAGAATCCGATCAAGTTTAAAACCGAATGGAAGGAAATTTCGTCTACCGAGGCTGAAATTGTCTTTTCCGGAACAATCGACGATGGCTGGCACGTATATTCTACCAATCTGGGAGATGGAGGACCTACCTCAGCCACATTTAATATTGATGAGATCAAAGGTGCTGAAGTCGTAGGAGAACTGAAGGCTGTCGGCAACGAAGTGGAAGTGATGGACCCGGTTTTCGAAATGATGGTCCGTTTCTTCGAAGGCTCAGTGAAATTCGTGCAGAAAGTCAAACTGACCGGCGGTGACTATAAGGTAACCGGTTATCTGCAGTATGGAGCCTGCGACGACCAGAGTTGTCTGCCTCCTACCAGTGTAGACTTCTCCTACAGCGGAACAGTTGCCCAGAAAGGTGGGGCTGCTCCGGTGAAAGCGGCCGGTGCGGTAGCCGAGAAAACAGCGGCTGAAGTAAAGGCCGGTGATGTACAGGAACAGGTGGCTGTAATAGAAGAACTTCCGGCTCAGACGGATTCAGTAGTTGCTCCTCAGGCTGCAGCCGGTGCCAAGGATTACTGGGCTCCGGTGATCAGTGAACTGAACAACTTTGGAGAACATGTAGAACAGGATTCTCATTCTTGGATCTATATCTTCTTCACCGGTTTCGTGGGCGGTCTGCTGGCACTGTTTACTCCTTGTGTGTGGCCGATTATCCCGATGACGGTCAGCTTCTTCCTGAAACGTACAAAGGATAAGAAAAAAGGAATCCGTGACGCCTGGACATACGGTGCTTCTATCGTAGTTATTTATGTGGCACTGGGACTGGCTGTGACACTGATTTTCGGTGCAAGTGCCCTGAACGCATTGTCTACCAATGCCATCTTCAACATCTTCTTCTTCCTGATGCTGGTGGTCTTTGCCGCTTCTTTCTTCGGAGCGTTCGAGATTACCCTGCCCTCGAAGTGGAGCAACGCCGTTGACAGCAAGGCCGAACAGACTACCGGTCTGTTGAGTATCTTCCTGATGGCCTTTACCCTGTCACTGGTATCTTTCTCTTGTACCGGTCCGATCATCGGTTTCCTGCTCGTGGAAGTATCGACTACAGGCAGCGTGATTGCTCCGGCTATCGGAATGCTGGGATTTGCCATCGCACTGGCATTGCCGTTTACCCTGTTTGCCATGTTCCCGTCATGGCTGAAGTCAATGCCGAAATCAGGTGGCTGGATGAACGTCATCAAGGTTACCTTGGGCTTCCTGGAACTGGCGTTTGCCCTCAAGTTCCTGTCGGTAGCCGACCTGGCCTATGGTTGGGGTATCCTCGACCGCGAAGCCTTCCTGTCACTCTGGATCATCATCTTCGGTCTGCTCGGACTTTATCTGCTGGGTAAAATCAAATTCGCCCACGACGACGATAATAATAAGGTAGGCGTTACCCGCTTCTTTATGGCCCTGATTTCCCTGGCCTTTGCGGTTTATATGATTCCGGGTCTTTGGGGAGCTCCTCTGAAGGCTGTCAGTGCATTTGCTCCGCCAATGCAGACTCAGGACTTCAACCTTTATAAGAACGAAGTTCACGCCAAGTTTACCGACTATGATGCCGGTATGGAATATGCCCGTCAGAACGGCAAGCCGGTGATGATTGACTTTACCGGATACGGTTGTGTGAACTGCCGTAAAATGGAGCTGGCCGTATGGACCGATCCGAAAGTAGGCAAACTGCTGAATGAAGACTATGTACTGATTACCCTGTATGTAGACGAAAAGACCAAGTTGCCCGAACCGATCAAGATTGTAGAAAACGGTTCAGAACGTACCCTGCGTACCGTAGGCGACAAGTGGAGCTACCTGCAGCGTTCTAAGTTCGGTGCCAACGCACAGCCGTTCTACGTATTGCTCGACAACGAAGGAAAACCGTTGAACAAGTCGTATGCATACGACGAAGACATCGCCAAGTACGTAGACTTCCTTGAAACCGGCTTGAAGAATTACAAGAAATAATCCATCTTCCGGATAGCAGGCGGTTTCTCCGCCTGTACATGACGTGCGGATTTGCCGTGTCGGAGCTTCTTTCCGGCGGCAGGTCCGCACGTCTGCTGTGTAAGACTATCAGTCGTTCAACAGATTATGTCAAAAATCAATAAAATCCTTTGTTGATTAAAAAGAAATGTTGTACCTTTGCAAGCCGATTATTATCAAATAGTGAAAAAAGCCCGAAATTTCCGCGTCTTCTTTGTCCGGGAAGTACGGAAGCTAGGGAATTGTTTTTTAGTAGTTAACATTTTAAAAAAGAATTAAGAGTGGATACTTTAAGTTACAAGACCATTTCTGCAAACAAGGAAACTGCAACAAAAGAATGGGTTGTAGTTGATGCTACCGATCAGGTTGTAGGCCGTCTCGGTGCAAAAGTTGCAAAGTTGTTGAGAGGTAAGTACAAACCAAACTTTACTCCTCACGTAGACTGCGGTGATAATGTGATCATTATCAATGCTGACAAAGTGAAATTTACAGGTAACAAGTGGAATGACAAAGTTTACCTGAGCTACACTGGTTATCCAGGTGGACAGCGTGAAATCACTCCTGCCCGCTTGATGGCAAAACCTAACGGCGCTGAAAAACTGATGAAGAAAGTCGTTAAGGGTATGCTTCCTAAGAACCGTCTGGGAGCAAAATTGCTGGGTAACTTGTATGTTTACGAAGGTGCTGAACACAAACACGAGGCTCAGACTCCGAAAGTAATTGATATTAACACACTTAAATAATAAAGAATGGAAGTAGTAAATGCATTAGGCAGACGTAAAAGCGC
>OGLE01002558.1_pt1 | contig 11342 bp, 10 predicted proteins | sample 1572671 | NCBI WGS metagenome assembly OGLE01 (sample SAMEA2581923, study PRJEB24529) | metagenome | biome: Human gut stool | place: China | collected 2011 | reverse complement strand
ACAGCAGCGACCAGAAACCAAGCTGGACGCCGATCAGCATAAACAGCACCAGCAGAGAGATGGCCATCACAATATCTGGCGACATCATCACCACAAACAGCATGCCGCTGACAAACGGTTTGCCGCGAAAGCGGTAACGGTACAGCGCCACGGCGGTCAGCGAGCCGATAAGGGTGGCGAAGGTCGCCGACAGCACCGCCATGGTCAGCGAGTGCTGGGCGGCCTGCAGCAGGCTATCGTTGTTCATCAGCAGGCTATACCAGTCGGTGGTGAACCCCTGCCAGTTGATGCCGAAGCGCGACCGGTTAAACGAGTTAACGATCAGAATAATAATAGGGATGTAGAGATACGCGTAGATGGCGGTCATAAAGCCGCCGCGCAGCAGTCGACCGATCATTCCAGCTCCACCTTTTTATTCAGCAGGCGCGCCGCGCGCCAGTAGATCAACAGCATCAGCCCCATCACCAGGGTTAAGGTAATGCTGGTTGCCGCGCCGAACGGCCAGTCGCGGATATTGAGGAACTGGCTTTTGATCACGTTGCCGATCAGCAGGTTCTTGGCGCCGCCCATCAGGTCGGAAACGTAGAACAACCCCATCGCCGGCAGCATCACCAGCAGACAGCCGGCGATGATCCCCGGCATGGTCAGCGGGATGATAATGCGGATAAAGGTCTGCAGCTTGCTGGCGCCGAGATCTTTCGCCGCTTCCAGCAGCGGGCGATCCAGTTTCTCAATGCTGGAGTAGAGCGGCATCACCATAAACGGCAGCAGGATGTACACCAGGCCGATGATCACCGCCGAGGGGGTGAACATAATGCGTATCGGGGTGTCGATCACCCCCAGCCACAGCAGAAACTCGTTCAGGTAACCTTTAGTGCTGAGGAAAATCTTCAGCCCGTAGATGCGGATCAACGAGTTGGTCCAAAAAGGGACGATCAGCAGGAACAGCAGCAGGGGCCGTACCTTCTGCGGCAGCCGGGCGAGGAACCACGCAAACGGATAGCCAAGCGCCAGGCAGGCGAGGGTCGCCAGCAGCGCCATGTTTAGCGAATGCAGCAGAACGTCATAATAGAGCGGATCCAGTAGCCGCGAATAGTTATCCAGCGTGAAGACCAGTTTGACGAAGTTGGCATCGTCGCGGGTCAAAAAGCTGGTGGCGATGATCATCAGGTTGGGCAGGAAGACAAACAGCACCAGCCAACCGACGATAGTGGCGATCACCACATTCTGGAATTTACTGGTGTTCTTCATCGGCCAGCACCACCTCCCAGCTTTCCACCCAATTGATAGACATTTTCTGGTCAAGAGAGTGGTCGAAATCCGGGTCGTCTTCGTTAAAGAACTCGCTGACCATCACCATTTTGCCGTTCTCCAGTTCCACCACCGACTCCAGAGTCATGCCTTTATAGTTGCGCTCGCGGACATAGCCGATCAGGCCATCGGCGTCGCTGTTATGGTGGATCTCGTCGACGCGCAGATCTTCCGGGCGCAGCAGGACATGCAGACGCTGGCCGGCCTCCACGGCAAAATTGACGGTGATGTTGCATTCTCGTCCTTCAACGCTGGCGCGCACGCGCTGTTCGTCGAGACGTTCAATTACCGTGGCGTCAAAGATATTGATCTCGCCGATAAAGCTGGCGACAAACAGGTTCTTCGGCTCTTCGTAGATCTCTCGCGGGGTGCCGTCCTGTTCGATTTTGCCATCACGCATCACCACGATGCGATCGGACATGGTCAGAGCCTCTTCCTGATCGTGGGTCACCATCACGCAGGTCACGCCAACGCGCTCAAGAATATCCACCACCTCGAGCTGCATGCGATCGCGCAGCTTTTTATCCAGCGCCCCCATCGGTTCATCAAGCAGCAGCAGCTTGGGCCGTTTCGCCAGGCTGCGCGCCAACGCGACGCGCTGCCGCTGGCCGCCTGAGAGTTGGTGCGGCTTACGTTTGGCAAACTCCTGCATATGTACCAGGGCCAGCATCTCCTGCACCCGGGCGGTGATTTCCGCCTTAGGCAGGCGGTCCTGCTTCAGGCCGAAGGCAATATTCTGCTCAACGGTCATATGGGGAAACAGGGCATAGGACTGGAACATCATATTAATAGGCCGCTGATAGGGCGGCACGCGCGCCAGATCCACGCCGTCGAGCATAATCTGCCCGGCGGTCGGTTGTTCAAAGCCCGCCAGCATGCGTAGCAGCGTCGATTTCCCGCAGCCTGACGCGCCCAGCAGAGCAAAAATTTCGCCTTTGTAGATAGTGAGACTGACGTCGTCGACCGCATGCTGGCCATCAAACGACTTGGTTAAGTTACGGATTTCCAGTAGCGGGGTCAGCGCTTTGGGGGCTTTCGCCTGTGGGCGGGGCATTACGTCGTTCAATCGGGTGCTCTCCGGCAAAAAAACGATCACCATATGGTCCGGTGCCATACTTCGTGCTTAACAGTGCATTTGCACCATCCTGGTGCTTCTGCTCGCCGGGCGCGCTGCTATTTCCCGGCGAGTGCAGATCTGATTTGGCCCGTATTCGACGGGCCGTCAGGAATTATTTGCCGCTCTTCACTTTGGTCCACGCGCGGGTGCGCACGCGGTCAATCTTCGGATCCTGCACCTTCAGCGTGAACAGTTTGGCGAACACATCCGCTGGCGGATAAATCGCCGGGTTGTTACGGATAGTCTCGCTGACCAGCGGCGTGGAAGCCTTGTTGCCGTTGGCGTAGAACACCTGGTCGCTGATTTTGGCGATGACGTCCGGACGCATCAGATAGTTAAGGAACTGATAGGCTTCATCTTTATTCTTCGCGTCGGCCGGCATGGCAAAGACGTCAAAGAACGCCAGCGCGCCTTCCTTCGGAATAAAGTAGGAGACATTGACGCCGTTCTTCGCCTCTTTCGCGCGGTTGGCCGCCTGCCAGACATCCCCTGCCCAACCGATCGCCACGCAGATGTCGCCATTGGCAAGGTCGTTAATATATTGCGAAGAGTGGAAGTAGCGAATGTTCGGCCGCAGCTTCAGCAGCAGATCGGTCGCCGGGCCGGTGTAATCATCCGCTTTGCTGCTGTTCGGATCTTTGCCGAGGTAGTTCAGCACGGTGGCGAAAATCTCTTCCGGCGCGTCGAGGAAGGAGACGCCGCAGCTTTTCAGTTTTTCGAGGTTCTCCGGCTTCAGCACCAGATCCCAGCTGTCCACCGGCGCATCTTTGCCGAGAACGGCTTTCACCTTATCCACGTTGTAGCCAATGCCCGTCGTCGCCCACAGGTAAGGCATGGCGTATTTATTCTCCGGGTCATGCTTGGCGACCAGCTTCAGCACTTCGGGGTCAAGGTTCTTCCAGTTGGGCAGCTTACTTTTATCCAGCGGCTGGAACACGCCCGCCGCCAGCTGGCGTTCGAGGAAGCTTGCCGACGGCACCACCAGGTCGAAACCGGTGCTACCCGCCATTAATTTGCCTTCCAGCACTTCGTTGGAATCAAAAACGTCATACACCACTTTAATCCCGGTCTCTTTTTCGAAATTCGCTACCGTGTCCGGCGCGATATAATCAGACCAGTTATAAACATGCAGGGTTTTTTGTTCGGCGGCGAGCGAACCGGCAGAGACGGCCATCAGCGCACCCGTAACCAGACCTGTTAACCATTTTTTACCAAAGGCGGTCATATCTCTTTTCCTTCTCAACGCCCGTTAACTTACGGGCTCAAATATACGCATTTCTACGCATGCAAAAATCATGCATATTTTTTCATTGCCTGAGAAAAGGAGAGCGGATCTCTCCCGGAGTGGTTGCTCGCAACTGGAAGCATCGCCAGAATAACTGTAGCCAGAATAAGAGGCTATAGCCCAGGTAAAAAAACGCCTTTTATCAAATTTTTATGCAATAACGGTCTACGTGATAAGCCAAAACGGCCTGAATGGCGGTGAATAATGCTTTAAAGAAAGGTTAAATGCAGAATAAAAGCGGGTAATACGCAGCCGCTGCGGTAGTGGCTGCGCTAATTTTAGGCAGGTTTAGTGAAGAAAATGGTATTGCACGTTTTCCGCCGCAGGCTCTTCTTCTTCGCCTTTGTACAGCAGCTGATTTGCGCCGGCTTCGAGGATTACCATCGAGATCTGCTCTTCGCTTTGGCGGAAGAACCAGGCGAACTGCTCCATGGTCACCCCTGGGCCGATAGACAGCGACTGGCAAACCACCAGCTTGGGCAAATTATCGTCCTGAATGTCGATAAACGCCTTCACGGTTAACGAGCTGGCGTTGATGGCCGAGAGATCCGCCGACAGCGCCAGCAGGGCAGACGGCTTCACCTCCGCCAGGGCGGAAAAGAGCACCACGTTGTCCACCAGGTCAATTTTGGCATCAAAAATACCGTCGAAATTCTGCATATGCGGCAGGTGCAATGCCTGACAGGAATCGCACTCAAAAAAGCTGATGCCGATTTCGTCCAGCCAGCGACGTAGCGTATCCAGACCTGGAACGACCAGTGAATCCATAGTGCCTGTGACCTCTTACAGTGGAAAAACGACGCCATAGCTTACGCAAAAAAAGCGCCGCATACCATGGCCGTCTTGCATCCTGCGGTTAGCCGCCTATTTTCAAACAGAATTCCGGCGTCGCCTGGCGCTCGATCCAGGCGATCATCTTGCCGGCGACATCCACGCCGGTGGTGGTTTCCACCCCTTCCAGCCCCGGCGAGGCATTCACCTCCATCACCAGCGGCCCGCGGGCGGCGCGTAAAATATCGACACCGGCGGCGTCCAGCCCGAGAGTTTGCGTTGCCTTGATGGCAATGGCCCGCTCCTCGTCGCTAATCTGCGCCACCGTGGCCATGCCGCCGCGGTGCAGGTTAGAGCGGAAATCCCCCTCTTTCGCCCGCCGCTCGATCGCCGCCACCACCTCATTGCCGACCACCAGGCAGCGGATATCGCACCCTTTCGCTTCGGCAATGTATTCCTGCACCAGAATATGAGCGTTCAGTCCGCGAAAGGCGTCGATCACGCTCTCCGCCGCCTGGCGGGTCTCCGCCAGCACCACGCCGATCCCCTGGGTGCCTTCCACCAGCTTCACCACCAGCGGCGCGCCGCCCACCATGGCGATCAGATCGCTGGTGTCATCCGGGGAGTGAGCGATGCCGGTCAATGGCAGATCGATGCCCTGGCGCGCCAGCAGCTGCAGCGAGCGCAGCTTATCGCGAGCGCGGGTAATAGCGACCGATTCGTTCAGCGGATAGCTTCCCAGGAGCTCAAACTGGCGCAGGGCCGCGGTGCCATAGTAGGTGATCGCCGAGCCAATGCGCGGGATCACCGCATCAAAGTGCGGCAGCTGACGCCCTTTGTAGTGGATCGACGAGGCCACCGGGCTGACGTTCATATAACAGGAAAGCGGATCGAGGATCTCGATCTGATGACCGCGCTGTTGCGCTGCTTCGCGCAGGCGCCGACATGAATAAAGCGTTCCATCCCGGGATAATATGGCAATTTTCATCCTGCACCTCTGCGAAAAGACCCGCTCTGGCGGGCCTCAGCTATCGAACACATTTTCACCTTTCCTGCGGCCGGCGGCGGATATCACCTGGCCGGAGCAGCAGTGTACACGTAATCAGCGCGTTGCCCACCCCTGCTTATGCAGATAGTCAAGAATAAACGGACGACTCTCTTTCACGATAGTGCGCCGGATATGGTCGCTCCAGGTATCGCGGCGGGCGTTGCTGCCGCGCGACAGATAATAGTGCGCCAGCTGTTCGTCATACTCCGCCAGCAGCGCGTTATCCAGCGGCTGATAGCGGTTCTCATGCACCAGCATGGCCGCCGGCATCCGCGGCTTGATGTCCGGGTTATCCGCCGGCCAGCCAAGGCAAAGACCGAACAGCGGCAGGACGTGCTGCGGCAGCTCCAGCAGCTCTGTGACGGCCTCAATGCTGTTGCGCAACCCGCCGATATAGACGCCCCCTAGTCCGAGGGACTCGGCGGCGGTCAGCGCGTTTTGCGCCAGCAGCGCCGTATCGACAACGCCGATCAGCAGCTGTTCCGCCAGCCCCAGCTGCGCCTGCGGACAAATCTGCAGATGGCGGTTAAAGTCAGCGCAGAAGACCCAAAACTCCGCTGCCTGGGCGACGTGCTGCTGGCCGCCGGTCAGCGGGACCAGACGTTCACGCAGCGCCGGGTCAGTAATACGGATGATGGAGGTGCACTGTAAAAAACTCGAGGTAGATGCCGCTTGCGCGCTGGCGATAATCTCTGCGCGCTGTTCGTCGCTCACGGGGGCATCGGTGAAGTGGCGGATAGAACGGTGGCTGCGCAGCAGCTCAATGGTCGGCGTCATTTCGTTTTTCTCTGTCAGACAAGGATTCAGGCTTTGGAGAGTGCGTTAACTGCGGGGCCACGATCTGCGCCATCCGCCACATCACGACGATGGCGGCGGGGATCATCAGCACGATCCCGGCAAAGAGCATCACCAGCGCCGCGGTCGGGCTGGCAATGGGCGCAGGCAGCTGGACATACTGGTTAAGGGAGAGCCAGGCGAGGGTTAACAGCCCCATCCCGAGGATCTCAACCAGCATAATGCTTTTCGGCAATGGGGCAAATTTTCGCATCACGCCTCTCCGGTTGATAAACGCGGCGCGCCAGCCAATTCCACCGCGCCGTCGGGCCAGTATACGGGTTTTGACAGTCCGACATTTATCAAACATAGCCGTAAACCATCGAAGTAAAAGGCAGAACCTTCTTTCCCTCCCCGCCCGTTGCAGGCATCATAAGCGCCATTCGCCATCCGGCTGAGGTTTAAGGAGAGAAGCAATGTTTACCGTTATTTTTGGTCGTCCAGGCTGCCCTTACTGCGTTCGCGCTAAAGAACTGGCAGAAAAACTGACCAACGAGCGTGATGATTTCAACTACCGCTACGTGGATATTCATGCCGAAGGCATCAGCAAAGCTGACCTGGAAAAAACCGTTGGCAAACCGGTTGAAACCGTGCCGCAGATTTTCGTCGACCAGAAACACATCGGCGGCTGCACCGATTTTGAAGCCTGGGCAAAAGAGAATCTCGGCCTGTTTGCCTGAGTCAATTTATTTGCTCGATGAATGACTGCGCCAGGTATCAAGCCAGGCGCAGATAAACAAAAAGCACAATGCCCCAAGCGCGCACCAGAACACGGCGCTCAACACCCACGCCATCTCCTGCCAGAACGTCCGGTGGGTCACGAAGAACAGCCGCATCGTCACCATGCAGACCGGCGCCGCCAGTATCGCGCCGAGCAAAGGACGCAGCACCCGCCGTCCGGGAGAGAGACAGCTCGCCGCCGCCCCTGGCAGCAAAAAGAAGAGCAGGCCCAGCTCCGGGTTGCCGCTGGCGCGAAATGCCCCTTTCATATGTAACAACAACGATAAGCACACCACAATGAACAGAACGAAGCCACAGATAATGCCGGCCCAACTACGCTCAGATTTCACCGTATCCTCCTGATGTTGCCTCTAACTCACGTCCACGTCGCCCAGTCAGATAAAGCATTTCGGCAATCCATGCCAATAACTCCCCTACCAGCCTAAAAACGATTGTCACTAGCCGCCGCATCCAGGAAGGATTAAACTAGCGGTATATTTTTGCTGGTTATAACAGGGTGCCAGAATAGGTTCGCGACAACGCGAACGCCTGAGCAACCTTAGACCAAATAACCATTTCCTTCAACAACTTACTAGTAAATGAGAAGTTGGCTTTCGTGAATATAAACGTCGCAGATTTGTTAAACGGGAATTACATCCTGTTATTATTCGTTGTACTTGCATTAGGACTATGCCTGGGAAAACTGCGTCTCGGCTCAGTACAACTTGGTAATTCCATTGGCGTTTTAGTCGTTTCTCTATTATTAGGCCAGCAGCATTTCGCGATTAACACCGATGCCCTTAATCTCGGCTTTATGCTGTTTATTTTTTGCGTTGGCGTAGAAGCCGGGCCCAACTTTTTTTCTATTTTTTTCCGCGACGGGAAAAACTACCTGATGCTGGCGCTGGTGATGGTCGGCAGCGCGATGCTGATCGCCATGATGCTGGGTAAAGTGTTCGGCTGGGATATCGGGCTCACCGCCGGTATGCTGGCAGGCGCCATGACCTCCACCCCGGTGCTGGTGGGCGCGGGCGACACCCTGCGCCATTTCGGCCTGCCCAGCGATCAGCTGGCGCAGTCGCTTGACCATCTGAGCCTCGGCTATGCCCTGACCTATCTGGTTGGTCTGGTGAGCCTGATCGTCGGCGCCCGCTATATGCCCAAGCTGCAGCATCAGGATCTGCAGACCAGCGCCCAGCAAATCGCCCGCGAGCGCGGCCTCGATACCGATTCCAAACGTAAAGTCTACCTGCCGGTGATCCGCGCCTACCGCGTCGGCCCGGAGCTGGTGGCCTGGGCAGATGGCAAAAATCTGCGCGAACTGGGTATTTACCGCCAGACCGGCTGCTATATTGAACGCATTCGTCGCAACGGCATTCTGGCCAACCCGGACGGCGACGCGGTGCTGCAGATGGGTGACGATATTGCGCTGGTGGGTTACCCGGACGCCCACGCCCGCCTCGACCCGAGCTTCCGCAACGGTAAAGAGGTGTTCGACCGCGATCTGCTCGACATGCGCATCGTCACCGAAGAGATTGTGGTCAAAAACCACAACGCCGTCGGCCGCCGCCTGGCGCAGCTCAAGCTTACCGACCACGGCTGCTTCTTAAACCGGGTTATTCGCAGCCAGATCGAGATGCCTATCGACGATAACGTCGTACTGAACAAAGGCGACGTGCTGCAGGTCAGTGGCGACGCCCGCCGCGTAAAAACCGTGGCCGACCGCATCGGCTTTATCTCCATTCACAGCCAGGTGACCGATCTGCTGGCCTTCTGCGCCTTCTTTATCGTTGGCCTGATGATCGGCATGATCACCTTCCAGTTCAGCTCCTTCAGCTTCGGCATCGGCAACGCCGCCGGCCTGCTGTTCGCCGGCATCATGCTTGGCTTCCTGCGCGCCAACCACCCAACCTTCGGCTATATCCCGCAGGGGGCGCTGAACATGGTGAAAGAGTTTGGTCTGATGGTGTTTATGGCCGGGGTCGGTCTCAGCGCCGGGGCCGGGATCAATAACGGGCTGGGCGCCGTCGGCGGCCAGATGCTGGCGGCAGGGCTTATCGTCAGCCTGGTGCCGGTGGTGATCTGCTTCCTGTTCGGCGCCTACGTGCTGCGCATGAACCGGGCGATGCTGTTCGGCGCCATGATGGGAGCCCGCACCTGCGCCCCGGCGATGGAGATCATCAGCGATACCGCGCGCAGCAATATTCCAGCGCTCGGCTACGCAGGCACCTACGCCATCGCCAACGTGCTGCTTACCCTTGCCGGGACGCTCATCGTGATCATCTGGCCAGGGCTACAATAATTTTTTGAGAAAAAAGCCCTCACAGGCAGAACTTTTTCTCAGGGCATCAGTCATAAGTAATGCCACTGCTTTTCTTTGATGTCCCCATTTTGTGGAGCCCATCAACCCCGCCACTTCGGTTCAAGGTTGATGGGTTTTTTGTTGCCTGCATTTAGCCATTCCGGGTGAAACGCCGCTTCAGCGTCCCTCTTCCTGCGCCCTCTCCCCCGCCAGCTGCCCGACCATCATGCGGATTGCCGCCTTCGACAGCGGCGCGCGGTCGGTGACAAAGTGCAAGGTCATCCCTTCAATAAAGGCGTCGAGACCGCGGGCGGTATCGGGGGCGAACCACTGCTCCAGCGTCTGCTGGCTGCGCCGCATCCAGTTCTGCATCACCGCCTTCAGCGCCGGCTGACTGCTGCAGAACGCGTACAGCTGGTACATCAGCTCCATATTGCGCGCCGTGGTCACCTGGGCGCTGAAGATCAGATCCGCGATGGCATCGCAGGCTTGTTCCCGGTTCGTTACCCCGACGAAGCCTTGCTGATACTGCGCCGACATCTCGGCGGTAAACAGGCTGAACGCCTCCTCAATTAACGCCTCAATGCCGCTGAAATAGTAGGTCAGCGATCCCAGCGGCACATTCGCGCAGGTGGCGATTTTACGGTGCGTCACCGCATGGATGCCGTGCGCCGCGATGGTATCCAGCGTCGCCTGCAGGATGCGCTCGCGGCGCTGCGGATCGTTTGGTCTACGGGCCATGATTTTCCTCTTCCGGTTTATGTACAAATGTACACTTACTTGCTACTGTTGTCTTCACTCTTCTCCTTTAAGGCGTTTACGGATGACGACGCAATCCTCGCGCAGAGCGCTCCAGCTTCGGCTATGGGCGCTGTTTATGTTCTTTTTCATCCCCGGCTTGTTAATGGCCTCCTGGGCCACCCGCACGCCGGCGATCCGCGATCTGTTGGCGCTATCCACCGCAGAGATGGGCGTGGTGCTGTTTGGTCTGTCGGTGGGGTCGATGAGCGGTATTCTCTGCTCGGCGTGGCTGGTGAAGCGCTTTGGTACCCGCAAGGTCATCCGCACCACCATGTCCTTCGCCGTGCTTGGCATGCTGGTGCTCAGCCTGGCGCTGTGGGTCACTTCCGCCCCGCTGTTCGCCTTCGGTCTGGCTATCTTCGGCGCCAGCTTCGGCTCCGCAGAGGTCGCTATTAACGTCGAAGGCGCGGCGATCGAGCGGGAGATGAATAAAACGGTGCTGCCGATGATGCATGGCTTCTACAGCTTTGGCACCCTGTTCGGCGCCGGGGTGGGCATGGCAGTGACCGGATTCGGTCTGCCGGCCGCCCCGCACATCCTGGCGGCTGCGCTGGTGGCTATCCTGCCCATCGCCATTGCTATCCGCGCCATTCCCGACGGCACCGGTAAAAATGCCGCCGAAGTCGCCCACGGTGAGGCGAAAGGTCTGCCGGTGTGGCGCGACGCGCAGCTGCTGCTGATCGGCGTCATTGTCCTGGCGATGGCCTTTGCCGAAGGCTCGGCCAACGACTGGCTGCCGCTGCTGATGGTGGATGGCCACGGCTTTAGCCCCACCTCCGGCTCCCTGATTTATGCCGGTTTCACCCTCGGCATGACGCTGGGCCGCTTTACCGGCGGCTGGTTTATCGATCGCTACAGCCGGGTGGCGGTGGTCCGCGGCAGCGCAGTGATGGGCGCCCTCGGCATAGGCCTGATCATCTTCGTCGATAACCCCTGGGTGGCGGGCATCTCGGTGCTGCTGTGGGGCATTGGCGCCTCGCTCGGCTTCCCGCTGACCATCTCCGCCGCCAGCGATACCGGGCCGGACGCGCCCAAGCGCGTCAGCGTGGTGGCGATCACCGGCTATCTCGCTTTCCTCGTCGGGCCGCCGCTGCTGGGTTTCCTCGGCGAACACTTCGGCCTGCGCAGCGCCATGATGGTGGTGCTGGGTCTG
>OGLE01002556.1_pt1 | contig 11345 bp, 10 predicted proteins | sample 1572671 | NCBI WGS metagenome assembly OGLE01 (sample SAMEA2581923, study PRJEB24529) | metagenome | biome: Human gut stool | place: China | collected 2011 | reverse complement strand
GCAAACGAAAGACACCCCTGATGGGTTTCTTTCGTAACGATCTTCCTTTCCGATGACGGAAGATTTCTGAGTTTTTAGACAGACTCAATTTCTTTCACTGTGCCCTCAGTATACCAGGGTCGCTGTCCGAAAAATCGGACTGTGACGGCCGGGTGACAAAACTGTTATACCATCTTTAAGGAATCTTAAAGGTTCCCCCCTTGTTTCTTTAAGTGTTTTTCTTTATACTGGATGTCATAAACCGGGATAGATGAGCCGCATCTCATATCCAGCCGTCCTCCGTTCCGCACTTGACAGAACGGAGGAGATGTAGTACACTTGGTGTATCAATTATCTTGATACACTTGACGCTGTACGCACAGAGAAAGGAAAGCGCCTATGGAAACGTTAAAAACCATCAATTTTGTCATAGCGGTTATTTTCTTCGTCTGCTATACCTATCAGTTCCTGTATATCCCGGTGCCCTGGCTGCGGAAGGCCCGGCCCCACAGCCCGGCCAAGGACAACCGGTACGCCGTTCTGATCTGTGCCCGGAACGAGCAGCGGGTCATCGGCGACCTGATCGCTAGCCTCCGGGGACAGACGTATTCGCAGGGTCTGCTGTCCATTTTCGTCCTGGCGGACAACTGCACCGACGACACGGCCATGGTGGCCCGGGTGGCCGGGGCCAACGTGTATGAGCGGTTCAACCAGGTGCAGGTGGGCAAGGGCTACGCCCTGCAGGAGCTGCTGGAGCACCTGGAGCAGGACTATCCCCAAGGCTTCGACGGCTACTTCGTGTTTGACGCGGACAATATTCTGGCTCCCAACTATGTGGAGGCCATGAACCGGACGTTTTCCGACGGCCACGACATCGTCACCAGCTTCCGCAACAGCAAGAACTACGGCGACAACTGGATCAGCGCCGGTTATGCCCTGTGGTTCCTGCGGGAGAGCCGGTATCTCAACCACGCCCGGTTCCTGCTGGGCACCAGCTGCGCCGTGTCCGGCACCGGCTTCCTGTTCAGCCGCCGGGTGCTGGAGGAGACGGGCCCCTGGCCCTTCCACCTGCTGACGGAGGATATCCAGTTCTCCGTGGACCAGGTGACCCGGGGCCGGAAGATCGCCTTCTGCCCCGACGCGGTGCTGTATGACGAGCAGCCCACCACCTTCCGCCAGTCCTGGAACCAGCGGCTGCGGTGGTCCAAGGGGTATTTGCAGGTATTCCGGGGCTACGGCGCCAAGCTGCTGCGGGGCGCGGCCGGGGGGAGCTTCTCCTGCTACGACATGGCGGCGGCCATTATGCCGGCCTTCGTCCTGTCGGCCACGGCCATCGTCTGCAACGTGACGGCGGCCGTTCTGGGGGCCGTCCACGGGGAGGACCTGACCATTGCCCTGTGGTCCGTGGGGCAGATGCTGCTGAATATGTATCTGACCCTGTTTGTGCTGGGGGCCATCACCACCGTCACCGAGTGGAAGCGCATCCATACCAAGGCGGTGAAGAAGGTTCTGTACGCCTTCACCTTCCCGCTGTTTATGTTTACTTATATTCCCATCTCCTTTGCGGCGCTGTTCAGCAAGGGGGAGTGGAAGCCCATCGAGCACCGGGTCAGCGCCGCGTCCCTGCGGGGCCGGGGCCGGGAGGAGCTGCTGCCCTTCTGACCGGCAGTCTGCCGCCGGTGCAATCCGAGAAATGAGAGGCGATCACCATGTACACCATCCTGGTCTGCGACGATGAAAAGGACATCGTGTCGGCCCTGAACATCTATCTGTCCGCCGAGGGCTACCGGGTGCTGACGGCCTATGACGGCTATCAGGCCCTGCGGCTGCTGGACCGGGAGGAGGTGCACCTGATCCTGCTGGACGTGATGATGCCGGGGATGGACGGCATCACCGCCATGACCCGCCTGCGGCAGAGCCACAACCTGCCGGTGATCCTGCTGACGGCCAAGTCCGAGGATACGGACAAGGTGCTGGGGCTGAACATGGGGGCCGACGACTATGTGACCAAGCCCTTCAACCCCGTGGAGCTGCTGGCCCGGGTCCGGTCCCAGCTGCGGCGGTATATGACCCTGGGCGGCGGCCATACGGCCCCCTCCGCCGTGACCATCGGCGGGGTCAGCCTGGACGACAACGCCAAAACCGTCACCGTGGACGGGGACACCGTGAACCTGACGCCTCTGGAATACGACATTCTGCGGCTGCTGATGCAGCATCCGGGAAAGGTGTTCTCGCCCCACGAGATCTATCGCCGGGTGTGGCACGAGGACCCGGCGGCGGACAATCCCGTGGCCGTCCATGTGCGGCACATCCGGGAGAAGATCGAGATTAACCCCGCCGAGCCCCGGTATCTGAAGGTGGTCTGGGGAAAGGGGTATAAAATGGAGGGGACGACACAGTGAAAAAGCTCCTGAGCGCCATATGGGCCAAGGCCCTGGCCTTTCTGCTGACGCCTCTGGCCGGAGTTGCCGCCGTAAACGGCGTCAGTGAGCTGATAATGGTATATTTTTACGATGTCTGGAATCCCCACCCGGTGCGGCTGTGGGTGGTGACGGTCCTGTGCGCGGTGGTGGCCGTGGGGTCGCTGCTGTTCTCTCTGTCGGCGGCGGGGCATTGGCCGGGCCATGAGGGCGTCCACCTGACCTGGCTGGACCGGATCCCCCTGGACGTGTTTGTGCTGGCCCTGGCCGGTGAGTGGCTGATCTATGAGAATGCTTCGTATTACCCCTCGTCCGTCCTGGGGGAGGTCGTGTTCGTGGCCCTGGCGTACCTGTTCATCCTGGCGTTCACGGCCCGGTGCAAGGCCGGCATGGTGCTGGCGGACCTGGTGGTGCTGCGGCTGCTGCGGCTGCTGAGCCGGGGGGCGGTCTGGGCCTGGCGGCACCTGCGGGTGCTGGTGCTGAGCCTGCCCCTTACCTGGAAAACCGCCGCGGTGCTCGTCGCCCTTATGGCGGCGGAGCTGCTGATGCTTGCGTATGATCTCAACGAGGCAGAGCTGGCGGTGTATCTGGCGCTGCATATCCTGATTCTGGGGGCGGCCATGTGGCAGGTGCTGGCCCTGCGGAAGCTGCAGCAGGGGGGCGAAAACCTGGCCAAGGGGGACTTCTCCCATCCCATCACCCTGAGCCGGGGGGCGCTGCCGGAGCTGAAGCGCCATGCGGCCAACCTGAACTCGGTGCAGCAGGGCATCCAGCAGGCGGTGGAGGAGAAGATGAAGTCCGAGCGGCTGAAAACCCAGCTGATCACCAACGTGTCCCACGACATCAAAACGCCCCTGACCTCCATTGTCAACTATGTGGACCTGCTGAAAAAGGAGGAGATGCCCTCCGACAGCGCAAGGGAATACCTGGAGGTGCTGGACCGGCAGTCCCAGCGGCTGCGGAAGCTGACAGAGGACCTGGTGGAGGCCTCCAAGGCGTCCACCGGGAACATCCCGGTGTCCCTGGCCCCCACGGACCTGAACGTGCTTCTGAGCCAGGTGTGCGGTGAGTATCAGCAGAGGCTGGAAAAGCAGGTGCTGGAGCCGGTGCTGTCGCTGTGTGAGCCGGGAGCCGCGGCCATGGCCGACGGGCGGCTTCTGTGGCGGGTGCTGGACAACCTGATGAGCAACATCTGCAAATACGCCATGCCCGGGACAAGGGTGTATCTGTCCACGGAGGCGGGAGAGGACGGCGTGCGGATGGTGGTGAAGAATATCTCGCGGTATCCGCTGAATATCTCCGCCGACGAGCTGACGGAGCGCTTCGTCCGGGGGGACAGCTCCCGCTCCACCGAGGGCAGCGGCCTGGGCCTGTCCATCGCCACCAGCCTCATGTCGCTCCAGGGCGGCGATTTCCGCCTGACCATCGACGGGGACCTGTTCAAGGTGACGCTGACCCTGCCCGCCGCCGGGGCGGAGGAATAAAAACGCAGCTTGTCAAAAAAGATTTTTGACAGGACGGTCCAAAAAGGGCAAAGCCCTTTTTGGACCGTCTTTATTTTGTTGCAGGCCGGGGAAAAATCGTGTATGATAGAGGGGAATGACAAAAAAGCGAGGTACTTCCCATGAAGATCATGGCCATAGACTACGGCGACGCCCACACCGGCATTGCCATTTCCGACGCCACCGGGACGCTGGCGGGCTTTTCCACCGTTATCAACAGCCGCCGGCCGGAGGTGGTGGCCCAGGAGATCGCTGCCCTCATCCCCCAGCACGGGGTCGGGGAGCTGGTGCTGGGCTATCCCAAGAACATGGACGGCACCCTTGGGCCCCGGGCGGAGAAGGCCGCCGCCTTCGGCGAGACCTTGAAGGAGCTGACGGGCCTGCCGCTGACCCTTTGGGACGAGCGGCGCACCACCATCGACGCCCACAACATCCTCTTCAACAGCGGCAAGAACGCCAAGCAGCGGAAGAAAGTGGTGGACGCAGTGGCAGCCTCCCTGATTTTAGAGGGGTATCTCACCTTTAAGAAAAGCCATTGAGGAGGCATACCCGTGGAATCTGAGGCGCAGCGGTCCCCTTCCCAATGCAGCCGGGCATTGGAACTGTTTTTGTATTTTTTTAAAATTGGCTTTTACACCTTTGGCGGCGGCTGGTCTATCGTAGCCCAGATCCAACAGGAATATGTACAGAAAAAAGGCTGGATCACCGACGAGGACCTGCTGGACATCACCAGCGTGGGCCGCAGCCTGCCGGGGCTGATGATCGGCAATGTGTCCTATCTGTTCGGCTATCATGTGGCGGGCTTTCCCGGCGCCCTCGCCTGTCTGCTGGGGATCTCCCTGCCCTCGCTCATTGTTCTGACGGTCGTGACCTGGTGCTATACTCAGGTAAAGGATAACCTGTATGTCAGCCGGGCCATGACCGGCGTCCGGGCCGCCGTAGCGCCTGTTGTGGCTTCTGCGGCCTTGAAGCTGCGGAAGGCGGCGTTGACAGACCGGGCAGGGTATGTCTTTCTTTTTCTGGCCTTCGCCCTGTACTTGTTCGGCGGACTGAGCTGCATCCTCATCGTACTCATCAGCGGATTTTTAGGCTGGCTGCTGTCCGTCTGGCATTGCCGGAAGGGAGGCCGCTCATGATCCTCCTTGAACTGTTCTGGTCCTTCTGCAAGATCGGCTTTACCAGCTTCGGCGGACTGAGTATGGTCCCCCTCATCAACAGTGAAATGCTGTCCCACGGCTGGATGACCCTTTCCGAGGTCAGCGACATTGTTGCCATTGCGGAAATGACGCCCGGCCCGCTGGGGCTGAACTGCGCCACCTTTGCCGGGACCCGTGTGGCGGGACTGGCCGGGGCTGTCTCCGCCAGTCTGGGGGTCCTGTCCCCCACCCTGCTGATCTGCGCGGCTGCCGCCGTCATGTTTGAAAAATTCCGGGAATCCGATTTCATGAAGAAAGTGATGTACGGTATCCGCCCCGCCTGTTTGGGCCTGATCATAGCGGTGGTCTGCTCATTGACCGCAACCAACTACACGAACGCCGCAGGCAGCATCAGTTACGGTGCGGCTCTGATTGGCGTGGCCGCCACGGTCCTGCTGCTGAAATTTAAGGTCAGCATCCCCAAGGTGATCCTGCTCTCCGCCGTTTTGGGACTGTTCCTGACCCGTTGACGCACAAAGAACCAGCATGGAGCGCTGCTCCATGCTGGTTCTTTTCAATCTGTATCAGTCCTTCACGGTGCCGTCCGCATTGAACAGCGGCAGCTTTTTCAGGAACTTGATGTCCGTGCGGTCCGCCGCGTCACCCTCGGCCAGTACGGCAACCTTGCCGGTGACAACGCCGCCGGCCTCCTGCACCAGGGCCTCCATAGCCTTCAGAGAGCCGCCGGTGGAGATCACGTCATCCATGATCAGGATGCGCTTGCCCCGGATCAGGTCCGCATCGTCCCGGCCCAGAAACAGCTTCTGGGTACCGGCGGTGGTGATGGAGTTATCCTCCACATGAATGGGGTCCGGCATATAGGCCTTGGCACCCTTGCGGGCGATAAAATACTTGGCAGCGCCGGACTGGCGGGCCATCTCATGGATCAGCGGGATGCTCTTGGCCTCAGCAGTGAAGATATAATCATAGCTGTCGGCAGGCACCAGCTTCAAAAGCTCCCGGGCGCAGGCCACAGTCAGCTCCGCGTCGCCAAAGCAGATAAATGCGCCGATATACAGGTCATCCGTTACCTTGCAGATGGGCAGTTCTCTCTTCAAGCCTGCCACTTCGATGGGATATGTCATCGTGATTGCCTCCTCATTTTCCTGTCTGAAACGATCCCGCGTTTGATTGTGTTCAACCTTATTTATTATATCGAATAGACATCAAAAGTCAAGCTGTCAAAGGAGCTGGTCCAGCATCAGACGGTGCACCGGCTGCGGCGGCTCCGGCTGTCCGGCAGCAACACCCGCCGCGTAGCCATGAAAGGCATCCACCTCGTAGTAGAACTCCCCCCGGTTCAGCGGCGCTTCCGTCCGCATCATGGTCACGATCCCGCTGCCGGTGCGCTTGACACGGGCCTCCCGCCGGACCCAGCTCCGAAAGAAGGCCGCCTCCGTCCGAACGCCGGCGATCCGCTCCATGGCCCGGACGCTCACGGGGCGGACGCGCTCGATGTCCACCCCAACCGGCGTGTCCGCTAAAGCGGCGGCTGCGGCCCCAGCCGTGTGACTGAGGCTGAAATGGGTATCCGGATGGTCCGGGAAAAAGGGTTTTCCCAGTTCATCGACCTCGATCCGGGGAAGATCCCGCCAGCCGCGCTGCTCCCACAGCGCCATCCGCAGCAGAAGATAGGCGCACAGCACCTCCTGGTGCTTTTCCTTCGGCAATTTTTCCAGCCGCTCCCGCCGCGCGTCCGGCAGAAGGGCCATCATATCTCCGTATTCCTGTTCCGTCAGCGGCCGTTCCATTCTGGCCAGCCATACCTGGATCGGCATATTTCCCCTCCATATTCGTCTGTTTTTCCATTTTTCTTTATTTTACAGCCGGATTTTCCCCATGTAAAGGCACACGGATAAAAAAATTAAATTTTTATTTTAAAAAAAGAGGAAATTCGCCTTTTGCGGGGTATAACTTAACGTGACTATTTAATTCGTGAAAGGAGGACCGGCCGTGGCATTTCCCCAGAGCTTTATGGACGAGCTGACCGCCCGCAGTGATATTGTGGACGTGGTAGGCAGTTACGTACAGCTGACCCGCAAGGGCAGCAACCTGTTCGGCCTGTGCCCCTTCCACAGTGAAAAGACCGGCTCCTTCTCCGTCTCGCCGGACAAGCAGATCTATTACTGCTTCGGCTGCAAAAAGGGCGGCGGCGTTGTCAACTTCATCATGGACATTGAAAACCTCCCCTTCCCGGATGCTGTCCGGTTTCTGGCCAAGCGGGCCGGGATGGAGGTCCCGGATGAGGAAGGCGACCGGGAAGCCGGACGCAGGCGGCAGCGTCTGCTGGATCTGAACCGGGATGCCGCCAGATTTTACTACCAGCTTCTTCAGCAGCCGGAGGGTCGGGCCGTTCAGGACTATCTGGACCGGCGGCAGATCAAAAAGTCTACCGCCGTCAAATTCGGCATGGGCGCCTCGCTGGACGCCTGGGACGTACTGCTCACCGCCATGACCAAAAAGGGCTACACCAAGTCCGAACTGCTGGACGCCGGGTTGGTGGTCCAGAACAAAAATGGCGGCCTTTATGATAAATTCCGCAACCGGCTCATGCTGCCGGTGATCGACACCCGGGGCGATGTGGTGGCCTTTGGCAGCCGGGTGCTGGACAAGTCCGAGCCAAAATACATGAACTCTTCAGAAACGCCGGTATACTCCAAGCGCCGGGTGCTGTACGGTTTGAATCTGGCAAAGAAGTCCAAGCGCCCCAACATCATTCTCTGCGAGGGCAACCTGGACATCGTCACGCTGCATCAGGCGGGCTTCGACAATGCCGTGGCCTCCATGGGAACGGCGCTGACGGTGGAGCAGACCCGGCTTCTCAGCCGTTTCACCAAGGAATTGGTCCTCTGCTATGACAACGATAACGCCGGCAAGATCGCCACGGAGCGGGCCTTGCAGATCCTGAACGGCTCCGAGTTCAGCGTCAAGGTGCTTCAGCTTCCCCGCCGTCTGGTGGACGGTGAATACATCAAGCAGGACGCCGACGATTTCATCAAGCTTCAAGGACCGGACGCCTTTGAGCGTCTGCTCAACGGCAGCGAGAACGGCGTGGAATTCCGCATGGCTCAGATCGCCGGAAAATACGATCTCAAGGATGACGAAGCCCGCATCGCCTACTGCGGAGAGGTCAGTGAGCTGCTGGCCTCCCTCCCCGGTGCCGTGGAGCGGGAGATCTATACCGGGCGGGCCGCCGAGGCCGCTGGGATCACGGCGGAGGCCATGAAGCTGGAGGTTCAACGGTCCTTCAAGCGCCGGATCGCCCGGGAAAAGCGGGCGGAGCTGCGGAAGGATCTGAATCCGGCAATGGCCTTGCAGCCCAAGGAGCGATCCCTGCGCTTTGAAAATATGCGCTCCGCAGAAGCGGAAAAAGGCATTCTCCGTCTTTTGCTGACGGATGACACCCTGTTTTCCGACACTATCCCTATCCCGCCGGAGCGGTTCTCCTCCCCCCTATTGAGCCGGGCTTACCAACGGCTGTGGGAGGTCCATGCCGCCGGAAGCCGGCCCATGATCTCATCTCTGGGAGAGGAATTTTCCCGGGAGGAGATCGATTGTCTCACCGCCGTCTGTCAGGAGCCTGTATCCACGCAGCATGCGCAGCAGGCTCTGACGGATTACATAGATGTGATCAACAGCGAAGCGGATAAGCGAACGGCACAGGATGATCCTCTGCTGGCCGCTGTGGAAAAATTCAAGAACAAAAAGAGAGGAAAGCAACATGTCTAAACGTGATTTGAGCCCTGATAGTCTGGAGGCGCAGGCCGACGCTCTGCTGGCCGCTGCCGACAGCATGGATATTCCGGATGAAATCCCGATGCCGGGAAAGAGCAGCCGTTCCGGTAAGGCCGCAAAGGCCGCCCGTCCTGAAGCAGACCATATCATGACGGATGAAGAGGCCAAAAAGGCCGGCATCGTCCGTCTGGACGATAAGCAGGTCGCTGCCCTCCCCGCCGCCAGCTGGCTGATGGGGCAGGAAAAGCTGCGGGAACTGCTGGCCCGCGGCAAGAAGAAGGGCAAGCTGGATTCCGGCGAGCTGATGGAGGCCGTGGACGATCTGAATCTGGAAAGCGATCAGATGGATCAGCTTTACGATTCTCTGGAAGCGCTGAACATCGACATCGGCACGGAGGAGGACCTCCTCCCCGAGTTGCCCGACGATGAGCCTGCCGCCGAGGAGATCGCCGACGTAGAGGAAGAGGAACTGGTGGACCCCAACTCTTTGGTCAGCAACTTCTCCATCGACGATCCTGTCCGTATGTACCTCAAGGAGATCGGCAAGGTCCCCCTGCTGAACCCCGATGAAGAGATCGTGCTGGCACAGGCCATGGCCGCAGGCGCGGAGGCCAAGGCCCGTCTGGACGAGCTGCAGGAGCAGCGTGAGGCCGGTGAAACACCCGCCGTCACTCCGGAGGAAGAGGCTGAGCTCCGCAAGGCCTTTAAGAAGGGCGAAAGCGCCAAGCAGAAGCTGGCAGAGGCGAACCTCCGTCTGGTGGTGTCCATTGCCAAGCGGTATGTGGGCCGCGGTATGCTGTTTCTGGACCTGATTCAGGAGGGCAATCTGGGCCTCATCAAGGCCGTTGAAAAGTTCGATTATACCAAGGGCTACAAGTTCTCCACCTACGCAACCTGGTGGATCCGGCAGGCCATCACCCGCGCCATCGCGGATCAGGCCCGTACCATCCGGATCCCCGTTCACATGGTGGAGACCATCAACAAGGTCATCCGTGTCTCCCGTCAGCTCTTGCAGGAGCTTGGCCACGATCCCAGCCCCAACGAGATCGCCAAGGAGATGAATATGCCTGTGGACAAGGTCCGGGAGATTTTGAAGATCGCCCAGGAGCCTGTGTCTCTGGAAACCCCCATCGGCGAGGAGGAGGATTCTCACTTGGGCGACTTCATCCCCGACGAGGGCGCCAGCGAGCCCAGCGAGGCCGCGTCCTTCACCCTGCTGAAGGAGCAGCTGATGGATGTGCTGTCCACTCTGACTCCCCGTGAGGAAAAGGTGTTGAAGCTGCGCTTTGGCATTGAGGACGGCCGCACCCGGACGCTGGAGGAAGTCGGCAAGGAGTTCAACGTGACCCGCGAGCGTATCCGCCAGATCGAGGCCAAGGCCCTGAGAAAGCTGCGCCATCCCTCCCGCAGCAAAAAGCTGAAGGACTTCCTGAACTAACAGTCCCGCTGGGCTGCCGATACCGTTGGCGCAGCTTTAGGGCTCCCGCGCAAGCCCAGTGAAACGGGTTGCGTGGGAAGAGGAGGGGCAGCGAAGCGAACGAATTTTCACCGCAGGTGAAAACGAGTGATACGCAGCATGCCCCGACGACGCGCCATCCCTCCCGCAGCAAAAAGCTGAAGGACTTCCTGAACTGAAAACCGAACAATATTAAGTAAAAAACCGTGCTGTTTATAAAACAGCACGGTTTTTTCACTTCATCCAACTCAGTAAGCGGCCTGCCTCCAATGCCGCCTGTGCCCGGACGCCCTCAAAATCCACATAGGGGTTGTAGACGCCCTCCAGCAGATCGTGGGCTGCCTTGGCCTCTTGCAGTGCGGCGATCGCCTCCTCCCGGAGCACCCCAGTCATCCGGGCGCGGAACCGCAGACGGGCCTTGTTCTCCGGGTGGCTCAGGGCATCCAGCCGCACCCGGCGGTAGGGCTTTCCCGGATACACCATCCCTGGCTTGGAGGTGACGAAGGCCACGCCCAGCTCCGGGATCAGCAGGTGTTCCAGCCGCCCCGGTTCCTCCGGGGACGGGCAGGCGGCCACGTCATAGTCCCGGCGGACGGCCTCCTCACACAGCGCCGCCAGCAGTGACCCCGCCTGCTCATAGCTGTCTTCCAGCTCATAGACCTTGGGGCACAGGGCCTCCACGCTGTCAAACCGCCAGACCGGCCCCCGGTAGGTCAGGCTCCCCAAAAAGCGGCGGGTGATCCTTCCCGTGCCGCTACCCCGGCCCCGCAGCTCCCTGGCCATGATCCCGGAGAACCGCCGGGCCGCCCGCTGGCGGTCAAAGTTGCGGCTGACCTCGGCAACCGTATCCAACTCCACCTGTCGGGCCGCCTTCAGACAGCGGTATGCCCGGCCATAGGCGTCCTGATAGTCATGGGTATGGCGCTTCACCTCCCCGGCCTGTGCCTTGGCGGCGGGCAGGTCATAAAACCGCCCCAGATCCACATAGCGATCCACAGCCGCCGGGTACTTCGGCTCTACGGCGTGGGGCGATGTCCCATCGCAGACGGCGCACCGC
>OGLE01002546.1_pt1 | contig 11417 bp, 11 predicted proteins | sample 1572671 | NCBI WGS metagenome assembly OGLE01 (sample SAMEA2581923, study PRJEB24529) | metagenome | biome: Human gut stool | place: China | collected 2011 | reverse complement strand
GGAGGCTCTGAATGCTCCGGAGCTGTTTCCAGCCTTTCTCATCTGCAATCCGATTGAATTCCACGAATATTTGAGCATCTGTATAAACGGGAACACTGCTCCGCTTTAACGCTATAATCATGTTACCGGCTTCCTCGGTTATTTTCAGGGTGTTATCATTTCCCATTTTTTTGCTGATCAGGCAGGAATACCCCTCTTTCTTGTATTGATTTATCTTGTCTTTCAGCCGGGCGGCATTTTCAGGTAGCGTGTGGCCATAAGAGTCACGGAGGCGATCTGCCGTTCCGATAATCGTTTCCCATACTTTCTTTGTACTGCCACCTAAAGCCTTACGATACCCCTCCCGGTCATTCAGGATGGATATCAACTCGTTTAGTACCGAGGCGTTTATGGTGTATTCAGCTTTTTTGGGTTCTGCAAGGCTTACGATCTCTCCGGCCTTGTCATATCGGTAATCCTCAAAAAATATCCGGGCTGCTTCATCTATTTTAAGCCTGTCTTTCATGCATTTCTCTTTGATTAACTCCACCGGATCCCCGTACTTTTGTTCAAAGCGGATCCGATAACGTTCAGGTAAAGCAGAGTAATCAATAAGAGCGTAACTTTCGAGGCCACCGCCACGCTGTACACGCAGATATGGTTTCCTGCGTAGCAACGAGTCGAGTGTATTTCTATTGATAACAGGTTCGCCATCACTGCGATTAACCAGCTCATCATAGGTTACACATATTATTTTATTAAAATACTCCATTTGTCTATCAAATATTAGCCCCCGGAGGCGGATTCGAACCACCTCATAAGACCGTCCGGGATTAGTCCATTTTTATATTATCCTCATCAACTGAAAGCGGTACTTTTTTAATCAAACGAGCAGCATTAGCAAAATTCAAAACCACCAAAACAATCGCCCACACGGGGCTATCATCCGTTATACATAGAGAGCAAAGGCTTAAACAGAAATACCATACGTACAACTTCTGCATTGTTGTCAAAGAGAGAAATTCTTTAAATTCATCCCTAAATAAGAGTGTACATAACTTTTTCATACTGACTGTTTTTGAGTGGTTGGATCCTTAATTTCTACACCGCCACGTTCAATGGCTACTTTGCGGAGCATACGAGCCTTATCGCTATCGCTGTCAAAGGTTAGAGCCTTATATACGGCTTGCCTCGTTACTTTAAAGTCTTTCGATATTTGGGATATCATCCCTCTATCAACTACAATTCTCTTTTTCATATTTACTTGATTTTAATTTTCCGCTTTCACTGGTTCAAATTCGTATGCATCTCTTTCAATCCCCCAGCGTGTGAGATGATCAATCAATTCCTCTAAAAATTCGTAGGCAGTATCAGTATTGAATTGTTCCGGATCAATCAGCCATGTATTACTAAATTCCGGCTTCATTTTTTCGCTCAAAAAATGGTTATCACTTATAGCCTCATTGCCTTTTTGAGCATTCTGAATATCAAAAATTAATTTCACCATGATGTTATTCATTTATTATTTGTACTTTTACAGCCGTTTACATTGTAACCGTGATGCAAATTTAGTATGAAAATCTCATACTACAAAATTAAACGGCGTAATTTTTCATACTTTTATCGAATAATGGAGGAAAATATCAGATTCTTTGAAGTAGTAGAAGAACTAAAGAGTAGGGGAGTTCTATCTGACTACATACAGCTGGCTGGAGTATTAGAAACTAACAAGGCAGGTGTCAGCGACTTAAAGAACGGCAGGAAAAAGTTATCAATCGACAATATCCGCCGTATGAAATTATCATACCCATTTATAAATGTGGAATATATAATTATGGGATCCGGAAGCATGGTAATAGATGAAAAAGCTGAAAACAATTCATTTCTCAATGACTCATCCAATATCTATCTAATTGAAAAGGTTGCTAAACAAGCCGAAGAAATAGGTATGTTAAAACAACAAATAGAGCAGTTGAAAGAAAAAAATACGGATGCTGCCGGTGCAATATGTGCAAATGTAGGTTGATATTTGGAAAGAAAATACCTAAATACTAACACACACACAATTATATCCTCCAAAAGCGGCCAAAACACAATTAATCAACGAATAATCAGTATTTTATAAGTCATCATGTATTTATAAAGTCTATATTTCAAAGGTATTTTCACCCCTCTAATACGCTTAAAAAGCACAAAAACATATTATAATCGGGCATATTGTACCCTAAAACAGCGTGTTTTTTTATTCTTTTTGCACGTCCAAACGCACGTCCAAATGCACGTCCTCAACAAAAAAAGCCATAAAATCACATCTCCCACCCTACCCTACTCTATTCCTGTTTTGAACGTCTATTTTCAACTGTTTTGAATAGAGCCTTACATCTTACCTACAAATACAAAAAAAGCCGCAGAACGCTTAAATAAAGCATTTTGCGGCTGATATACTACAACCTCTCCTCTCCCACTCTGTCATCCATCTGATATCTGATACGATGTAAAGCGATTAGGCGTTCAAAACATTCAAAGTAAAGCCCAAAGTAAAGTCAAAGTAAAGCAGAGTAAACTTTTCGTTTTGGCTCATCCCCTCTCCCATCAAAACTTAACTATTTGAAATACAAAGGCATTGCCGTTTACACAGGAGAACTCAATTTATCGCATTTCGTTTTATCCCCCTTACGTAAACGCTACCACAAATGTACAAACTATAATTTATTTTCGAGACATCTTTCAATCATTGTTTTCAACTTTTCAGCCTCTAACGGTTTGGACATATATTCGTTACATCCGGCAGCAAGAGCCATTTCACGATCCGTTTCAAAAGCAAAGGCCGTGGTAGCTATAATTGGAATAGTCGGATTCAATTCCCGGATAATTCCAGCCGCGGACAGGCCATCCAATCCCGGCATCCGAACATCCATTAAAATTAAATCCGGTTTATGTGATTCGTATTTTGTCACCACATCAATCCCGTCATTCGCTCTTAGCACGGAATATCTCTCTTCCAGTATAGCCTTGACCAACTCGTAGTTACAATCCATATCTTCCGCTACCAATATCAACGGTTTATTCTGTTCCCCTGCAACCGGTAACGTACCATTATAAGGTATCGAGAAATAAAAACAAGACCCAACACCAAGCTCGGATTCTACCCAGATTTTTCCACCCATTTTGTCCAAAATGGATTTACAGATAGACAATCCTAACCCGAAACCCTGTTTCAACAAATCCAGTTTTTCAAAACGCCCGAATACATTATTCAATTTTTCTACCGGAATTCCGCTTCCGGTATCCCGCACGTACCCTTCCATCATATTCCCCTTCAGCTTGTACCCGAGAGTGATCGAACCTTTCTCGGTATATTTTATAGCATTGGAAATCAAATTTGAGTAGAGTTGTCTCAAACGGTGAGAATCGGAAACAATCGTTAGAGATACCGCGGGTCGCTCGAAAATCACCTTCACGTCATTCTTGATCCGCATCTGATGCATTTGCCGCAACTCTTCGCACAACTCGTCCATCTGTATGTTCTCATCTATGAATTCCATTTTACCGGATTCGATGCGGGATAAATCAAGAATATCATTAATCAGATGCAGTAATAAATTACTGTTCGCCTTGACAATATCCAAATATTCTTCCCGTTCACATTCGCCTTCCGTGTGAGCAATCACCTCGGAAAAACCGACAATGGCGTTCAAAGGTGTCCGAATTTCGTGACTAACATTGGCCAAAAAGGCCGATTTCAAACGATCCGATTCTTCCGCCCGTTGCTTGGCCTCGATTAAAGCCTGTTCATCATCCCTTCTTTTTTGAATATCAGCAATAAAACCCAGAACTTTCGTAACTTTTCCTCGTTCATCAAATTCCTGAGCCACCCCTTTTAAATCCACCCATTTATACTCCCCGGTATTTAACAAATCCAATCGGAGTTCCAAGCCAATCTTGCACGACTCACCCGCCAAAAGATTATTATAAATAGCCTCGAAAATTCCCCGGTCATCCGGATAAATACTGGCAACAAAAGTTGCTATACTAAAAAAGTCATCCTGAAATTCTTTTCGATCAACGCCATACGCCTTGAATAATTCATCCCCGATTTCGATTTTCCCGCTAGCAATATCCGCGTACCAAGGGAAAACGTTACCGGCCTCTAACATTAACGATAACCTAGCCACGTTATCCGTCAAGAATCTTTCTGTTCGTTTCACGGTCACATTTTCACACAAATCACCTTCATTCGCCCTCATGCTCTCCCCGTTCTTTGCTTGTTGGGAAATCTCTTCTTTCAATTTCCCGACTTTTCCTTGCAGCTCATGACACAAATTTTCTTGCGCTAACAACTTTCTAACGAGTTCTTCTCTCGTAAGGCTTTCATATACACCCATTCTATATTTCGATTAAAATCGACGAAATGTACAAAAAAAATGAATATTTTTCACATTTATACCAACAAAAATAATGCTATTTTGTAACAATATTGTATCTTTGTACTGTTAAAAGAAGGTGATATATGAGTAAAAGCATTCTGATTGTGGATGATAAACCTGAAATAGCGAAAGTTATCACGATCCAACTATCTAGGGATTACAACGTGCATTCGGAAGGAAATCCGATTGAAGCTCTTGCATGGATGCATGCAGGAAATATTCCCGATTTGATCATATCGGATGTAAACATGCCGGAAATGGACGGACGAACATTCCTTAAACAGCTAAAAGCAAGTTCCACGTTCAATTTTATTCCCGTTATTATCTTGTCCAGCTTGGAGAGTAGTAACGACCGGATTGAATTGTTGGAAGCCGGAGCTTCGGACTTCGTGCTAAAACCTTTTAACCCGCAGGAACTAAAGATCCGAGTCCGTAATTTATTGCGTTAAAGATATGTACGCGTATTACATCGGGGAAAACACAGACTGGATAAATAGGATATCACATTGTCTGGAGTGTCAAGTTATTACTTTCAATAACCCGATTAAAACGATTTTGTGCATCAATGAACAATCGAAGAAAGATATATCACCCACCTATATCTTTATCGAATCATACAATAAAAAAAGGGATTTACAATGGTTGGAGGCTATCGAGCAAAGTAATCTGAAAAACACGTATTTATTATTGCTTTCGGAAAAAGTATCAAAAGAAGATATTGCAGACTATCTTCGTTCCGGTGCCAGTGAAATCATCAATATCGACACGGCCCCAGAAGATTTACAAACGACTTTGGCTTTCCTGCCCAAAATAAAGCGACACTCGACAGTTCATGTTCAAAATAATCCCCGGAGATTCAAGCTCCCTTGGTGGAAAAGAACATTTGATATTCTCTTTTCCGGGACAGCTATCGTTTGCCTCTCCCCGCTTCTGATTGTAACGGCACTTGCCATCCGGATCGAAAGTAAAGGTCCTATTATATATAAATCCAAACGAGTCGGAAGTAATTACGACATATTTGATTTTCTCAAATTCCGTTCCATGTACGTGGACGCAGACAAACGCCTGAAGGAATTCGAAGCATTGAATCAATACCGGGAAGAAACACAAGACCAACAGGCTCATACTGAAACTTCCCCAACCTCCAATCAATCCAACGAGACACTTCTCGTGGCCGATGATTTCATCACGACAGAAAAACAATTATTAAAAAACAGACGGAAACAACAGAAAAATGCTTTCGTCAAATTCGAAAACGATCCCCGAATTACCAAAGTCGGACGTATCATCCGCAAATATAGCATCGATGAACTTCCACAACTGGTCAATATACTGAAAGGAGATATGTCCATCGTCGGTAACCGCCCCCTCCCCTTATACGAAGCTGAGCTACTGACCACAGACGAATACATCGAGCGTTTCATGGCACCCGCCGGACTTACCGGTTTATGGCAAGTAGAAAAAAGAGGTGACCAAGGAGCCCTTTCCGCAGAAGAAAGAAAACAACTAGATATAAAATATGCCCGCAACTTTTCGTTCGGGAATGATATAAAGATTATTTGCAAAACATTCACGGCGTTTGTGCAAAAAGAGAATGTGTGATTAAAACAATATTTTAAAATATGGGTGCTAAATATATTATTATAGCCTGTTTATTATGTGCTGATTTTGTTTGCTTTGCTCAAGAGAAACAGAAAAGGGATTCTATTCCTCCTTATGAAAGTTTCGTTCCGCAAACATTAACGACCAATGAATATATTAACTATCAATTACCTCCACTGGACTCTCTTTTTGAAGGAGCTAAAACAAATCCCCGGCTGAAAGCAATTGGTGCATCTATCGAGGCTGCCCGTAATGACCTAAAGGCAACCAAACGAGATTGGTTACAATACTTTTCTGTACGGGCTGGGTACACATATGGAATTCTCGGAACATACACTGATCAAGAAACCCAATATACCCCTCTAACGACCGTATATTCCGGAGCAACTCAAAATAGCTGGTCCGTAGGAGCCAATATTATCATTCCTTTCAACAGACTCTTTAGCCATCGGGTAAACGTGAAAAAACAAAAAGAACTTGTCAAGAACGCAGAGTACACGCAACAGATCAAATTCGATGAAATCAAAAACGAAATTATTGAGTTGTATTGCAACATTCAATACCAATTGAAATTACTAAAGCTAGCGACAGAGTCCATCACCTTGTATAACGCAGAATACCAGGTAGCGGAGCTTGACTATATCAATAACAAAAACAACAAGGATAGGTCGCTAAGTGACTTAAAACATTCACAGAAAGTGGCAAAAATTGAATATGAGAAAATCATAAATGAATTAAATATCATGTTCTTAAAGCTTGAACTCATCAGTAATATTCATTTTAAGAACCCATAGTTATGAAATATATTACCTACTTTATCAAGTTCTTCTATCGCATTCGATTCTGGTTGATCATAGCACCGATCATCGTTGCCTCTCTCGTCTACTGGAAAACCAATAATTCCCCCCGCGATTACACGACCACTTGCTCCATATATACCGGAATTATCACAGGAGTTAATATCTTATCCGAAAGCGGGGTTACCACGACATCTTATACCCAAGGTAGTATGATGGATAACCTGTTAAATATCATCACTGCGGATCAAACCTTAAAACAGGTTTCATTACGCCTGTATGCTCGCATTATGGTATACGGTGATCCCCATAAAGACAACATCTATACAAAAGCCAGTAATTATAGAAATCTCTACAATCACGGAATACCTATTCATAATTTGATAGACAAGAAATCTGATAATGATTCGATTAACGAGCAACGTACCTACGAAAAGTTACTTGCTTATGAAACAAACGATCCGACAAACTATGTCTACGGCATATATCAATGGAACCTCCCTTATGTGAATCGGGAAGCCTTGAAAAAAATATATGTCAAACGCCTCGGTAATAGCGATGTGCTTGAAGTTTCATACACGACAAATGATCCCGGTATCGCATATCAAACAGTACTGATTTTGATTGATGAATTTAATAAACAATATCAAGAGCTACGTTTCGGCGAAACTAATAATGTCATCAAACATTTCCGCCACGAACTGGATAGTATTGGGAAAGAACTCAAGATTTCAGAAGATTCCCTTACCAAATACCGAGTAGAAAAACAAGTGATCAATTATGACGAAGAGACAAAGCATGTGGCAGCTTTGAATCGGGATTACGAATTACAATACTGGGAAACACTAAATAATTATAATTCAACTGATAGTTTAAAACGGGAACTCGAAAAAAGGATGCAGTTATACACGGAAATTATTCAAAACAATAATTCGTTTATCCTTTTAAATAGCAAAATCAGCGAGATCAATGAAAAGTTGGCCATGGCAAAATACTACACGAGTGATGCTGTTTCGAAAGTAACCATTGATTCTCTCCAGCAGGAATTAGACAAAAACGAGACGGCTTTAACTGAAGCCGTTCATAAAATAGGGTATCTGAAATATAGTAAAGAGGGCATTTCCAACGAGAACATGATCGAAGAGTGGTTGAAACAAGTTCTCGCCTATAAAAAGGCTCAAGCAGAACTAATCGTTTTAAATAAACGAAAGATTCACATGGCTCAAAAATACATTCATTTTGCCCCAATCGGTTCGACCCTAACACGTAAAGAACGTATGGTAAACATCAATGAAAGAAGATATTTAGCGATTCTTGATGCCTTGAATACAGCTTTATTAAAACAGAAGAGTATTCAAATGAATTCTGCCAGTTTGAAACTAATGAACGCCCCCTACTACCCCTTAGTTCCCTCCGCACTTGGTAAACACAAATTACTAACAATCGGAGCTTATCTGGCAACATTAATATTCACAATATTTTTCTTCTTGATTATTGAGATACTGGATCATACATTACACTCTCTCTTCAAAGCCGAGCAATTGACCGGATGTAAGGTTCTGGGAGCTTTCACCCGGCAATTATCTCTTGCAGCCAGAAGATATAATAAAGTTTACACCACGCTTTCCGCACAAAACTTGTGCAATTCCGCAACGACTTATTTTAAGCCTGATCAAAGTAATATTATAAATTTAATCAGTAACGAACCCGGAGAGGGAAAGAGCTATATCATGGAGCAAATGGCTCAACAATTTATGGAACGAGGATATGACGTAACACAATTGTCCTGGCAAAATGAACCACAGACAAATGCTCAAGCTTTTATTCAATCCATGAACACGAGTGCCCCGGACGATTTGGAAAAGGACAACTTAAAAAACAAAATCGTTATCGTAGAGTATCCCTCGCTAAAAGAAGCCGCGTTAACAGCCAATATCTTACAACATGTCAGCCTGAATCTGCAAGTCGTAGATTCCAGACGTACGTGGAAAAATACAGACCAGCAACGATTCGGACGTACAAAAGAAATGTGTCATCAGACGCCGCTGTTTTTGGTGTTGAATTACACGAAACGGGACGCGGCGGAAGATATAAACGGTTTGATGCCACCTTACACGTTTCTACGCAAATTATTGTATAAACTCTCACAGTTAGGATTAACCGCGAACGACAAGACGACACGAATCTCTAAAGATAAACCGCCAAGTCATGTTTAAAAATGGCTCATCCTATATTACCACGGTCGCCTTTTTCATCGGTCTGGGCGCGATATACCTATTAACACTAAAAGGAGGAATTATCCCTGCCTTTCTTTTTGCTTGTTTACCGGCAATAGCCATTGTTACAGCTGCATGCTGTCAGAAACAGTACTACTTTTACGTTTTTTTTGTCATAAACTATGTCATCACCGGAATCGACCGATATATTCCATTGAAAATCGGGATGATTATGCTCGGTTTAACCTTGGGTATCGGATCTCTTCTTCTTTTAAAAAAGAGGCATCTTATTTGGACGAGATCAAGGCTTTCGATGATAACCTGAGCGTGAAGACGGTGATGTCTTACGGGGTGTCGTTGAGCGTGATGGGTATGATGAAATTGATGGATGATTATCCTTTCACGGCCACGGTGACTCGTTCGATCTTGCTTTTGCCGGAAGATAAGATGATTCCCCGAATCTCGGATTCCCGCGTGGGGATTTTCAACAGTACGAAAACCCGTCTTTCTATCACGAAGGAGGATGAAATCGGGAATTATTCCGTGGCTCATCGCTGGAGATTGGAACCGAAGGACGTGGAGGCTTACAAACGGGGCGAGCTGGTGGAGCCCGTGAAACAGATTGTGTTCTACGTGGATGACGCTTTCCCGGAATCTTGGAAACAACCGATTCGCGATGCCGTGTTGGGATGGAACAAGGCTTTTGAAAAGATCGGGTTTAAGAACGTGATGCAGGTTCGGGATTTCCCGCAGGATGATCCGACGTTTGACCCCGATAACTTGAAATATTCATGTATCCGTTACGTGCCGACTGCCACGGAAAATGCCATGGGTCCCTCTTGGGTAGACCCGACAACGGGAGAGATTATTAATGCTTCCGTGCTTGTGTACAATAACATCGTGAAGTTGATCAATAACTGGCGTTTCACGCATACGGCTCAGGTAGACCCGAGAGTGCGTGCGAAGAAGATGCCGCAGGATGTGATGGACGAATCGATCACGTATGTTATCGCTCACGAGATCGGGCATACGTTGGGGTTGATGCATAACATGGCCGCATCGAATGCTTACCCCGTGGACTCTTTGCGTTCTGCAAGCTTTACCCAAAAGTATGGAACGACGCCTTCTATCATGGACTACGCTCGTTTTAATTACGTGGCACAACCCGGAGACAAGGGCGTGCGGTTGACTCCGCCCGATTTGGGAGTTTACGATTATTATGCCATTAAATGGTTGTATTCCCCGATAGCCGGAAATTTGTCTGTTAAAGAAGAGGCGAAAGTACTGGAAGGATGGGTGGATGAAAAAGCCGGGGATCCGATATACCGTTATGGCAAACAACAAATTGCGAGTCGTTATGACCCGAGTGCTATCGAGGAGGATTTGGGAGATGATCCGATCAAGGCCGGAAGTTATGGTATCAGTAATTTGAAGTATATTTTAAAGAATCTGAATACTTGGATTGAGGATGATCCTTCGACCGAGCATCGGCAAGAGTTGTACAATAACATTCTGCAGCAGTATGTGCGTTACTTGATGAACGTGACGTATAATGTAGGGGGTATATACTTGACAGCAGTGAAGGATGGAACCCCGGGTGCAACCTTTCAACCGGTGTCGAGAGACGTACAAAAGGCTTCCATGCGTTGGGTTATCAAACAATTGCGGGATTGCGATTGGCTCGACAATAAAGAGCTGTTGTCCAAGTTTGATTTGAATTATGGCGTTAAGACCATCGTGATGAGCACCATGGCAAAGCAATTGTTGGCATTGGGTGGTAGAGTAACCCTTTCTTCTTACTTGAGCGACAAGCCTTATTCGACACGTGAGTATTTCGATGACTTGTACAGTGGGGTATGGGAAAGTACGATCAATAACCGGAAATTGACCGTGGGAGATAAATTGTTACAGCGTATGATGGTTGCCGAAGCCGTGAAGGCCGTTCAAGGATTGACCGGAGGAAAGAGCAGTGGCGGAGGTATCGTGATCGGGGCTACCGGCAACGGTTATTTACCTTCTTTGGATGAGGTTCGTCTTTACGGTTTGGATGCAAGCGGAATGATCGATCGTTATTTCGATGTATTGAAAAAGATGGAAAATGAACATGAAACGGCTTCTGTTTCTGCTCCCATGTCTTTGGATAAGTTTGGAGCCGGGTACGGTTGGCAAAAAGCATTGGATGTAACGGCGATAAATGAAACTCCGGCTTATTATTGCAGTATGCTGGAAAAAATAACCCGTTTGGTCGAGAGCAAAGTAAATTCGGCTAATAGAGATGATGCGGCTCATTATCAATCCTTGTTGTTGATATTGAAGAGCGTGAAGAAATAAGTGTTAAAGTAGTAATCCCAATAGAATGATTTCTATGGTGATTACTACTTTAACACTTATTTCTT
>OGLE01002529.1_pt1 | contig 11500 bp, 6 predicted proteins | sample 1572671 | NCBI WGS metagenome assembly OGLE01 (sample SAMEA2581923, study PRJEB24529) | metagenome | biome: Human gut stool | place: China | collected 2011 | reverse complement strand
TTTCATCAATTATGTCATGGGCTATGGCATTTACAGGAATTCCAGATATGATAGCTAAGGCAATACTTGGTCTTACAACTAACAAGTTCCTTATATTACTTCTTATAAATGTATTATTACTTGTAGTTGGTACATTTATGGATGTAACACCAGCGATACTGATATTTACACCTATCCTTTTACCAATCTGTAAGTCACTTGGCATGGATGCTATCCACTTTGGTATATTACTATGCTTCAACTTATCTATTGGTACAATAACACCTCCTGTAGGTACAATCCTCTTTACAGGCTGCCGTGTTGGTGGAACGACAATCGAGAGCGTTATAAAGACACTGCTTCCTTACTTCGGAGTAATCCTTATAGCATTGTTACTTGTAACATATATTCCTCAGATATCAATGTTCCTTCCACATATACTTGGTCTTGTATAGTGTTGGATAATGTTTAATGATTATCAGATAAGATTGATTTATTGGACTGGTACAAATGTGAATCACATCACATTTATATAAACTTTTTTCCTAATATAAAACACCATGAAAGTTAAAAGGCTTTCATGGTGTTTTTGTAGTTGGATTGATTTTATGTAATTGATTATGATGTGTAGATAGTTATATAATATAGTACTTATGTACTAAAAAAAAGACAAATAAAAGATGAAAAAATCTGTAGTTGATATATAAAATAAAAAAAATTTGGTGGTGTAAAAATAGTGCAGGTTGTATTCTTAAATAAAAATATGAGGCATTTTTTTGTGTAAGATTAACATAGAGTATGACATGTATTAGAACAATCAAAAATCTTATTTTTCACACTATCTCTTGTTAATAGTGTTACATTATAGTATTTTATGCCGGGAAAGGGAGAAAACATGAAGAAATCAGTAAGGAAGAAAGGATGGTTTAAGAGAATATCGGCTGTGATTATGGCTGTTGCTTTAATCTTGTCGGGAATTTCTATACCAGATGGGCTGTTTGCTGTTAAGGCAAAGGCAGCTGAGAGTATGTCTGCTATATGGACATATGCAGATACGAACGATAAAATGTTTGACAGTAATGGGAATAAAGTTACCCAGTTGCAAAAAAATAGTGGAAAACTGCTTAATTCTGATAATAACGAATTAACAGTGGATGCCACATCAGGTAAGTTTGCAAGCAATGGAAGTAATGCATATCAGACTAATGCAGGTACGTTATTTACATTTCCTATAGTTAAGGGAGCTGGCAGATGTACAATTACTTTAAAGTCAGAAAGTACATTAACTGCCTCTGATATTGAATTAGATGGTATGCAGGATACTACTGTACAGGCTAAAGGAAACAAGATATACGAGATAACAGGATATGTGAATAATGGTGCAGAGAATGTAGCACTTAAAGTAGGTGTTAATACATATTTATATTCTATCCAGATAGATTCATCTACAAGTACTGCAACAACATCAGCAGCATTTTCTGATAACAAGCTTAATGATTTTAAGACAAGTACAGATAAAAAGATTTCTGCAGTATGGGATTATAGTACCAATAATACAATGACAGCCGCAGCTAATAATACTACAGCGACTGTGATACAATCAGGTAAAGGAACATATACTAATGCTGATGGTGATGTATTATATATTGATGCATCTAAAGGAAAGTTTTATCCTGATGCATCTAATAAAAGAATCCAGATTAATACTGGCACTAAACTGTATGTTCCAGTTATAGGAGATAAAGCAGTTATAACACTTATAGTTAATAAGAATAATATAAGTGCAGTTGATAATACAAAAGATATACTGTCTTCATACTGGAAGGTGAGTGGAAGAACAGTCAGGAAAGCAGAATGCATATCTAATACAAAATTAGATGGTTCATATAATACAGTTACAATAGAGTGTTATCTTACAGGTGATGAAGGTGATATAGAATTAGAATCAGTTTATAATTCTTCAACATATATTCAGTCTGTTTCAGTTGAATGTATGGAGCTTGAAAAGACATCAATCAAAGGAACTATCACATCCTCATCAGCTATTCCTGATGGAACAAGTGTAGTTGCAGTTAATAAGACTACAGGTCTGCAGTATTCTGGTATTATATCAGATAACATGTACTCAGTTGAGGTTCCAGTAGAAGATGAAGAGATGGAATATGAGCTTTCTATAAGTAATCCTGCTTATATTATAACTAGTGGTATAACATCGGTAAAGGTTAGCAAGGAAGCTTCAGGTCAGGTGACAGCAGATATTACAATCATGAAGCTTTCAACTAAGATGGTAACTGGTAATATAACAGGTATTGCAGATGAATACGATGTGTCACAGCTTGGAGTATCATTTTTAACAGATGCTGATACAGAATATGTACCAGAGGTCGTTATGGCAGCTGATAAGAAGTCATATTCTGCAAGAGTTGAAAATGGAGTGACATATAATGTAGTACTCACAGGAGCGGATGATTATGAGATAACATCAGCACATAGTGGAGTAAGCTATACAGAAGACGGAGTATTAGACATAACAGCAGGTCTTAAGCCAACATATGCTGTTACACTTAATCTTCCAGATAAACCGGATCTTACAGGAAAGAATATAATATATACATATACTAACAAAGATAACAGCAGATATACATATAGCTTTGATTCAAAGGATAATATAAGGCTTAGAGAAGGCTCTTATACACTTACTATTGGTGGTGATTTCATAGCACAGCCATATAAGCTTAAGTCAGGAGCAGATATAACAGTTAAATCAGGTGAAGTGACACAGAAAGTTATATTCGAGCAGATAACAAGCTGGTCTTTCGTGTCTGGTTCTGGTGATTATTTTAATAAGACAATACAAAATAATACCGGATATTATAATGGACTTTATATTGATGCAAGTACAGGAAAGCTGGCTGCATCTGGTGATAAAGCGCAGTTTAATGGTGGGACGAAGATAGTAGTTCCTGTAACTGGAAGATGTACGGTATCTGTAGAAGCATATAGTGGTATGTATGCTTTGTATACAATAGGTGGAGAAGCAGCGAGTACAACAACAGCAGTTTCATCTTACAGATATGATTCTAAGGAGGCAGGTACAGTAGAGATAGTATCTACAGGAGGAGATGCCTATATCAAGTCAATATCAGTAGTATACGATGCCAAGGAAGTTGAATATGTTGAGCAGCCAAAGATGCCAGTTATAACAGGCAGCACAGATAGTCTTGTAGTACAGCCGGAAGGACAGAGGCTTAAGCTGACACAGACAGGTGGTACACTTTCAGCAGATAAAACTAATATAAGTTCAACAGTAAGTTACTATGGTTTTGAAGAAACAGCAGATATTAATAAATTATCAGCAGATATAATTATTAATTCATGTGGAAACAGCTCAAGCAACGGCTTATTCTTTGGTGCTTATGATGGTAGCATGATAGCTACAGCTGGTATAAGAAAGTCAACAGAATTAAAGCAGGTATATTATAAAGGAACAAGTGAACCAGTTGGTGCAGGAAGTGCATTATCAGGAACTGTAGCTGTTGGTACAATGGTGCATTTTGAGATGGTAAAGACAGACGAGGGTCTGGCTATATCTATTACACCAAAAGGACAGACAGAACAACAGTTAGTGTACAAGTATACAAGTACAGAGCTGTTTAAGACTGATAAAGCTGCTACAGCAGTATCTTATGGTTTTGTATTAGCCGGAGTTGAGGCGACTATTAAGAATATGAAGTATGAAGCCGCTGATGGAAAAGTTCTTTATGACCAGAATAAATGCTACAAGGCAAAAGGAACAGCACCGGAAATAGATACAGTTACAGCTATAGGTTCAGACACAAGAGAATATATAGATGTAAGCTGGACTAATAAAGTAGAGGCAGACGGAGATGGCTTATATGTACTTGAAGTGTCACAGGATAATGGAAGTACATGGAGTAAGGTTGAGTCTGCACTTACAGATACTTCATACAGATATATATTAAAAGAAGCTGGCGATTACAAGTTCAGGGTAAGCGGAAAGCTTGGCGTTGACGGTGAGATTAATTCATACGTTGAGTCAGATAAAGTATATATAAGACCAGCACTTGATAAACCAGTGCTTAGTACATTATCAACAAGTGATAAGATTAATGTTGCATGGGATAAGGTTAATGGAGCAGATACATATGAGTTGTATCGTTATTCATATGATGAAACAAGTGATAATGCCAAGCTCATAGCAACAATAAGCGAATGTGCTTATGAAGACAGTGATGTTGAAGCAGAGATGCCATATTATTACTATGTCATAGCATACTCACACATAGATGGCAAGATTGATAATTATAGTAATCCATCAGATTCTGTATGGGCAGTACCAAGTGCAGGACATACAGGAGAATATGCATATGAAGATTCTTCGGCAGGACTTACTATAACAAGAAGATCATACAACACAGTATATGACGGAAAGCTTACACTTGAAGGAGTTGTTGAAAAACAGTCAACAGTTACATTAAAGATTAATGGGACAGTTGTAGATGAAAAGTCTGTAGCTGTAAAGGGCACATTTGCATTTACAGATGTTTTACTTTCAGCAGGAAGAAATGATGTTGAACTGCTTATAAAGGCTAAAGATGGCAGTGTAACCAGGGAAACTTTTAATTATGTATATCTGACTAATTATGATAAAGTGGTAGATTCTGCATATGATGGAACAGATGGAGAGCAAGTTAATGGCATCCCTACATATAAGACAGTTCAGGCAGCTGTAAATTCAGTTGATAAAGCTAATACAAAAAGAGTTGTTATCCTTGTTAAGGAAGGCGATTATAATGAACATCTTGTTGTATCATCACCATATATTTCTCTTATAGGAGAGGATAGTGAAAAGACAAGAATATATTATGATGTTAAAGAACTTGCCGGAGGTGACATGGATAAGCGTTGTGCAGTACGTATTGAAAGCACAGCACACAACTTTACGGCAGAGAATCTTACGTTCGAGAATACATATAACTATCTTGGAGATGGAACTAAGAGCAATGAGTCAGCAGATGCATTAAGCAGTGATGCTGATAATGCTTCTTATATTAATGTAAGAATACTTGGTTATCAGGATACATTATGTGCCAATAAGGGTACACAGTATTACTACAAGTGTTATATAGCAGGTAATGTAGACTTTATATATGGTAATGAGCCTAGAGCGTTATTTAACGACTGTAAGCTTGTATTCCGTTATAATGCCAATAAGAATTCGGGTTATGTATGTGCTCCTAAGACTTCTGCAGATGCAGCTTATGGACTTACATTCTATAAGTGTCAGGTTCTTTCAGAGGATGGATGCTCAGGCAATAAGTATTATCTTGCACGACCTTGGGGTGCAGATGCGTATATAACATGGATAGACTGTTATATGGGAAAAATTCTACGTGCAAATGCAGCTAATCCATATGCAGATATGAGTGGTAATTCAGCTAAGGCCGCAAGATTTTATGAATACGGAAGCTATGGACCAGGATATGCTATTAATGCTAACAGACCACAGATATCTAAGAAAAAGGCAGATGAGATGATTAAGATTAATTATCTTGGATGGGATCCTTATTCAGTATTTAGTGCAGTTGGTATTAATTATGCAGGAAATGTAACAACTAAAGCAGAACAGAAATATGTTACAACACAGTATGTATCAGACACATACAATGAAAATGATGGTGATGATACTGGTCTTTACAAGTATAATGTTGAAGGTTATGCAGCAAGTGCCAGTGTAACTGGTGGTGGTAATCTTCTTGAAGAGTCAAAGAATTATTATAAGGCAGGAAGTGCCAAAGAATTCTTAGATGCGATAAAGAGTGTCAAAGCAAGCGGACGTGCATCAGTTATAGAGCTTACAGCGGATATAGCACTTGGCGATAAAGAAGTTGAGGGGTATTCAGAATATAAGTCATTTATAACTGCACATAAGAATTATCCTATTACACATCCGGATCTTATCAGCTCAGGAGTATCTATGTTAAAGCTTGCAGGTATGAGCAATCTTACAATCTATTCTAAGAATGGTGCTAAGATTACACATACATGTATAGATATAACAGGTTCTGACAACATAATTATAAGAAACATTAAGTTTGATGAACTCTGGGAATGGGACGATGAAACAAGTGGTGGATATGACCGTAATGACTGGGATTATATGACTATAGAAAAGGGCAGTTCTAATATATGGATTGACCACTGTACTTTTTATAAGGCATATGATGGCGTTATAGATATCAAGACTCCATCAGCTTATAGTAATATAACAATATCATGGTGTGAATTCCTTCCAGCAAGTGATGGTGGAACATTCTTTGATAATATGATGAATGCTATGAAGGCTAATCCGGATGAATATGCATATTATAAGCATTTGCTTGAATCTGGAATGACACATGAACAGATATGTAATTATGCATATGGACAGAAGAAAACACATCTTCTTGGACAGAGCGATGAGGATACATCATCTAAGAATATAACAGTAACATTTGCTAATAACTACTATAAGGATTCTATGGACAGAATGCCTAGATTAAGATTCGGTACAGCACATGTGTATAATTGTATTATGGATGCACAGAATCTTAGGAATTATCGTCAGGATATAGAAAAAACAGCAGGTTCAGAGTATGCACAGAAAATAGTAAGTAATGGTGCTTCATCTAACTGTGGAGCACATATGCTACTTGAGAACTGCTATATGTCAGGTATGACTAATGCACTTATAAGTGGTAATGGAAGCAGTGCAGCCGGATATATCAATGCATTTAATTCTATATATATGCTTGATGGCAAGCAGGCAGAGTTAAAGGTAGCACTTAACACAGATAAGGCAGGTGAGGTAGCACTTGTTCAGGATAGAGAAGAATTCAAGAATGCACTGCCATATAGTGATTATGTATTATATGCAGCAGACAGACTGAGTACAGAGGTTCAGCCATATACAGGTGCTGGAAAGTTAAAAGACCTTACAACATTACAGTGGGAAAGAACATCTTATAATGATTTGCCACTTGTGCATAAAGAACATGTATGGAATGATGGAGAAATATCAAAAGATTCTACATGCACCGAAGCAGGTGAAAAGGTATATACATGTAAGGTGTGTGGAGAAACAAAGACAGAAGAGGTAGCAGCACTTGGTCACAGTTATAGTGAAGAATGGACAGTAGATAAAGAAGCAACCTGTGAGGAAGCCGGAAGCAAGTCACATCACTGTACAAGATTAGGCTGTGACAGTAAGACAGAAGTAACAGAAATAGCAGCATTAGACCATGAGTGGGGCGAAGGAAAAGAAACAAAAGCACCAACATGTACTGAAGCTGGCGAGAAGACATACACATGTACAAGATGCGATAAAACAAAGACAGAAGCAATCGAAGCATTAGGTCATGCGTATAGTGAAGAATGGACAGTAGATAAGGAAGCAACCTGCGAGGAAGCCGGAAGCAAGTCACATCACTGTACAAGACCAGGCTGTGACAGCAAGACAGATGTAACTGTTATCGAAGCATTAGGACATGAGTGGGGCGAAGGAAAAGAAACAAAGGCACCAACATGTACCGAAGCTGGAGAGAAGACATACACATGTACAAGATGTAATGCGACAAAGACAGAAGAGGTAGCAGCATTAGGTCACGATTACAGTGACGAATGGACAGTTGATAAGGAAGCTACAACTACAGAAACTGGAAGCAAGTCGCATCATTGCAAAGTATGTGGAGATAAGACAGATGTTACAATAATTCCTATGATTAAGGCAGATGTCAGCATTAATGTTGAAGTTGTAAAGAAAGAAGATACACCAGATACGACCATTGAGGGTTCAAATAATGAAATAATTAACAGTGTTTTTACAGAAGAAGAAATTAAGGCGTTCAAGAATGGTGTTAAAGTAGAAGTTACAATAGATATAAACAATATCGAAAATAAAGTGACTGACAGTGATAAGAAATTAATTGATAATAAGCTTAAAGCTGATGAAAAGATAGGTACCATACTTGATATCGTGCTTAATAAGAATGTAGATGGTAATAAAAATAGTGTTCATGAATTGAATTCAGCTATAAAACTTAAAGTTGCAATTCCAGATAATATTATCAATAAGGATGCATCAATAAAAAGAGAGTATAGTGTAATAAGAATTCATAATGGAGAAGCAGAAAATATATCTGTTGATTATAATGAAAATGATAATACTATCATATTTGAAACGGACAGATTTTCAACATATGCGATTGTCTACAAGGATATAATAAAGAATACTGAAGATAATAACCAGTCAGTAATCCCTGATAATAACACATCTGTAGATTCGAAAGATAACAGCGTTGCTACATCAGATACAATGCATGCAGCAGGCACAGTGTGGTTATTGTTTGCTATAAGCTCAGGAATGATATGTGTTTTATCACGAAGAAGAAAAAAGAATATATAATGATACCAGGGTCAAAAGGTCTAAACCCACATGAGCTTGCTCATAGGTGGGTGAAAGACCTTGGAACCCGCCCCGATAGGAGCTTAAAAGATGGCGGTTTATTGAAAATGATATGAACTGCCATCTTTTTTAATGCCTTAGTTTCGATATATGATGTCGGGGTCAAAAGCCGGAAATTTCACGTTGATTTAACTGGAAATTTTACGTTGATTTAAGTTGACATATAAATGACCAGATTATAAAATGAAAAAGTTGAATAAGCATGAAAATGTTTATATAAAATTAAAAAGTGAGGTGACGATAATGGACGGGCATGATAGTCCTCAAATAGGAAGCAATGACATAGATTATAAGCCGACAAAGCTATTGTCTGCGTTTCTAAAAGGGACGTGTGCAATAGTCTGTTAAAGTCGCCTGTTTTCTAATCTTTGTCATTGTTCTTTTAACATTTTAATAGTGAAAGGAGAATAATGATGAATAAGATTCTATCTAATGTAGTTATTCATAAGGATTATAGCAAAGATATAGTAAGAATCCTTAAAAGTAACAGATCTGATGAGGTAATCCGTAAAAAATTGTCGAAATATCATGAGAATGATATTGCTGATGCAGTAAAACTGCTTGATAAAGATACCAGAATTCGTCTTTATAAGATTCTTGGTGTTGAGTGGACTGCAGAGGTGTTCTCATATCTGGAGGATACACCAGAGTATATAGAAGAACTGTCTGTGGATGAGGCTGCAGATGTCCTCGAAAAGATGGATGCTGATGATGCCGTAGATATCCTTGATAATGTGTCAGAGGAAGAAAGACAGGCTCTGATATCACATATGGAGAAAGATGCCAAGGAAGATGTATGTCTGATTTATTCATATAATGATGATGAGATTGGTAGTAAGATGACTACTAACTTTATATGTATAAACAACAGGCAGACTATAAAGGGTGCAATGAAAGAGCTTGTATCACAGGCAGAAGAAAACGATAACGTAAATACAATATATGTTGTTGATGACAACAATATATATTATGGAGCAATAGATTTAAAGGATCTTATTGTTGCAAGGGAGTATCAGAAGCTTGAAGATATAATCAGTACATCTTATCCATATGTATATGCTCATGAAAAGATGAGCGAATGTATCGAAGACTTAAAGGATTACAGTGAAGATTCAATTCCAGTATTAAACAAAGATAAAGAAATAATAGGTGTTATCACATCTTCTGATATAGTAGAAGCTGTTGATGAAGAGATGAGTGATGATTATGCAAAGCTTGCTGGTTTAACTGAGGAAAATGACCTTACAGAGGGGCTTTTTGCCAGTATGAAAAAACGACTTCCATGGCTTATATTATTACTTTTTTTAGGCATGGGAGTATCATCAGTAGTAGGTATATTTGAAAATGTAGTATCACAGCTTGCAATTATAGTATGCTTCCAGTCACTTATACTTGATATGGCAGGTAATGTAGGAACACAGTCACTTGCTGTTACAATCAGGGTGCTTATGGATGAAAATATATCAGCTAAACAGAAGTTAGAGTTCGTCTTAAAGGAAATGCGTATAGGCTTTGCTAATGGTCTGTTGTTAGGCTCTATGGCATTCGTATTGCTTGGCATATATATTATGGTTGTAAAAGGCAAGCCATGGCACTACGCATTCGCTATATCAGGCTGTGTTGGAGTATCACTACTGCTGGCTATGCTCATATCCAGCCTTATAGGAGTGCTTACACCTATGTTTTTCCATAAGATAAAGATAGATCCTGCAGTAGCTTCAGGACCACTTATAACAACTATCAATGACCTTGTTGCAGTTGTTACATATTATGGACTGGCTGCAGTTGTGCTTATAGGAATGCTGCATATAACGGGATAATAACCTCTTAAACTAATGCCGTCTATATCGTTAAATGCAATTAAGTTTGTAAATATTTGTAACAGATATGTGAATGATGGTATATAATTAAGAAGAAATTAGAATAGCAGCTATAGAAGCTAAGGAAAGGAAGATTACTATGAGTGATATGTTGGAAATGATTAAGACAAGAAGAAGCGTAAGAAAGTATAAAAGTGACATGGTTCCTGCAGATGTAATAGATAAGATAGTTGAAGCTGGAACATATGCAGCTACAGGCATGAACAGGCAGTCACCTGTTATACTCGCTGTTACTGATAAGGAACTTAGAGATAAGATTTCTAAGATGAATGCAGCATTTATGGGTAAACCAGAAGACTTTGATCCATTTTATGGTGCACCGGTTGTACTTGTTGTTCTGGCTGATAAGAGTGTGCCTACATACGTATATGATGGTTCTTTAGTTATGGGTAATCTTATGCTTGAAGCACATGCACTTGGCGTAGATAGCTGCTGGATACATAGAGCTAAGGAAGAGTTTGAAAGTGCAGAGGGTAAAGAGATACTTAAATCACTTGGCATAGAAGGCGATTATGAAGGAATCGGACATTGTATACTTGGATATGCAGATGGAGATAAGCCACAGTGCAAGCCAAGAAAGGATAACTGGGTGTATAGAGTGTAATGCTGTATAAATCAGTTATATACATATGCCTTGGATACAACAAGGCATATAGAAGGCTGTGAACTAAAGTGAAGATAAATGATAAAGAAGGAGCAAATAAGAATGGTTAAACATGTTATATTGTGGAAATTAAAGGAAGAGCTTACAGATACAGAAAAGGAAGAAGTAAAGAAAGGTATTAAGGAAGGCCTTGAAGGACTTGCAGGTAAGATTCCTGGTCTGGTAGAAGTTAAGGTTAATATTAACGGCTTACCAACATCAACAGTTGATGTTATGCTTGATACAACATTTACAGATGCAGATGCACTTAAGGCATACAGTACTAATCCACTCCACGTTGCTGTAGCAGATGGAAAGGTTCGTCCATATACAGCGGTAAGATCCTGCCTTGATTATGAGGTATAGGATTAAATCCCGCAAAAGAAAATTAATAAAAGAAAATTGCAAAAGAAAATTGTGTTATAGATTGACATGATTCATAAGGATATGCTATTATTTATCTATATGAATATA
>OGLE01002527.1_pt1 | contig 11504 bp, 10 predicted proteins | sample 1572671 | NCBI WGS metagenome assembly OGLE01 (sample SAMEA2581923, study PRJEB24529) | metagenome | biome: Human gut stool | place: China | collected 2011 | reverse complement strand
CATAGCCTTTTTGCCGCACCAGCAGATGGTCAAGACCATCTGCTGGTGCGGCAAAAAGGCTATGTTCAACGCCCGGTTCGACGAAAACGGCAAGGTTTTGAAGGAGGGCGCTCAAGTGGTCTTGGGGGCCAATGACAAATACATCGGCCTGTGCCGCCGCCACTGGCGGGCCGGGGATCTGGGTCCGGACTTCAACGGAAAGGGTACGGGAGACTGATGATCTGTAATCTCTGTCCCCGCCGCTGCGGTGTGGAGCGAACGCCGGACAAGGCGGCGGGTGTGTGCGCCATGCCCGCGTGGCCGGTGGCGGCACGGGCCATGCTGCATCAGTGGGAGGAACCCTGTCTGGTGGGGGAGCACGGCGCGGGCGCCGTGTTTTTCTCCGGGTGCAATCTCCGGTGCAAATTTTGTCAGAACGGCGTGATCTCTCAGGAAGGCTACGGCAAGCCCATCACCCCCCAGCGGCTCCGGGAGATTTTTGAGGAACTGGTGGAGCAGGGGGCGGCCTGCTTGGATTTAGTGACGCCCACTCACTTCACGGACGCGGTGCTGGAGGCCTTGGGCGAGGAGCGCTGGCCGGTGCCGGTGGTTTGGAACTGCGGCGGGTATGAGTCCGTGGAGACCCTGAAACGCTTGGAGAACCGGGTACAGGTGTACCTGCCGGACCTGAAATATGCCCTGACGGAGCCGGCCAAAGCGTATTCCGGTGCGGCGGATTACCCGGAGACGGCGAAAGCGGCCATTTTAGAGATGTTCCGCCAGACCGGGCCGTACAGAATGGAAAACGGCCAGCTGAGAAGCGGCGTTCTCATCCGGCATCTGGTGCTGCCGGGAGAACTGGAAAACACGAAGGCCGTCATCGACTGGGTGGCGGAGACCTTCCGCCCCGGCGAAGTGCTGTTTTCTCTCATGAGCCAGTACACGCCCCAGCCGGGGGCCGAGGGCAAGCTGGCCCGTAGGGTGACAAAGGCGGAATACCGGGCGGCGGAACGGTACATGGCGGACTGCGGCATTGCCGACGGCTTCACTCAGGAGCGAACCTCCGCCAAGGAGGAGTATACCCCGGATTTCCATTTACAGGGGATTTGAGAAGATAGGACGGACGGGCCAAAATTTAGGGGGCCATAATATGAAGGTAAAAAAGCTGATCATTGTCCTTGCGCCACTAGGGATTCTGTTCGTTGTAATATGTGCGGTAGTATCTTTGACAAGACCATATTTTCCACCAAGACCAAAGAATACAACTCTGGAATTTTGGATATGTGACGATGTGTCATCCGTTGACTGGAACGGACATGATGAAATAACCGGCTGGATGGGTGCGCGGGAGTTTTTGGGAAAAGATTACCACATGAGCACGCAGGGGGGGAAACCCAATGTGCGGGTGTCCTATCTTCTGACCGCTTGGCCGGACTATGCCGATGATGGACAATATGTTACAACAATAGAAATAACCGACCCGGCTGTATTTGTATATGGACTAACAGTAGAATCGGAGCCTACAGAATTTGAGCGGGTGATGATGTCTATGGGATATAAAGTCGAATTGGCTGATAATAGCATTCAAAGAGCCGTTAGGGATGGGTTTACCTTTTCCATTTGTCGTGGCGATACTCCGAAGCTTGTTATTTCCGCAGAGGTAAGTAACCGCGAAGAGATTTGCTTTTGACTGAAAACGTCCAGCTTGCTGGATTCCACATAAAGAGCGCCCCTGTATGACGTAGCCATACAGGGGCGCTTTCCTATACGTTTCAGATGCCCAGCAGGAAGGAGGCGAAACGGAAGTAGATCAGCAGGGAGAGGGCATCCACGATGGTGGTGATGAAGGGAGAGGCCATCACCGCCGGGTCAAAGCCGATCTTTTTAGCCAGCAGCGGCAGCATACAGCCTACGATCTTGGCGGCGAACACGGTGCACACCAGCGTCAGGCAGATGACGGCGGCTACGGTGACGGTGATGGGATTGTGGAATACCATCCGGTCCAGCAGCATCAGCTTGGCGAAGTTGGCGCCGGCCAGAACGGTGCCGCACAGCAGCGCCACCCGGCACTCCTTCCAGACCACCTGGATCAGGTCGGAAAATTCGATCTCTCCCAGAGACAGGCCGCGGATCACTGTGACGCTGGCCTGAGAGCCGCAGTTGCCGCCGGTGTCCATCAGCATGGGAATATAGGCGGTGAGGATAGTGAAGGCGCTGAGGGCGTCCTCAAAGCTGGAGATGATCTGGCCGGTAAAGGTGGCGGAGACCATCAGCAGCAGCAGCCACGGAATACGGGATTTGAAGGTGTCAAAGGCACTGGTGCGGAGGTAGGGCTTGTCCGTCGGCAGCATAGCCGCCATCTTTTCCATATCCTCCGTGGTCTCTTCCTGCAAAACGTCGATGGCGTCATCGACGGTGACGATACCCACCAGGCGATTTTCCGTGTCCACCACGGGGAGAGCCAGAAAGTCATACTTGCCTAAAGCGCGGGCGGTCTCCTCCTGGTCATCCAGGGTCTGGACGCAGATGTAGTTCCGCTCCATGATGTCCCCGATGATGTCATCCTCCTCCGCCAGCAGCAGAGTACGGATGGAGAGAACGCCGATGAGGTGCCGCCAGTCATCAATGACGTAGCAGACGTTGATGGTCTCCTTGTCCGGTCCGGTCCGGCGGATGCGCTTCAGGGCGTCCTCCACCGTCATGGTCTCCTTCAGATCCACAAACTCCGTGGTCATAATGGAGCCGGTGGAGTCCTCCGGATATTTCAGAATTTCGTTGATGCTTTTGCGCATATCCGGGTCGGAGTGCTTCAGAATCCGCTTGACCACGTTGGCGGGCATTTCCTCCACGATGTCAACGGTATCGTCCAGATACAGCTCGTCCAGCACTTCCTTCAGCTCCGTGTTGGAAAAGCCGCGGATCAGCAGCTCCTGCTGGTCGCTTTCCAGCTCCACGAACACCTCTGCCGCCTGCTCCTTAGGCAGCAGACGGAACAGCAGGGGCAGCGTCTTTTCATCGTCCAGATCGTCCGCCAGAATGGCGATGTCCGCAGGCTCCAGCGGCAATAGGAGGTCCCGCAGTTCTGTATATCGTTTTCGGTTCACCAGATCCTCAATTTTTTCGACCAGTTCCCCACGGCTTTCCATTTCAAACATAGCGTGACCTCCTTTCCGGGCCTTCCGCCCGGTATTTCTGCATGGCGCGGAGCAAAATAAAAGACCTCGCCGCGTCCCATTCCGGTGCGGTGAAGTCCTGCTTCCAGGAGCGTCTCAGAGGACAGCATCCCTACCGTTCAAGCTTTAGCTTCACAGGGCGGTGAAATCGCGTTAGATGATACCTTGTTGTTCGATATCGCCTGTTCAAACCCTCTCATGATGTCTCCATCACTCTGCGGCAGCGATCCATATCCCTGTGGTAGCCTTACCTACCGGAACTCTATGCGGTTGTCATTTGATAACACATTTATAGTATGCCAAAAAACAGGCGCTGTCAACCCGGACGGACGAAAAAATTTCACAGAATCAGGAGAGCGGCCATCTGGCCGGTCTCCCGGATTCAGTTCAGACTGTTTTCACTCTGCTGAAACAGCTTTCGTACCCGTTCCGCCGTGGCGGGGTGGTGTGTCAGCGCCGGGTCCTCTGCCAGCAGCCCGTCGGCGGCGGACTGCGCCTCCGCCAGCAGCCGGGTGTCGCAGCCGAGATCCGCCACCCGCAATCCCGGCAGGCCGTGCTGCCGGAGACCGAAGAAGTCACCGGGGCCCCGGAGCCGGAGGTCCTCCTCGGCGATCTTGAAGCCGTCGGCGGTTTTCGTCATGGCCTTCAGCCGCTGGCGGGTCTCGTCATTTTTATTGTCGGACACCAGTACGCAGTAGGACTGGTGCTGCCCCCGGCCCACCCGTCCCCGAAGCTGATGGAGCTGGCTGAGGCCGAAGCGCTCCGCGTTCTCCACCACCATCAGATTGGCGTTGGGCACATCCACGCCCACCTCGATCACGGTGGTGGACACCAGAATGTCCGTTTTCCCGGCGGCGAAGGCGGACATGACGGCGTCCTTCTCCGTGGCCTTCATCTTGCCGTGGACGAAGGCCACCTTCAAGTCAGGGAAGATCTCCGTTTGCAGCTTTTGGGCGTATTCCGTCACGGCCTTCCGCTCGTCGGGCAGCTCGTCATTCTCGCTGACCATGGGGCAGACGATGTACACCTGCCGCCCGGCCTCCACCTGCTTGCGGATAAAGGCGTACAGCCGGGGGTGATAGGCGGAGGTGACGGCATAGGTTTCAATAGGCTTCCGTCCCGGTGGAAGCTGGTCGATGACGGACACATCCAGATCGCCGTACAAAATCAGGGCCAGCGTCCGGGGGATGGGCGTGGCGGACATGACTAAGGTGTGGGGGTGCTCTCCCTTTTCTGCCAGCGCCGTCCGCTGGGCCACGCCAAAGCGGTGCTGTTCATCCGTCACCACCAACCCCAGGTCAGCGTAGGCCACGCCGCCAGAGATCAGGGCGTGGGTGCCGATGGCGAAGTCGATCTCGCCTGTGGCCAGTTGGGCGGTGACGGAGCGTTTTGTTTTGGCGGTGGTGGAGCCGGTGAGCAGGGCGCAGCGGATATTCAGCCGTTCCAGCAGCGGGGCAAGGCCCCGGTAGTGCTGCTCTGCCAGCAGCTCCGTGGGGGCCATCAACGCCGCCTGACGGCCATTTTTGACGCAGAAATACACGCAGGCGGCGGCCACCATCGTTTTGCCGGAGCCGACATCCCCCTGACAGAGACGGTTCATGGGCTTGCCGCTTTGCATATCGGCAATGGCTTCCTCTACACAGCGGCGCTGGGCGTCGGTGAGGGTAAAGGGGAGGGCGTTGTAAAACGGGGCCATATCCACCGGCTGAAACGGTTCCACGGAGACGGTCTCCCGCCGGGAGCGCAGCAGCTTCAATCCAATGGCGAAGAAAAATAGCTCCTCGAAAGCCAGTCGCCTCCGGGCAATGTCCAGCGCCTCCGGGGACTCCGGGAAGTGGATGTTCTCGTAGGCATAATTCACCCGGCACAGCTGATGCGCCTGTCGGACGCCGTCCGGCAGGCAGTCCGGCAGAATATCGGCGCAGCTGTCCAAACCCTGCCGGATGGCCCGGGACAACAGCAGCTGGCTGATCCCGGCAGTAAGGGGATAGATGGGCACGATGCGGCCGGTGTGCTCCCGCCGTCCCTCTGGCTCTACAATGGGACTTGCCATACTTTTCCGCAGGAGGCTTCCCTCCGCCCTGCCGTAAAAGGTGTAGGTCTCACCTACCCGCAGTTGATTTTTCAGCCAGGACTGGTTGAAAAAGGTCACATCCAACGCACCGGTGTCGTCCACGGCCCGGACCTTCACCAGATCCATGCCCTTGCGGATGTGGGACAGCTTTGGCTCCGAGGCAATCATGGCGGAGACGCAGGCCGGTTCGCCGGGGATAAGCTGGCTGATGGGCTTTATTTCCCGGCGGTCCTCATAGCGCCGGGGGAACCAGTTGATGAGGTCGCCCAGCGTGGCGATGCCCAGCTTGCCCAGGGATTTTGCCTTGGCCTCGCCAATGCCCTTGATGTACCGCACATTGGTGCTCAGATCCGCCATGCGCCCGCCTCCTTTCCGCAGTTTTCATAAGGCTATTATAAACGGCGGCGGCGGTTTTGAAAAGAGGGCAGAGAAAAGAACAGGGCTCCGCCGAGAAAACGGCGGAGCCTTGGCTTACAACAGCGCGGTATTCACATAGTCCACAAAGCGGTAGATCAGGCCATTTTCCGTGACGGCCTCGCCGGTCCGCTCAATTTTCCAATTAGGGAGGGCGTCCAGATCGGGGAAAAAGGTGTCGGCATCCGATACGGTGCTGTCCACCCGGGTGACGGAGGCCCGCCGGCAGCGGCCCAGCAGCGCGGCGTAAATGCTGCCGCCGCCGATGAGCCAGACGTTTTCTTCATCTCCGGCCAGAGCCAGAGCATCCTCCGGCGTGGAGACAGTCTCGCAGTCCTCCCGGTGAAGGTCCGGGGACCGAGTGATGACGATATTCCGCCGCTTGGGCAACGGTCTGCCGCCGGGGAAGGAATCCAGGGTCTTGCGGCCCATGATGACGGTGCCGCCGGTGGTCAGCGTGCGGAAGTGCTTCATGTCCCCCGGCAGGGAGAACAGCAGATCACCGCTCCGGCCAATGGCCCACTGTTTATCTGTGACAACGATGGCGTTCATGGTACGGCTCCTTAAATGGCAATGGGGATTTTGTCCTCGAAGGGGGCGGGGGTGTAGCCCTCCATCGTAAAGCTGTTCCGGGTGAAGGCATAGAAATCCGTCACGGAGGGGTCTATGGCGAACTTCGGCGCGGGGGCGGGGGTCTGGGTCAGCATCTTCTCCACGATGGGCACATGGCGGTCGTAAATATGGGCGTCGGCGATGACGTGGACCAGCTCGCCGGGCACAAGGCCGCTGACCTGAGCCATCATGTATACCAGCACGGCGTACTGCACCACGTTCCAGTTGTTGGCGGCCAGCATATCCTGGCTCCGCTGGTTCAAAATGGCGTTGAGCACGTTGCCGGAGACGTTGAAGGTCATGGAATAAGCGCAGGGGTACAGGTGCATCTCAGAGAGGTCGGCAAAGTTGTAGATGTTGGTCAAGATCCGGCGGCTGGCGGGGTTATGCTTCAAATCGTAGAGCACCCGGTCCACCTGATCCATGTCTCCCTCGGGATAGTGGTGTTTGACGGCCAGCTGATAGCCGTAAGCCTTGCCGATGGAGCCGGTCTCATCCGCCCACTGGTCCCAGATCCGGGCGTTGAGGTCATGGACGTTGTTGGACTTTTTCTGCCAGATCCACAGCAGCTCGTCCACAGCTGTTTTCCAGTAGGTCCGGCGGAGGGTCAGAATGGGAAATTCCTTTTGCAGATCGTAGCGGTTGACGATGCCGAATTTTTTGATGGTGTGGGCGGGCGTGCCGTCCTCCCAGTGGGGACGGACGTTCTGATCGGTGTCCCAGACGCCGTGGTCCAGGATCTCCTGAATGTTTTGCATAAAGACCTGATCGGCGTAGCTCATGACACATTCCTCCCAAATTTTCATTAACTCTACACAGTATAGCAAAGAATGAAGAGGAAAACAAGATGCTCCCACAGAGAATGTTGTATAGAAAAAATCGGAAAATCAATCACAGCTTTTCTGCTGAAATAACGTTCATTCCTTGAAAAACGGCAAAAAGTGCTGTAAAATGAAATCGTAAACGAGAGGAGTGACAGTATGCTGGATCGCAGCGAGGTGGGCAAGCGGGGGTATCTGGACCGGGACTTCCGCCTGGTGCATCTGAAGGATTCTCTGGCCCAGAAAATCGACTACCATTACCATGAATTTGATAAGCTGGTGATCTTCCTCGGCGGAAAGGTGACCTACGTGGTGGAGGGCGTCACCTATTTCCTCAAGCCGTGGGACATCGTGCTGATCCAGCATAACCTGATCCACCGGCCCATCATCCACGCCGAGGAGCCTTACGAGCGGGCGGTGCTGTGGCTGGGGCGGGACTGGATCGCCCAGCGCAGCGATCCCGGCGAGCCGCTGGACGCCTGTCTGGACAAGAGCCGGGAGCAGGGGTTCCACCTTCTGCGGACCGGGGAGGAGGGGCGGCTTGGCTACGCCCGGTCCATCCAGCAGTTAGAGGAGGCCCTGCGGTCCGAGGAGTTCGGTGCCCACCGCATGGCGGATACCCTGTGCCAGCAGCTTTTGATTCAGGTAAACCGGGACTTCCTCCGGGCCAATACCGCTCCGGCAGAGACGGACAGCTACCATCTGGACCCCAAAATGGAGGAGATCCTCCGCTATATCGCCGCCAATCTGGAGGGAGACCTCTCCGTGGACGCGCTGGCGGCCCGTTTTTACATGAGCCGGTACTACCTGATGCACCGGTTCAAGGAGATCACCGGCTACACCGTCCACCAGTACACCGTGCAGAAACGGTTGCTGCGGGCAGGAGAGCTGATCCGGGAGGGCGTTCCGGTGATGAAGGCGGCGGAGCAGGCGGGCTTTCCGGAGTATTCCACCTTCCTCCGGGCCTTTCAGAACACCTTCCATACCAGCCCGAAGAATTTCCGATAAGCGCGCCGTCTGTCTGCGTATACCGAAAGAGGATAATTGCCAACAAAATCAACGCCCCGCCATCCGGCGGGGCGTTGATCGTATATTGAATCGGAAGTTTAGGCCAGGAAGCCCTTCAGGATGCACTCCTCAGCTTCCTCGGGGGACAGACCCAGGGTCTCCAGCTTCAAAAGCTGGTCCCCGGCGATCTTGCCGATGGCGGCTTCGTGGATCAGCTGAGCCTCCGTGCTGTTGGCAACGATGGCGGGAATGGACTCAATGTGGGCATCATCCATGATGATGGAGTCACACTGCACATGGCCGAAGCAAGCGGCGTTGCCCACCATCTTGGGATAGAACACCTGACGGGAGGTGCCCTTGGCCACGGACCGGGAAATCACCCGGCCACGGGCACCGTCCCCATCCAGAGAGATCTCCATGTCGCTTTCTGCCACCTGTTCGCCGTGGGTCATGAGCCGCTCGGTGACCACGGCCTCAGCATCCTTGCCGCAGACGATCTTGGTTTCCCGCTTGGTGGAGTCGATGCCCCGGATCTGGACGGTCTCCATCTGGATGGTGGCGCCCTCTTCCAGATAGACAACGGTCTGGGGGTTCATGATGCGGCCACCGGTGCCGTCGCCGTCACCGTAGTGCTTTTCCGTGTATTTCACATGGGAGTGCTTACCTACATAGAAGGTGTGGATACCGTCATGACGGCTGTCCTCTCCGCCGCAGTTGTGGATGCCGCAGCCGGCCACGATGTCCACATCGCAGTTTTCACCGATGTAGAAGTCATTGTAAACCAACTCCTGAATACCGGGCTTGGTGATGATGACGGGAATGTGGCACTGTTCGCCCTTGGTCCCATCCTTGATGCGGATGTCAATGCCGGATTTGCCGTCGGTCTTGCCGGTGATCTGGATGTTCTCCGTGGACTGCCGGCCGTCGCAGCCGGTGTCCTTGCGAATGTTGAAGGCGCCTACCGGCTTGCCGATCAGGTCCGCGATTTTTTCCAGCAGCTCCCGATCTACCTGAGATTCCATCATAAGGCGTGTACCTCCTTGTTCAGTACCGGGCAGCCGCCCAGCGTGTCGGTCAGGATCCGGGGCAGGATCTCCTTCGGAGTGCCCCGGTGGCGGAGGGTGCCGTCACCCACCACGATGACTTCATCCGCCAAGGAAATAATACGCTCCTGATGGGAAATGATGATCATGGTGGCGCTGCCCTGACTGTGGATCTGCTCGAAGGTCTCCGTCAGCCGGGCGAAGGACCACAGGTCGATGCCTGCCTCCGGCTCGTCGAAGATCATCAGGTCGGCGTTCCGGGCCAGAATGGAGGCGATCTCAATGCGCTTGACCTCGCCGCCGGAAAGGGACACATCCACTTCACGGTCCAGATAGTCATTGGCGCAGAGCCCCACCTTGGTGAGGTACTGGCAGCACTTGTCCTTGGAAAGCTTGTCGTCGCCGGAGGCGATGGTCAGCAGGTCGCGGACAGTGATGCCCTTGAAGCGGGGGGGCTGCTGGAAGCCGTAGCTGATGCCCAGCTTGGCCCGCTCCGTAATGGTCATGTGGGTGACGTCCTGTCCGTTCCAGAGGATCTGACCCTCAGTGGGCGTCACCAGACCCATGATGATCTTGGCCAGCGTGGTCTTGCCGCCGCCGTTGGGACCGGTAAAGACCACCAGCTTGTGATCGTCCACGGTCAGGGAAATGTCCTTCAGGATGCCCAGAGTCTCATCGGCTTCCCGAACGGAATAGCTGATATGTTTTAATTCCAGCATGGAAGGTCCTCCTTTATGGGGAAAGGAAAAATTTCCTGTCTTTCTCATGTAGTATACCAAAAACACGGGGAAATATTGGTTGCAAAAGCAACAGAAATCGGTCGGAAGCGGCCGAAATCCGCATACTGTTATACCCTAACATATTTTACCCTACCTGTCAAAGGGTAAGGGGGGATTTTTCGGTAAAACCGGCACTTTTTTTCCGGGTCCGCATAGACTGGAGGGAAAAGGAGGGGGAGCCCATGGAACGAAATCTCCACGAGCCGGAGATCTACGATTTCCGGCAGCATGACCGGCTCTGGCAGCGGGTGGGCCCCGGGCTGGAGCCCTATCCGGAAACCACGGCGGAAGCAATGCCGCGAAGGGAGGAACTGCCGCCGGCGCAAGAGAGCCAGCTTCCCGGCGCGGAGCCGAACCCCTGCTGCATGGGCAGCGAGGCAATGGAGCTTCTGGCGGTGCTGGAGGGATACATCGAGGAGGAACTGGAGGACCGGCGGCGCTATCTGGCGCTGTCCCGGCAGGCACCCTCGTGGGCGAGGCAGACCCTGCGGGATATGGCGGAGGAGGAGAACGGCCACGCCCGGCGGCTCATGGCGGCCCGGTATCTCATCACCGGCCAGCCCTACCGGCCCAATCTGGTGTGCGGCGTGTTCTGCCCGGGCCGTTGGGCGGAGGAACTGCGGCGAAGCTACCATGAGGAGGCGTGCAGCGGCCTGAACTATGCCCGGACGGCAGACGGCACCACGGATGTCTGCCTTGTCAAGCTGCTCAATGAACTGAGCGAGGACGAATACCGCCATGCGGAGCGGCTCATGGCACTGCTGGAGCGGAGCCTTGGGCGGCAGGGCAACTGTTGAACAGGAATGGGAAAGCGCCCCGGAGCCGGGAAAACAGCTCCGGGGCATTGCTTTTGCCCGGCGGCTTGTGCTATACTATCCCATTAGAATTGATCAGGATCGGAGGACCTTGTATGTATGATGAATTGACGGCAGTGGACATTCAGAAAATGCAGGAGGAGATCAACTACCGGGTCCGGGAACTGCGTCCCCAGCTCATTGAGGAGGTCCAGACCGCCCGCGCCTTCGGGGATCTCAGCGAGAATTATGAATATAAATGCGCCAAGCAGGCGAAAAACCGCAATGACAGCCGCATCCGCTATCTGGAACGGATGATCCGCACCGCCAAGGTCATCGAGGTAAAGGAGACGGCGGACGCCGTGGGACTGTTCGACACCGTGACGGTCTATAACGAGATGATGAAGAAGGAAATGATAGTCCGCATTGTCACCACCCTGCGGCAGGACGCCTTAAAGGGACTCATCAGCAAGGAATCCCCTGTGGGACAGGCCCTCATGGGCCGCCGGACCGGGGAGCGGGTGGAGGTCGCCGTCAGTCCGGAGATGAAATATACTCTGGAGATCCGAAAGATCGAAAAGGGTTCGGATGACGAGAGCCTGGACATCAGCAGCTACTGAGCCGAGTCCGGGCCGACAGGATGCCGGATCGGAGGATTTCCGGCGGTTTTGCGGAAAGACTATTGAAATACCGGCTTTCTTGCCGTAAAATAGGGAGAAAGATAGAATCAGAGACTGTCAATAAAGTGGTAAATTCTCCGCAACGGTAAGGTAGGGCAGCCGTTAGCGGCTCCGCCGCTTTACGGAT
>OGLE01002523.1_pt1 | contig 11518 bp, 9 predicted proteins | sample 1572671 | NCBI WGS metagenome assembly OGLE01 (sample SAMEA2581923, study PRJEB24529) | metagenome | biome: Human gut stool | place: China | collected 2011 | reverse complement strand
TACCATAAATATATATCCTTCCCTGCTTGTCAAATTTCAGCTGCCTCATTCAATACATATTCAACCAAACTATCATAACTATAATGTTCCACAAAATGATTGTATATTAAGTTAGACAAGTCATATCTCTCTTGCGGATGATCTAGATAGTAGTTAATCTTCTCCACCGCATCATCAATTGTCCTAAATGATACAAGTTCCGGATCTATCGGTAGAAGATCTTTCAATATTGGACGATAATCACACAGTTGGAAAGCACCAGATCCATTAATCTCAAAGAACTTATTATTCACAGATTCGATCTCTGCGTAATGCAAATTATTAAATACAATCTTAGCCCCATACAATATCCGGGCCTTTTCCTTTCCTACTATATATTTTCCTTGGAAACAATCATCTAAATCAGAAGAGAAATAGGGACCCTTATTCCCAAACAAAGACAAGTGTATTCCTCGTTTTTTCATAAGAGCAAGCATTCTTGTCCGATATGGGTACATATTACCAAACGCCAGTACATCTATATTCTCTTCCTGTTCGCATGTCAATTTATCTCGCTTAGGCCGTTTATGGATACGTGTATTAAATGCCTCATTATACAACCTAACATTCAACTTCATGTTATCCCGCATGAATCTCATCATATAAGGATCTTTAGTAAAATAGAGGTCATAAGGTTCTACAAATAATTGCAGACGTTCAAGAGTTGTTAGTTGATCTGGATTTATATGGATAATATGGATTCTATTAAGCTTTATTATACGTACTAATTCCGGATGGATAAACCGATAGAAATCATCAATGTCCTCAAAAATAATTCCGGTATCCTTCAATCCGAGTGTGGAGAAATAATCGTCTGAAAAGGAGCATTTGCCCGTAATGATATCATACTCCCATAAAGCTATTTGATGAGCTGCAAGCACAGAAAGTATTTCCTGATAGTTTTCCCGTATGAGCTCGCTTTTCTCATTCGGAGAATATAAATTGATCGCTGGTTCCATAAGCATTATTGTTTTATTTTGTTTGGTGTACCACTGCACGGCAGCAAATATAAACAAATAAAGCACAAGTTGTGCTCAATTTTCTATTTTTTACTTAGAAACAATTATCTTTGCTCATCCAAAAAGAAAAAACAATGAATCAAGATACGATCTGCGCTATCGCTACCGCCCAGGGCGGTGCTATCGGAAGCATCCGCGTTTCCGGTCCGGAAGCTATTTCTATCACCGGCAACATCTTCAAGCCAGCCAAAGCTGGCAAATTATTGAGTGAGCAAAAACCATATACTTTGACATTCGGACGTATTTATGACGGGGACGAGATTATTGACGAAGTGCTCGTCAGTCTTTTCCGTGCTCCTCATTCATACACAGGAGAAGATAGTACGGAAATCACGTGCCATGGTTCTTCTTATATTCTTCAACAGGTGATGCAATTGCTTATCAAAAACGGCTGCCGTATGGCCCAACCGGGAGAGTATACGCAACGTGCTTTCCTCAATGGAAAGATGGATTTAAGTCAGGCAGAGGCTGTGGCGGACTTGATCGCTTCTTCATCTGCTGCCACCCATCGTTTGGCTATGAGCCAGATGCGAGGTGGTTTCAGCAGAGAATTGACGGAGTTACGCAACAAATTGCTGAATTTCACCTCTATGATTGAACTGGAACTGGACTTCAGCGAAGAAGATGTTGAATTTGCCGATCGTTCGGCATTAAGGAAGCTAGCAGATGAAATCGAACAGGTCATTTCGCGGTTGGCTCATTCTTTTAGTGTTGGTAATGCTATTAAGAACGGTGTCCCTGTAGCTATTATCGGTGAAACAAATGCCGGAAAATCGACTTTACTGAATGTATTATTGAATGAGGACAAAGCGATTGTCAGTGATGTCCACGGGACAACGCGTGATGTGATCGAAGATACTATCAACATCGGAGGAATCACTTTCCGGTTCATTGATACTGCCGGAATCCGGGAAACCAATGATACGATTGAAAGTCTCGGTATCGAACGTACTTTCCAAAAGTTAGATCAGGCAGAGATTGTTCTTTGGATGGTAGATGCTATGAATGCCGCCTCTCAAATAGAGCAGTTATCAGAGAAGATTATTCCGCGTTGTGAAGGAAAACATTTGATTGTTGTGTTTAATAAGGCGGATTTGATCGAAGACAAACAGAAAGAGAATTTATTATCTTTATTAAAAGACTTCCCCAAAGAATCTACGGAATCTATTTTCATCTCGGCCAAACAACGAGAGAACACAAGTGAACTGCAAAAAATGCTTATTGATGCCGCACACTTGCCTACAGTGACACAAAATGACATTATTGTGACAAATGTAAGGCATTACGAAGCTTTAAATAAAGCTTTGGAAGCTATTCATAGAGTACAGAGTGGACTTGATTCGCAGATTTCCGGAGATTTTCTTTCACAAGATATACGAGAGTGTATCTTCTTTATTTCGGACATCGCTGGTGAGGTTACGAATGATATGGTGCTTCAGAATATCTTTCAACATTTTTGCATCGGCAAATAAAAAGCAGATGCAATCATTGGTATAATTTGATATAATAAAGTAGATAGTTGTAAGAAATCCTATGCCCATTATAGAAATACATTCCTTAACTGATCCCAGAATAGAAATATTCAGTACTCTCACTGAAGCTCAACTACGTAATCGTATCGAGTCTGATAAGGGACTGTTTATTGCAGAAAGTCCGAAAGTTATTAATGTAGCTCTAAATGCCGGTTATGAACCTTTAGCTCTTTTATGCGAGCAGAAGCATATCACTGGTGATGCTGCTGATATCATTGAACGTTGTGATGATATACCTGTCTATACGGGTGCAAGAGAACTGCTTGCCACATTGACCGGATATACACTCACACGCGGCGTCCTCTGTGCCATGCACCGCCCGACATCGAAAAGTGTAGAAGAAATATGTAGAGGCGCACGGCGTATCGCAGTCATTGAAGGTGTGGTAGACACTACCAACATTGGAGCTATTTTCCGTTCTGCAGCCGCTCTTGGGATAGATGCCATATTACTGACACGCAATTCTTGCGACCCATTGAACCGACGTGCAGTCAGAGTTTCAATGGGATCTGTTTTCCTGATACCATGGGCTTGGTTGGATGGTTCTCCCAATGAATTGCATAAACTGGGATTCCGCACAGTCGCTATGGCACTTACAGAGAAATCAATCTCGATTGATAGTCCCATCTTAGCGACCGAACCCAAGTTAGCCATTGTGATGGGAACCGAGGGTGACGGTCTTCGAAGCGAAACAATTACCGATGCGGACTATGTGGTTCGCATCCCTATGGCAAACGGGGTAGATTCACTCAATGTAGCTGCCGCATCCGCTATCGCTTTCTGGCAACTTCGTGTTAAAGATTAAGTAACTCTGCCATCATCACCGGACGAGACACATATATGATTCTATTCATATTCCTACTCACACCTACAATATGTATTCGCCCCACAAGAACAGCGAGGCAAGAGTTTCTCCATTAATTCACTCCGAAAAAACTCATACAGTTCTTTATGCATAGCGTTATATAGTGCCACCACCCGTTCTTCCTGTTCATCATCGGCATGAATACCTCCCCGAAAAGGATCTGCAAAATTAAAAGAAACATATTTTCTCACTACCCCCTGCATTTCCTTTTGCACTTCCTCCGCTTCCGGACAAAGAGTAATAACATAATCCCATGTCTGCTGGGCATACGTCGCAACATCACATGGCTTTCTACGGGAAAAGTCATATCCATTCTGTTCCATCACCTGGCAAACAACATCAGGGACAGAATTTCCAACCAAAACACCGGCAGTACTAATCTTCATACCTCTACCGAACGAGTTTAAAATTTCCTGCGCCATACGACTGCGACACGTATCACTATTGCTCACTATCAGTATATTTTTCATATGCGATTTCTATTTAATTTTCATTTATTTACTGATATAGCTACTTTAATAACCCCGTCCAACTTGTTTTCAAAGACACGGTAAGCCTCCTCAATCTCATTCAATGGAAATCGATGTGTAACAAGAGGAGTAGTATCAATTTTCCCTTCCTCAATCAGTTTGAGAATCTCGGCACAGTCACAACCATCCACTCCCCCTGTTTTAAAAATCAGATTCTTGCCATACATATCAGGTAAAGGAAGAAGCTGCGGCTGTTCATAAAGGGCTACTATGGTGACAACAGCATTAGGACGAGCACAATCCCATGCCAAATGAAAAGAATCATCACTCCCCGCTACTTCCAAAACAACATCTGCACCACCATGGTCACTGTTCTTGAGAACAAATTCCTTGCAGTGTTCAGGCTCCGTTACTAACACATCAGGATAATGCTCGCGAACAAACCGAATTCTTTCAGGAGACTTTTCACAGACAATAATACGTTTAGGGTGCTTCAACATCGCACATAACAAAGTACAAACTCCGGTAGGTCCGGCACCGATAATCAGAACAGTATCTTCCTCGGTAATTTCCGAGATACGTGCTGCCCAAAAACCTGTTGCAAGTACATCACCGACAAACAAGGCTTGCTCATCACTCACTGTATCCGGAATACGATTCAAACCTTGATCCGCATAAGGAACTCTGACATATTCCGCCTGACCGCCATCAATTCGGCAACCTAAAGCCCAACCGCCATTAGGATCAGTACAGTTATTCACATATCCATGCTTACAGAAAAAACACTCACCACAGAAAGTTTCGACATTCACAGTCACTCTGTCACCAGGTTTCACGAAAGTGACATCAGCCCCCACTTGTTCTACTACACCTACCATCTCATGCCCGACAGTTATTCCGGGCACAGCACGTGGCACACTGCCATGTTTAATATGAAGATCACTGGTGCAGATGCTACCAAGTGTTACACGCACGATTGCATCCCGTGAATCCTTTATTTCCGGTCTCGCTTTCTCCTGTAACTCAAACTTTCCGTGTTCAATATATGTGTATGCAAGCATAATATCCTCCTCGTTCATTAATATATACCTTGCAAAGATAATGATTTCATTGACAAAACAAATCTCTTTTACCACGTTCAATACTCCCAAACCGAATCTCACTCTATATTTATAACAATATAAAGCTGAATAAAGTCATTCACTGTTTTTTCTACTTCAGTTTTGATATTCTGGAAAATATTCTTACTTTTATATCCAAAATAATAAATAAAAACAGCTGCACGACTTATTATATTTACACACAAGCCTATGATAGATACTTCCGAAAATCTGATTATTATAAAAGGTCAAATCAAGACTCCCGAAATAGAAAGCTGCCAAAATCATAATGGCAACTATAAGATAGTATTCCGAAATGTTCCTAGTGCGTATACTTACAAAGAAGAAAATGTCCTTTGGCTGACTGATCCGGACAAACCGGACCCCAATAATTATCAAATAATCAGTAAAGGGAGAACTTTATCAAACATCAAAGCCTTATCTATTTTCAAGGCCGGATCACACAGCTATTGGCACATTCGTTTTCTGAATGGTAAAGAGTATGATTACAGAGAAAAGGACTTAGAAATTATCGAATCGTGCTTGGGAGAGAGTCGTTCGAAAAGTATATTCGAATATTTGAAGAAAGTTGCCGATGCGAACGAATTGAAAGCTGATGACGGAACGAAGCTATTGGCAAAACAATATGAAAAGATTCATTTCATCGCAAACAACAGAGCTATTGCTGTATATCTGAATCCTCAAAAATATAAAATGCAGACCCAGACTGCCTCAACCTTGATTTTTCCTTTCGGTTGTAATGCAAGCCAGCAAAAAGCAGTCCAGGCAGCTTTTGAGAATCAAATCAGTGTTGTGCAAGGACCTCCGGGAACCGGAAAGACACAAACGATTCTGAACATCATTGCCAATATCCTTGTGCGTGGTAAGACTGTTCAGGTAGTATCTAATAATAACTCCGCCATCGTCAATGTACTTGAGAAGTTATCCAAATACGATATGGGTTTCATTGTTGCATTGCTTGGCAGCACAGCTAACAAAGAGAAATTCATCGAGACTCAAGAAGAGGAAAAACAATATCCGGAGAACTTTGAGTCATGGCATGATGCGGATGCCAACCAACCTCAATTTCTCAATCAGATACATCATCAGACAGAAGAACTAAAAAGCATATTTTCCAAACAGGAACGCCTTGCCATGGCAAGACAGGAAATACAAGCTTTAAAAATAGAGTGGCAACATTATCTGCAAGAGTTCGGAACAAAAGAAATTACTCTCAAACAACGAAAGAGTTCCAGTTCGGCAGACCTTCTGAATTTATGGAATGAATGTCAGCAATTTGCAGAAAAAGAACAATCATCAAGTCTTCGGGGAATAGCAGCTTTTATTCAACGGTTGAAATGGTTATTCTTTAAATTCAGGAGCAAAACGATTTGTAAAATCCCTGATAAAGGTTTCTATAAACGGGAGATGAGTTTGATTATCGCCGACTTCCAAATCTTATTCTACCAAACAAAGTATGCAGAGCTGGAAGTCGAAATAGATATATTAGAAAAGGAGCTTGCCAACAAAGATGCAGCAGAAATGGTTAGACAAATGGCCGGTACATCAATGAAATATCTAAAGAATCAGTTATTTCATACCTATGGCAATAATCATGACAAGCCCATCTTTACGCTCCCTGATCTAAGAAATAATTGGCGAGAGGTACAAAAAGAATACCCTATTATATTAAGTACGACCTTTTCATCATTAAGCAGTCTGCAACGAGATGCCGTATATGATTATATCATTATGGACGAAGCGTCGCAGGTTTCCGTTGAAACCGGAGCTTTAGCCTTGTCATGTGCTAAAAATGCAATCATTGTCGGCGACACCATGCAACTTCCCAATGTGGTCACGGAAGAAAATAAGGAAAAGCTAAACTTTATCGCTAATGCCTGCCTGATTAAGCCGGAATATGATTGTGCCAATATGAGTTTTTTGCAATCCATCTGCAAAGTTATTCCGAATGTACCACAGACCTTGCTACGGGAACATTATCGATGCCATCCCCGAATCATCAACTTCTGTAATCAGAAATTTTATGGTGGAGATCTTGTCATCATGACACGTGATAAAGGAGAAGAGGATGTCATTTGTGCCATACGGACAGCCAAAGGTAATCACTCCCGCAGTCACATGAATCAACGGGAAATAGATGTTATCAAAGAGGAAGTACTACCAAGTCTATCTTATGAAACAGATGAAATTGGCGTCATAGCTCCATATAACAAACAAGTAGATGCAGTAAAATCCGCACTTGAAGAGGATATTGATGTCGCAACAGTCCATAAGTTTCAGGGAAGAGAAAAGGATGCTATCATTATGACTACTGTCGACGATGTCATCACTTCCTTTTCCGATGATCCTAACCTGCTCAATGTTGCTGTTTCGAGGGCTAAGTCACAATTCTATTTAGTCGTATCGGGAAACGAACAACCCAAAGACTGCAATATCAGCGATTTGATCGCTTATATCGAATATAACAATGGCACTGTTTCCACCAGTAAAATTCATTCTATATTCGATTATCTATATGAGCAATACACAGATGCCCGAATTGCCTATTTGAAGAAGCACAAAAAAATATCCGAATACGATTCCGAGAATCTTACATTCGCCTTACTCGAGGATATCCTGAAAGAGAATATCAATATGCGTCATTTGAATATCATTTGCGATTTACCACTCTATATGTTGATTCAGGATTATTCTCTATTGAATGAAGAGGAAAGCAAATATGCTGCAAATATAAATACTCATATTGATTTTCTAATTTATAATCGTGTGAGTAAACAACCGGTATTGGCTATTGAAACAGATGGTTATACATTCCATAAATCGGGGACGAGTCAATCAGAACGCGATATTAAAAAGGATCATATCTTAGAGTTGTACGGAATTCCGTTGGTGAGATTGTCTACTATCGGTAGTAATGAGAAGAAAATTATTGGAGATAAGTTAAGCGAAGTATTAAACTTGCATTAGAATGTTCATTGCAAATCATTTTTTTGTTAGAATAGGAGTTTCTGCATATTCTAACAACCAAAAGAATAAATTTTACTCCAACTATAACAATTACATCAATAATAATGCCTACATTTACTTCTCATTTAAAGTATGACAGCACTATGGAAATTATTTTCTACTTTTGCATCAACCTCATTAAAAGTTTCTATGAACTTAAAGTGAGCACATAAACATTAATCACAATGACAAAAATATAATAGTATGGCAAAGACAAATACAGCCGAATTAGGATTTGAAAAACAAATATGGAAAGCAGCTGATTTATTACGTGGCAACATGGATGCATCAGAATATAAATCAGTCGTTTTAGGACTTATTTTCCTTAAATATATATCAGACAGTTTCGAAGCAAAACATCAAGCTCTTATCAATGAAGGAGAAGGCTTTGAGGAAGACAAAGATGAATATTCCTATGAGCATATTTTCTTTGTTCCCAAAGAGGCTCGTTGGTCGGTCATAGCAGAAGCAGCACATACTCCGGAGATTGGTACTGTCATCGACAACGCCATGCGACTGATAGAGAAAGAAAATCCTCGTTTAAAAGGGATTCTTCCTAAAAACTTCGCACGACCAGAATTAGATAAACGCCGTTTAGGGGATGTTGTGGACTTATTTACAAACGTTCAAATGAAAGAACATGGGGACAGCAAAGATATACTGGGGCGTACCTATGAATATTGCCTCTCCAAATTTGCAGAAGCGGAAGGTAAGCTTGCCGGTGAATTTTTCACACCTTCATGTATTGTCCGTACATTAGTTGAAGTACTTCAGCCATATAGCGGACGCGTATACGATCCGGCTTGCGGTTCTGGTGGCATGTTTGTACAATCAGCCAAATTTATCGAACGACATCATGGAAATATCAATAACATATCAGTATTCGGTCAAGACAGCAATCCTACTACATGGAAAATGGCTCAAATGAATCTGGCGATTCGAGGCATTGAGCCTGACCTTGGAAAATTCAACGCTGACACATTTTTTGATGACCAGCATCCTACACTAAAGGCTGATTACATTCTAGCAAACCCTCCGTTTAACCTAAGTGATTGGGGAGCAAACAAACTTCAGGATGATGTACGCTGGAAATATGGTATACCTCCTGCTGGAAATGCCAACTTTGCCTGGCTTCAACACATGATTCATCATCTTTCCCCCAAAGGACGTATAGGAATGGTACTTGCCAATGGTTCTCTATCCTCGCAAACAGGCGGTGAAGGAACTATCCGCGAAAATATTATAAAGGCAGATCTAATAGAAGGTATCATAGCATTACCTTCCCAACTTTTTTATACGACAGGTATTCCAGTCTCTTTATGGTTCCTCAACCGGGCTAAAAAACAAACGAATAAAATATTGTTCGTTGATGCCCGCAACATGGGTAGCATGATTACCCGTAAACTCCGTGAATTATCCGAAGAAGATATAATGAAAATAGCGGGTACTTTTGATGCTTTCAATTCAGGAACTTTAGAAAATGAAAAAGGTTATTGTGCTGTTGTATCAATAGAGGATGTAGCCAAACAAGATTATATCCTCACCCCGGGACGGTATGTAGGAATTGCAGAAACAGAAGATGACGGAGAACCGTTTCAAGAAAAAATGGAACGTTTGACTTCTGAATTATCTGATTTATTTGCACAATCCCATGACCTCGAAGAAGAAATTCGCAAACAATTATCTAGTATAGGATTCACAATCAAATAAATATTACTATATTCTTCGATTTATTAATTAACTCAATAATAGAAGAATATGAAAGAAAATTTGATTCAAGAAATTAGCAATGCGATGACAGATGTTTTAAGTATAGAACAAATGGCTCAACTTAATGGAGTATTACTTCAAGTTATAAGTAAATACACCATTACAAAAGACGGTGAGAAAGAGCATGAAAATGCTGCTACAAACGACCGTCTGCTTGAAATCTTTTTGTCCGCAAAGCAAGTTGAAGGCTGTACTACTCCGACTATCAAATATTATAGTTCAACAGTCAAACAACTTTTCAAGACTATGCCTAAAAAAGTAGTAAACTATTCTACAGAAGATATACGAGCATACTTGGCTGTATTCCAACGCAAGCATAAGTCCAGTAAAGTGACAATAGATAATATTCGACGAATCTTTTCTTCTTTCTTTTCATGGCTTGAAGAAGAGGATTATATCATAAAGAGTCCTATACATAGAATCCATAAAGTAAAAACCGGCACACAAATCAAAGAGGTACTTACTGATGAAAACATCGAACACCTTCGCGATAACTGTACGGAAATTCGTGACCTTGCAATGATTGATCTCTTATGCTCAACTGGAATGCGTGTCGGTGAATTAGTAAAACTAAACCGAGAAGACATCAATTTTAACGAACGAGAATGCATCGTTTTTGGCAAAGGCAATAAAGAACGAATAGTATATTTCAATGCAAGAGCTAAAATACATCTGCAACAATATCTTAGCTCCCGTAAAGACAGAAACAAAGCATTATTTGTCTCTCTTGCCAAGCCACATAATCGACTGCAAATATCGGGTGTAGAGGTTCGACTACGTAAAATTGGACACTCTTCAAAAATAGCTCGTGTCCATCCTCACAAATTCCGACGAACACTTGCTACAATGGCTATAGACAAAGGAATGCCTGTAGAACAAGTACAGAAACTACTCGGTCATGTAAAAATTGATACTACCATGCATTATGCTATGGTTAATCAAAATAACGTAAAACTATCTCATCGTAAATACATTAATTAAAATGCGGATAAGATACAATACATATAACAATAAGAATCATCTGTTTTACAAAAACAGGCAGATAAATGATAATTTAGAGCAGCAGGCACAGGCGTTGTTCAAGTCTTGGTTCGTGGATTTCGAACCGTTCAAAGGTGAAAAATTCGTGGAATCACAGCTAGGGATGATACCAAAAGGATGGAAAGTAGGAACGCTATCCGACCTTCTAGATATTAGATATGGCAAAGACCACAAAAAATTGAATGATGGTAATATTCCTGTTTATGGATCAGGCGGAATTATGCGACTAGCTGATGGAATTCTATACAATGGAGAATCTGTGCTAATTCCCCGTAAAGGAACATTAAACAATGTATTATATGTTAATTGGCCTTTTTGGACTGTTGACACAATGTTCTATTCAATAGAGAAAGTGCCTAATGTGGCCAAATATTGTCACCTATTGCTATCGAAACTAGATTTGGCTTCAATGAATTCAGGCTCGGCCGTTCCAAGTATGACTACAGATATTTTAAACAAAATACAAGTCATTGTTGCAAATCAAGATGTATTCAGTTCTTTTAATGAGTGTATTTCTTCCTTATATTTGAAAGCGAAAATAAATTTAGACGAAAATAAGCGATTATCAGAGACTAGAGATTTGCTCCTGCCTAAACTCATGTCTGGTAGGCTAATAATTAAAGATTTACACAGCTAAATTCTCATTTATGGAAGA
>OGLE01002519.1_pt1 | contig 11526 bp, 8 predicted proteins | sample 1572671 | NCBI WGS metagenome assembly OGLE01 (sample SAMEA2581923, study PRJEB24529) | metagenome | biome: Human gut stool | place: China | collected 2011 | reverse complement strand
GCGCAGTTCTGCCCTCAGAACGATGATTTCAAGAAAAGGGAATGGATATTGCCAGGTGGGTCTGTTTATGACGCTTATAATCCGAAGGCCCGTTCGCTCTATTGGGATTATGCCAACAACGAGTTCTTCAAGAATGGGTTTGATGCGTGGTGGTGCGATTCCTCTGAACCTGTGGATGGCGACTGGAACAATCCGATGCGCAAGGGTTATGGCTATCAGAACCATGCCGAGCGATGGAAACTCAACACTCGGGCTTTGAGTGATATGCTGGGGGCAGAGCGCAGCCAGACTTACTCTCTTTATCATGCAATGGGCATCTATGAACATCAGAGAGCGGTGACCGATGGGAAGCGAGTTGTTAATCTAACCCGTTCTTCGTATGCCGGTCAGCAGCGCTTTTCTACCATCACCTGGAACGGAGACACTTATGCCTCATGGAAGAGTTTTGCCCAGATGATTCCTGCAGGCTTGAATTTCATGGCTACGGGATGTCCTTATTGGACGATTGATGTTGGCGCTTTCTTCGTAGGTCCTGACAAATGGAACCGATGGTTCTATAAGGGTGAGTTCCCTAAAGGGTGCAACGACCCTGCCTATCGTGAACTGTACACGAGAATGTTCCAGTTTGCCACCTTCCTGCCTATGCTTCGAAGTCATGGCACTGATACACCCCGAGAGGTATGGCGATTTGGCAATCCAGGCGAACCCTTCTACGAGAGTATAGTCAACCATATCAGGTTACGCTACGAACTGTTGCCATATACCTATTCGCTGGCTTCGAAAGTGACAAGAGAAGGCTACACCCTGACACGTGCCCTGGCATTTGACTTTGCTTCGGATTCCACCGTTCATGATATCAAGGACGAGTTTATGATGGGACCATCCTTCCTGGTAGCTCCCATGACCCGACCATTGATGCAGTATGGCGAGGCAAGCAGAAAGGTGTATCTTCCAAAAACAGATGCAGGCTGGTATGACTATTGGACCGGCAAGCATGAGGCTGGAGGCAGATGGATAGAGGCGGCAGCCCCTATAGAGCATTCTCCTCTCTATGTGAAAGCAGGCAGCATCATTCCGTTTGCAGTCTGCCAGCAATTTACAGGAGAGCAGCCTGATGCACCTTACACTATCAAGATATATCCTGGAGCAGATGCCGACTTTGAAATCTACGAGGATGCCGGTGATGGCTATGCCTACGAGAAGAAAGCCTTTGCCACCTATCGTCTGCATTGGAATGACAAGGCTAAAACCCTGGAAATTTCAGCGAGAATGGGAAGTCACAGGAATATGGTGAAGGAAAGACAGCTCAACATCAAACTCCTGGACGGAAGCAAGAATACGGTTGCATACAAGGGAAAGGCTCTGAAAGTAGCTATGGGTAACGATGATATGAAAAATCTGGTGCCCGTTTCCTGATGATTCAAGGAGTTCATCACGATAATTACGACCTCTGGAAATCGAAGTATCAGCCATGGAACTCTGTTAATATCGGTCCGAAGCGCGATTTGCTCCGTGAGTGGGTGAATGCTTGTCATAAGTATCACATGCGCTATGGAGTTACGTTCCACCACGAATACACCTGGTGGTGGTGGCAGACTGCTTTCGGCTGTGACAAACAGGGTAAAAAGCCGGGGTGCCTTATGATGGACATCTTACTCTTGCTGATGGAAAAGGCAAATGGTGGGAAGGATATGACCCTCGTCTGCTTTATGGCATTGATCTGCGGGAATATGAGAGTGTGGCTACTGCTGCACTGTCGGGATGGTCGCCTCCTAAGGCTGGTGTCTTCTTACGGCATCTTGAGTATGCCAACTGGTTTGCCAAGCAATGAGCGCTCCGTATGATGGATGTAACCGAAAATTATGCTCCCGACTTCATTTATACGGATGGTACTTACGAGGGACCTTTCACGGGACGTGGCACAGGCACGGGTTACAAGTGTAATGCCATGCAGACAGTGATAGCGGATTACTATAACCGTCAGCTCAAGACCAAGGGCAAGGTAGATGGATTCTCTATCGTCAAGTTCCGGCATCCTACCAATGGCACGGTTAATACTGCGGAATTTGATTTCCCTGACTCCATCAATGCTTCGCAGCCTTGGATACGCGAGGCTCCTGTAGGAGACTGGTTCTATGCACCCAACTTTACATACGATTCCGACAGTATGATACGCTTTATCATCGAGGCCATTGCTCGTGACGGTAATGTGGCGCTCAATATTCCTCTGCGTCCTGATGGAAGTATAGAGGATGGTTGTGTTGAAATGCTGGAAAAAGTAGGTAAGTGGATGAAAATCAACGGCAAGGCTGTTTATGGCAGCAAGGCATGGAAAACTCTGGGTGAGGGTGAGATAATCAATGGCAAACTCAAGACGCTTCCTGGCGGAGGATTGGGTAGCAAGCAGGCTAATTTCAGATTTGATGCGCAGGATATCCGATTCACCCTTGGCAAGAACGGAAAGCTCTATGCTTTCATGATGAATGTTCCTTCTGCCGGACAGACAGTGGTTGTTCATTCCCTGGCGGATGGCAAGGGCTATCTTGCGTCAAAGATCAAGTCGGTAAAGCTGTTGGGTTACAAGGGCAGTATCCTGTGGAAAATGTCATCTGATGGTCTTCAGGTTACTTATCCGGAACATGCCATCCTTGCTACTGCGGCAGTTTTGTGTATTGCCATTAATGATTAAGGTACTGTAACCTGCAGAGATATACCCCTTTATTGAGAATTTAAAAAGAAATAATATTAGAAAATGAAGAAACAACTGATGATTGCTCTGCTGAGCATTACGCCTGCCTTGGGTGTTGTGGCGCAAGATAAACTTTATAAGGATGAGTTCCCGCTGGGCGATATCACCCTTCTTGATGGACCATTGAAGCATGCTCGCGACTTGAACGTGCAGGTGCTCCTGAAATATGATTGCGACCGCATGCTGGCCCCTTATCGCAAGGAGGCTGGCTTGCAGCCTCGCAAACCTTCTTATCCCAACTGGGATGGACTGGACGGACATGTGGGCGGACATTATCTGTCGGCTCTTGCCATCAATGCAGCCACAGGCAATGAGGAATGCCGCAAGCGCATGGAATATATGATATCCGAACTCCAGTTGGTGCTTGATGCCAACAATCAGCGTCCTGAAGCCTGGTGCCATAACTATATCGGTGGTGTTCCGAATAGTGCCAAGATGTGGACGGCTTTCAGTAAAGGAGATTTCGGACCTTATTTCGGTACGTGGGCACCTTTCTATAACATTCATAAAATGTATGCAGGTCTTCGTGATGCATGGCTCTATTGCGGAAATGAACAGGCGAAAAACCTCTTTCTGAAGTTCTGTGACTGGGCTGTAGATATCACCGCAGACTTGAGTGATGAGCAGATGGAGCAAATGTTAGGCAATGAGCATGGTGGCATGAACGAGGTGCTTGCCGATGCCTATGCCATCACCTATGATGCGAAATATTTGAGTTGTGCTCGTCGCTTCTCTCACAAACAGTTGCTTGCTCCGATGGAAAAAGGCAAGGATTGTCTCGACAATATGCATGCCAATACACAGATTCCGAAGGTTATCGGATATCAGCGCATCGCTGAGTTGGCTCATGATGTACAATATCACAATGCCAGCGAGTATTTCTGGGAAATTGTGACACGTCAGCGTTCGCTGGCTTTGGGAGGTAACAGCAGGCGTGAGCACTTCCCGACTAAGGAAAATTGCATAGACTATATCAACGACATCGATGGACCGGAGTCTTGTAATACGTATAATATGCTGAAGCTTACTGAGGATTTGAACCGAGTGAAGCCCGATGGCATGTACGGCGACTTTTACGAGACTGCGATGTTCAACCATATCCTCTCTGCCCAGCATCCGCAACATGGAGGCTATGTGTATTTCACCTCTGCTCGTCCTCGTCATTATCGCAATTATTCTGCACCTAACAAGGCAATGTGGTGTTGCGTGGGAACAGGTATGGAAGACCATGGCAAGTATGGACAGTTTATCTGGACGCACGACAAGGGGATGAAGACTGAGGATGATGCGCTTTATGTGAATCTCTTCGTGGCTTCCGAATTGAACTGGAAGGAACGGAAGATGGTGCTTCGCCAACAGACAGCTTTCCCATACGCTGAGACATCTAACATAGAGGTAACTAAGGGAAAAGGTGTCTTCACCTTGAAGATTCGCAAGCCATTATGGTGTGATAACTTTACAGTGAAGGGAGTAGGCTTTGCCGTTGACTGCTATGAAGAGAATGGTTTCGTTTGTATCAAGCGCAAGTGGAAGAAAGGTGACCAGGTCGAAATCTCCATGCCTATGCATGCTTATATCAAGCCGATGATCAATGTTCCTCAATATGTAGCCATCATGTATGGTCCTATTTTGCTCGGCATGAAGAGTGGCACAGAGGATATGCGTTCGCTCATAGCTGACGATAGTCGTTTCGGACAATATGCTGATGGTATGAAGTTGCCGCTCGACAAGGCTCCTATCCTTCTGCCTAAGCATCTGAATGACATCGCCAAGGACTTGAAGCCTATCCCTGATAAACCTTTGCATTTCAAACTCGCCACCCACATGGAGAATGTTATCAATGGTGAACTACAGCCTTTCTTCGAGATTCATGATTCTCGATATATGATGTATTGGTTGGCACTCGGCGAGAATGATTACAAGGCTTATATGCAGAAGTTGGCTGATGAAGAAAAAGCCCGTCAGGCTTTGGAAGCTAGAACTGTGGATAAGGTGAGCCCTGGAGAACAACAGCCGGAGACCGACCATCGTATGGAGACTGATGATTCGAGCAAGGGTAATACAGAAGGTATTTTCTTCCGTGATGCAGAGGATGGTCATTATTTCAGCTATCTGATGCAGACCAAGGGAGAGACTAATCTTAGCCTTCAGCTTAAGTTCTGGGGACAGGATGAGTGGCGTACAAGTGAGTTTGATATTTATGTCAACGACAAGTTGCTTTGCAGCGTGAACAACAGTCATCGCTGGCGCACCACACAGTTTAAGACCATTGATTATGCCATTCCTTCAGAGTTTGTTAAGGGCAAGAAGGAAATTAGAGTGAAGTTTGTGGCTCAAAAGGGCAAGCAGGTTGGACAGATTTATGGTGTGAGACTTGTGAAGAATTAATTGTAGAAAAGTATATGTTCGCATATATTCGATTCAAGAATGGGGTAAGTGCCTCAATCTTGAGTAGAGAATGTGTTGTAAGACAAATTTTCCGAATATAGATAAATGATGCCGGAACAGCCCTGGAATGGGGCTTTTTCCGGCATTTTTCAACACATCCTTTACAAATATTTACTAAAAACATATTAAAACACGCTAATATTCAACAAAAAAACATCAAATTCTTAGTTTTATCCATATCTTTGCAGAAAATTAGAACATAATTGTGATGATATTTACCAATACGCTCATATCGAATCAAAACAGATGTAATGTACCCCATTACATCCTCAACTGCAGTCTTCGGAAATAATACCTATCTTGCTTGAGATAACATATTATTAACGAATAAAAAAATACATGGGTCTAATCATATTATATTTTTTAGGTGCTCTGTCACTATCCTTTTTATGCTCCGTCCTGGAGGCGGTGTTACTTTCTACTCCGATGTCGTTTATCTCGATGAAGGAGAATCAAGGCAACAAGACTGCCTCGTTGATGAAACAGTATAAAAACAACGTAGATCGCCCAGTGGGTGCCATTCTTTCGCTCAACACCATCGCCCACACCATCGGCTCTGCCGGCGTGGGTGCCGAGTCTATCAAACTCTTTGGCGAAGAATACTTCGGTATCATTTCCGCCATTCTCACCTTGCTGATTCTGGTGCTTTCAGAAATCATCCCGAAGACCATCGGTGCTTCTTACTGGCGCTCGCTGGCAATGCCATCCACCAAGATTATCCGGGTACTCATCTTCATCACCTACCCTCTGGTACTGCTCTCAGAACTTATCACAAAGGTATTTACGCCTAAGAGCCACCAGGCTTCCATGAGCCGCGAAGAGGTTTCTGCCATGGTAGATGTAGGAACCACAGAAGGCATCTTCCGTGAATCGGAAAGCAAGATCATCAAGAGCTGCATCCGTCTGGCTGGAGTTAAGGCAAAAGAGGTGATGACACCATCCATCGTGGTAGAATCTGCTAATATGCATCTAACCACCAAGGAGTTTTACGAACTGAAGGAGTGGAATTTCTCACGCATTCCTGTATATGATAACAATAAGGACTATATCGTGGGCTACGTTCTGAAGGATGTGGTTCTCAAATCGGTTTCAGACGATGAATTCCAAACCCGATTATCCGAGCTGATGCGCCCGATTCTTTCCTTCAACGAGGATGAATCGCTATATCAGATCTGGGAAAAGATGTTGGAAAAGCGAGAGCACATCTCCATTATCGTAGATGAATACGGATGCCTTCGCGGCGTAGTTTCCATGGAGGATGTGATAGAAACGATGACGGGCGTGGAAATCGTAGATGAAGACGATGTTGCCGTGGATATGCAAGCCTTGGCTAAGGAAAAATCACGCCTGATGATGCAGAAAAAGAAGTAAGAATAAAAAAACTCGTTGGCAAATACCAACGAGTTTTTTTACTTGGCACCTGGCTTCACTTTGAGAGAGAAGTTACCATCAAAGTCTGTAACTGTACCCTGGGTAACTTTCTGTCCCTCGATGATAACAGACTTGTTTTTCATAGAATAAAATCGTTCAAGTATCATTATTATTATCCAAATCTTTGTTTTTTATACATTTCAGCACAAAGTTACATACTTTTTTGCATATATAATAAGGTATAGTGGATTTTTTTGCGTAATTTTGCCGATGAATAAGCTAAATGGCTCTGGAAGCAATAGCACCAGAAGATGAGCCAGGAGGCAAAACCCAGAAACAAAACAAAGCATTATGCAGACCAGCAAATACCTATTAGCAACAGAAAGAGACGCCGAATGGGGTCTCACCATCAGCACCGTGGGACGGGAAGAAATCGCCCCGGGAGAAGAATATCCTACCAAGGGTCATGCCGATGGATATTACTTCGATATTCAGAAGGGAAGAACCCTTGATGAATACCAGCTTCTCTACCAGCCGGAAGGAGAAGGTGTGTTCCACTCTGCCCATCTTCCGGAAACAAAGATCAAGGCTGGAGACATCTTCCTGCTCTTTCCCGGTGAATGGCATACCTACCATCCATCAGGCACCAAGGGATGGAAAAGCTATTGGATCGGATTCAAGGGAAAGAATATCGACGACCGTGTGAAGGCGGGATTCCTGTCCCCTGAAAAGCCGATCTATCACGTGGGCTACAGCAACGAGATCATCAGCCTGTATGAAGAGGCTTACAAGACGGCACAGGAGGAGGCTGCATACGCTCAGCAGACAATGGCGGGTATCGTAAACCATCTCATCGGAAAGATGTATTCCCTGGAGAGAAACATCATCCTGAGCAAGGATTCCAAGCATGTGGATATCATCAACAGGGCGCGCCTGCGCATCCGTGAATCTCTGGAGGATACACTCACCATCCAGGAGATAGCCCAGGAACTAGGCATCAGCTACTCTTCGTTCCGCAAGCTCTTCAAGGAGCATACCGGCTTCGCTCCAGCACTCTACCAGCAGACGCTGAAACTGCAGAGAGCCAAGGAGCTGCTTTCTACCACCGATGAGAGCATCAAGGAGATTGCCTATCGCCTGAATTTCGAATCACCAGATTATTTCTCAGCTAAATTCAAGAGCCAGACTGGCATGAAACCGTCTGATTTCAGAAATACAACCCGATAAAAAAATTCCCACAAACAGATGAGGGTGTGTCATAAGCTTCTTGCCTAGGGTATAGATAAGGCACGGATTACACGGATTACACGGCGCTAATGTGGGCAAAGCGATTATAATCGCATAAAGAATCCGTGTAATCCGTGTAATCCGTGCCAAAAACTGCTCCACCCAAAAACTTAATTTTTTGATATTTCATAGAGATTCTTGACCCTCCGCCAAAAAACTAGGCTTTAATATCATTTTCTCTTGTTCCATCTTGCACATTCCCCCTATCTTTGCAATCGTAAACAAATAACAATAACTTAAAATACACTCTAAAAAAATGGAACAGAAGAAATACTTCTTTGCCGTAGATCTGGGCGCTACCAGTGGCAGAACCATTCTGGGAAGCCTGGCTGACGGCAAGTTCGAACTGGAAGAACTCACCCGTTTCGACAACCGACTCATCGAAACCGGCAATCACTTCTATTGGGACATCTTCGCCCTCTTCTATGAAATTATCGCCGGACTGAAACTCGTGGCGCAGCGCGGTATCCACATCGAAAGCATCGGTATCGATACCTGGGGATGCGACTTCGTATATGTAGATAAAAACGGGGACATTCTCCGCAATCCTCTCGCCTACCGCGACCCTCATACCTTCGGCATGATGGAGAAATATTTCGACGAGCAAATCAGCAAGGAAAAGGTATACGAGAAGACCGGAATCCAATTCATGAACTTCAATTCGCTCTTCCAGATATACGCCATGAGAAAGGCTGGAAACGTGGCTTTGGAGAATGCCGACAAGATTCTCTTTATCCCTGATGCCCTGAGCTATATGCTTACCGGTAACGCCATCTGCGAATATACCGTGGCTTCAACTTCCCAGATTCTCAACCCAATGACAGGCGATCTCGACAACGAACTCGTAGAGAGTCTCGGACTGAAGAGAGAGCAGTTTGGCAAGATGACCAACCCTGCTTCCATCATCGGCACACTCACCGAAGAGGTGCAGAAGATGACAGGTCTGAATGCCGTTCCAGTCATCGCCGTAGCGGGTCACGATACAGCCAGCGCCGTAGCAGCCGTACCAGCCAAGAACGAGGAGTTTGCCTACCTGAGCTCTGGTACCTGGAGTCTGATGGGTATCGAGACCAAAAACGCCATCATCAACGAGAAGAGTTATGAACTCAACTTCACCAACGAGGGCGGCATTGAGGGCACTACCCGATTCCTGAAGAACATATGCGGCATGTGGATTTACGAGCGCTGCCGCAAGGAATGGAAGGACGAAGCTGCTGCCAACCAGAAGGACATGAAGAGTCTGGGACATGCTGAGCTAATTGCCGAAGCGATGAAGCAGCCTGCCTTCCAGAGCATCATCAACCCGGACGATGCCTGCTTTGCCAACCCATCGAGCATGGTAGAAGCTATCAAGCAGTATTGCGAAAAGACAGGCCAGCACGTTCCTCAGAACTATGGCGAATTCTGCCGTTGCATCTTCGAGAGTCTCGCACTCCGTTATCGTCAGATTTTCACCTGGCTGAAGGATTTTGCCGACTTCGACCTCAACGTGCTCCACATCATCGGTGGTGGTTCGCTCAATCAATATCTCAACCAGTTTACAGCCGACAGTTGCGGTGTCACCGTTCTGGCTGGTCCTCAGGAAGGTACAGCCATCGGCAACATCATGCTTCAGGCAAAGGCATCAGGCTTGGTCAAGGACATCTGGGAAATGCGTCAGATCATCGCCAACTCGCTGGAGCTCAAGAAATTCGAGCCAAAGAACAAGGAGGCTTGGGATGAGGCATACGAAAAGTTTTTAAAGGTAAAAGGGTAAAAAAATAAAAGCATAAAAAAAATAAACAATAAAATACACAAAAACAATGAAAGCAGATTTGATTTTAAAGAATTATGAGATTGCTAAGGAGCGCTATGCTGCTCTGGGTGTAGATACAGACAAGGCTATTGAGACTTTGGAGAAGACTCCTATCTCTCTGCACTGCTGGCAGGCTGACGACGTGGTTGGCTTCGAACGTGGCGAAGCTGCTTCTGGCGGTATCCAGAGTACAGGAAACTACCCTGGCAAGGCTCGCAACATCGATGAACTCCGACAGGATATCGAGAAGGTGAACTCTCTCCTGGCTGGTACTTTCCGCCTCAACCTCCACGAAATTTACGGTGAGTTCGGTGGCAAGCAGATCGACCGCAACGAGGTAACCGTAGATCAGTTTACAGGTTGGATGCAGTGGGCTAAGGAGCAGAACATGAAGCTCGACTTCAACTCTACTTCTTTCTCTCACCCATTGAGCGGAAATCTCACATTGTCAAATCCTGACCCAGCTATCCGCGAGTTCTGGATTGAGCACACCAAGCGTTGCCGCCGTATCGCAGACGCTATGGGTAAGTTCCAGAACGACCCATGTATCATGAACATCTGGGTACACGATGGTTCCAAGGATATCACCGTAGAGAAGGGCCGCTATCGCGAAATCCTGAAGAACTCTCTCGATGAGATCCTGGCAGAGGAGTTGCCAAATATGAAGTCTTGCCTGGAGGCTAAGCTCTTCGGTATCGGCTTGGAGGCTTATACCGTAGGTTCTCACGACTTCTACGCTGGCTACTGCGCTAAGAACAACGTGATGTACACCCTCGATACAGGCCACTATGAGCCAACAGAGAACGTATCAGATGCCGTTTCAGCACTCCTGCTCTTCGTTCCAGAGTTGATGCTCCACGTATCTCGCCCTATGCACTGGGATTCAGACCACGTAACCCTCTTCGACGACAATACCCGTAACCTCTTCTCTGAGTTGGTTCGTGCCAACGCACTCGACCGTGCTCATATCGGTCTCGACTACTTCGACGGTTCCATCAACCGCATCGGTGCTTACATCATCGGTGTACGTGCTGCTCAGAAGTCATTGTTGCAAGCATTCCTTGAGCCACTCGATACCCTCCGCAAGTACGAGGACGAGGGCAAGCTCTTCCAGCGTCTGGCTCTCCTCGAGGAAGAGAAGACATTGCCATTCGGTGCTGTATATGATTACTTCAACCTGAAGAACAACATCCCTGTTGGCGAGGAGTACATCGCTGACATTGAGAAGTACGAGGCAGAAGTTCTCGCAAAGAGAAACTAATATATAAGCAAAAACTCCTAGGCTCATAGCAGCCTAGGAGCTTTACGGTCTGTTTATACCTAAAAACCAAGCAATTAACAATTATGGAAATATTAATAGGACTTTTCATCATAGCCATCGGTGCATTCTGCCAGTCCAGCTGTTATGTTCCTATCAACAAGATCAAAGATTGGAGTTGGGAATCATACTGGATAGTTCAGGGTGTGTTCGCATGGCTTATTTTGCCTTTTTTCGGCGCTATGCTCGCTGTACCTAGCGGACATTCCTTCTTTGAATTATTCGACGGATTCGGCTTCAATGTGGCTATGAGCATGCTCTTCGGTGTACTCTGGGGCGTAGGCGGACTGACCTTCGGTCTCTCCATGCGCTACCTGGGTGTGGCATTGGGTCAGAGCATCGCCCTGGGAACCTGTGCAGGTCTCGGAACCATCATGGGTCCGGTGCTGCTCAACATCTTCTTTCCGGAACTGGATGCCCTCTCATCGCTCACCTTCAGCGTCATCCTCGGTGTGGTAGTCACCCTGCTCGGTATCGCCATCATCGGTGTGGCTGGCAGCATGAAGGCAGCATCGCTCTCAGAAGAGGAGAAGAAGGCAGCGGTAAAGGATTTCAACT
>OGLE01002508.1_pt1 | contig 11574 bp, 6 predicted proteins | sample 1572671 | NCBI WGS metagenome assembly OGLE01 (sample SAMEA2581923, study PRJEB24529) | metagenome | biome: Human gut stool | place: China | collected 2011 | reverse complement strand
GAAATGTATTTGGCTTTTATTACCGTAATGGCGAAAGAGCGGATGCCTATGAGAAGCAGATAAAGACACATTTAAAAAAGATTAATTCGGAGACGTAGAACTGATGAGAGAGTATATTAACAGACTTTCAAGAGGAAAGTTCAGATATGACATTCCAGATATAATACAACCTGATGATGTTATTATAGAAGATGTTATCTGTGACACAATACATAATGCAGAATTTCATATACAGGCGCAAGATGTAATTAAGGGGGTAGTATACTCTGATAATGCCAAGGTGACAGTGCTTACACCGTCATTTGCGGGAAAAGACAGTTATATTAAATACGTTATAGATGCAAGGGGACTTTCAGAGGGGGACAGCATAGAAGGAGAGTTCACGCTTGTTACTAATGCTGGAGAGAAAGAGGTATTATACAGCTTTACAGCAGTTAAAGAAACAGTAGATACAAGCCTTGGAAAAGCGGATAACCTGTTCCATTTTACTAATCTTGTGCAGGTTAATAAAGAAGAAGCAGTAAGCTTATACAGATCCGATAAATTCAAAAAAATATTCTTACAGGGTGATGATGTATTAAATAATCTTTACGATGTCCTGTATGACAGAGAAAATGTATATGAGTCAATGGAGGAGTTCTTAATAGCAATTAAGAAAAAGTCTGCTCTTACTTTCAGTGTTGATACTAATATAAGAGATTATAATATAGATGGTGCTAACGAAAAGGACAGCATAATTATAGAAAAGAACGGCTGGGGCTATATAAAGCTTGACGTACAGTGTGAAGCACCATTTATTAAGATGAAAAGAGGAATAATAACTTCTGATGATTTCATAGGTGATGTATATGAGCTGGATTATATAATAGATGATAAGCTTCTTCATGCAGGCAATAACTATGCGTATATTATAATAAGCTCTTACAGTCATCAGGAAGTAATAGAGATTACAATAAATGGAAAAGAGATTGTTAATGACAGCGGCTTTGATGAACACAGAGAGATAAGAACTGCAAAGAGCAGGCTTACAGCAGAATATCTCCAGTTCAGAATGAAACGCATAACCAAGCAGGAATGGGTTATTAACACTAATAAAATTCTTGACAGAGTTCGTGGATTGAAGAAATCGGACATAATATTTGACGTATTGCAGGCTGGTGTTAATTTTATATCAGGTGATGATTACAATGGAAGCAGAATTCTTGAGAACATTAAGGACAGGGTATTAAGCGATGTTGATAATCATATTGAGTTATACAGTCTTTACCTTTATGTAAGCACGCTTGAAAGAAAAGATGCAGGATATACATCAGATGTAGCCCAGATAGTTACAGAGTGTTATGAACACGGATATGACAGCTGGGTGCTTTTGTGGATATTATTCTATATAGACGGACAGTCTGAGAATAACAAGAGCATTAAGCTTATAAGAATAAAGGATTGCTTTAATGATGGCTGTATAAGCCCGGTTATGTATTTAGAGGCACTTAATATATATAATGCACAGCCAGAGCTGTTAAGGCTGTTTAACAGATTTGAGATTCAGGTGATAGCATTTGGTATAAAGTACAATATGATTACAGAAAAGCTTGCAAAGCAGGCAGCGGCTGTAATTGCCAATGAAAGAATTACTAATAAAGATAATATAGAGATATTAAAAAAACTTTATACAATATATGAAGAAGATGACATATTAGAAGTATTAATATCACATATGGTAAGGGAAGGAATAGCTGGTGAGGAAGCATTTCCATTTTATGAGAAAGCGGTTCTTAGAGGCATAAGAATAACAAGATTATATGAGTTCTATATGGCAAGCATAAAGAAAGATATAAAGGTGAGAATTCCAAGAATTGTCCTTTTGTATTTTACATATGATTCAGGTATTAATTATGAATGGAAGTCCTTCTTATATGCCAATGTTGTCTATAATAAAGCATTCTATAAGGATATATATGATTCGTACGAGCAGATGATAGAACTGTATCTTTATGAGCAGTTAAAGGCCGGCTGTATCAATAATGACCTTATGTATCTTTACAGACAATTTTTAAAGCCACAGCTTATCAATAATGAAACAGCAGAATATGCGGTTAAGTTAAGATTTATGTATCGTGTAACTGCTGATTGCAGTAAAGTAAAAGCTGTTATAGTAAAATGCGGCTATATGAAAGAGCCTGCAATATATGAGATGACAGGCAATGATATATATATTCCGCTTTATATCTCTAACTGTTCTATGGCATTTATCTGTACGGACGGAGTTATAAGAAGAAACACTGTCAATTATGAGATAGAAAAGATATTAGAAGAACCACTGGATATAACATTGTTAGATGAATATGACATTGAAGAGCCATATATAGCTTTATTCAGAGCAGATTATTGCAGAAAGAAGCATATATATAATGCGGATACACCATCTATATATAAGAAAGCGGCGATGGTTAAAGGAGTTACATACGAATACCGACAACTTATTAATTCGTGGCTTATTGAATATTATAAAGAATATTATGAAGGTGAAACCTTTAATGATGAGTACAGTGACCTTATTAAAGATGGTCTTGATATCAATACGGCACAGGGGCTTATTGAAATACTTTTGGAGTACGGAATGTATTATGAGGCAAGGGAACTTATGGAACGCTACGGCTATACAATAGTTCCAGCAGGCAAGATGTTTAAGTTCATAGTACACGAGCTTACTGCTTCGGTTAATAAGGAAAGCTATAAAGATATATTGTGTGAATATGTGTTCAGGAATCATCTGTATAATGAGCTGGTACTTGAATATATGGTTGATAATTATAATGGTTCAGACAAGGATATGTACAGGTTGTGGAAGAGTGCATCTGATTTTGGCGTAAATATTAAAAATCTTTCTGAGAGGGTTATCTCACAGTATATGTTTACTCAGGATAAAGATTATTATGATAAGCTTACACAGGTATTTACAGATTATTATAATAAAGGTGCATCACAGCTGATAGCCAAAGCATATATAGCTTATAATTCATTTTTATATTTTATTAAAGGAAAAAATGTAAGTGACATAACATTTACGGTTGTAAAAGAATGTTACAAAGATAAGATTGGTATTCCTGTAATATGCCTTGCTGCGTGGCTTAAAAAAGTATCAGAGAATATAAAAGAATTGAATAAACCAGATATTAAAGACACAGCACAGAAGATTCTTGATGAATTATGTGCAAAAGAGATAATCTATGATTATTATAAACGTTTTAATGGTGTTCTTAATATACCGTATAATGCATGTGGTGTTACAGTGATTGAGTATTATGGCAATCCTGATAATAAAGTTGTCATTAATTATAAAGTCAATGATGCTAAAGAATATGCAAGTGCAGTTATGAAATGTGATAACTGCGGAGTATTTACATACAGACTTTCATTGTTCTATAACGACAAGGTTATATATAATTATACAATTGGAACAGACACTAATACGAAGGAATATAACATATTGTACGATAACCTTAATGATGGAGATAATAAGGGCAGATTTGATGCAATTAATGAATGTCTTGCAAGCGAGGAGCTAAGGGATATGGTTACATTAAAGAAGCTTATGGAAAGCTATGCAGTAGAAGATTATGTGACAAAGCAGTTGTTTGTACCAGAGAATATGAGGCAGTAAGACTAAATTCCTGCTAAGAATGGAGATAGTTATGAACGATACAGATTTGATAATAGGAGTGGAGCTGCTTGAGGATAATATACAGATGTGTGTGTATGACAGTGAGTTAAAAGCACCAGTGGCAGCAGATACCGAAAAAGACAAAACTTTATCAGAGAATATAAAAGCTGTTATTAATAAGAAAAATGCCTGCAGTGTAGCTTCTATATGTGTTGTTGTTCCTGATTTTACCAAAGATACACTGGAGATTGTAAAGGAGGAGCTGTACAATGCAGGTGTTGCAAATGAGCAGTATCAGATAATAAGCAGAATAGAAAGCTTTGCATATTATGCGTACAGCCAGAAGAAGGAACTTTATCAGAATGGTACAGTGCTTATGGATTACAATGCTTCGGGAATTGATGTATACAGATTGTACTGCAATAAGATTGGTGATATGCAGTACATATTACAGGAGCATACATTAAGCCAGCCTGAAGGAAGTACAATAGAAAAGGCTTCACATTCCGTTACCTTGTATATGACAGAATATTTTAAGAAGCACAGGGCTTCAAGTGTATATCTTACAGGTATGGGATTTGATGTGGACAGGCTTCCAGATGAATTCACCAAAGTATTAGTTGCAGGAAGAAAAGCATTTGTTGGGCAGAATTTATATGTAAGAGGTGCGTGCTTTGCAGCGTTGGAGTATATATCTCCACAGGTATTTGGTAATGTGTGCCTTCTTACAGATGGCAGGATAAAAGCTGATATTGAAACGGATATATCAGAACACGGACGTCCTATGAAGTTTAGAATTGTCAAAATGGGAACTAACTGGTATATGGCAGAAAGAACAATTGATTTTATTATTGAAGATGTGTCGGTTATAAATTTCCAGATTATATGGCCGGACGGAAAATATATAGAAAAGCAGGTTGATATAAGCTCTATTCCTTACAGGGAAGGAAAGACAACAAGAATATCAATGAATGTAAAGGCATCTTCACAGGATAAATGTATTGTTACAGTAAAAGACCTTGGTTTTGGTGAGATATATCAGGCATCGGATAGTGTTATAGTTGAAGAACTGGATTTAAGTGAGGCAGATGTATGAGTGCAATGATTTTGTGCAGGGGGAAGGTTGCAGACAATCCTTTATATATAATGCAGTCAGGTATCAGATTGTATACAGAAGAAGAACTGTGTTATTATATTTACAATAATATATATATACTTACTAATGATTTTATCAATGATGAGCTTATAACATTTCTTAGGGATGAAGTGGGAAATACAGCACTTGCCCAGAGATTAACCATAATGAAAAGTAATAATGAGCTGTTGGCAAGTATGCTTGTCACAATACTTAAATCAGTTGATTATTATTCTTTGGAACAGATTGAAAAGATAAGCGAAATACTGAATACGCTTGATAATCAGAATGCTTATGAAAGACTTGGATTAAGAGGGGACAGTTTTCTTTCTAATGAGTGCTTCTATAAGGCGGTTGACTGTTATAAGCAGATTATAGATGAATACAGCAATGCTGCCCCGGCAGCGTTCTTAGCAGGTGTGTACCATAATATGGGTGTTGCACTTGCAAGAATGTTCTTATATAATGAGGCTTCATACAGCTTTATGAAAGCATATGAGATAGGACAGCATAAGAATTCATACAAGTGTTACCTTGCGGCAAAGTGGTTTATGGATAAAGACGGAGGTGTTATTAATGAAGATGTGCCAGAGGAGGAGTATATCATAAGAAGAAAGATAGAACAGCTTATGGATAATGCTGCTTATCAGGACGAGATTAGAAAGCTTAATGACACAGAGAAGTATAAAAATGCAGGAGATGTGGCAGGGTATCATAAAGTATTAGATGATATTCTTACCAATTGGAAACAGGATTATTATAAATATACTGCGAGGTGATAAGACAAGTGGGATTATTCAAATTCTTAAAAAATAATTATGACAGTGATGAGGATTTAAAAGACCTTGAGGAGCTTGTGTATGAAGATGAGAATGGATTTAGAAATAAACGTTCTATTAATGATATGATACACAGCTATCAGGTGGGTTCGTATACTGGCAGTAATCATAATGATGATCTGGAAGAAGAATTATATAAGACGGCTGGCAGTGATGCATCTGCTGATGAATCCAGAGGGCTGACAGAAAAGACTAAGAAACAGCAGGCAGATGCGTTAAAGGAAGAAGAAAAATATGACCACCTGCTTAACAGTATACAGGCACAGACGCTTATAAGAACAGTTGATAAGGTTAATCTTGGCGGAGCGGTCAATAATACGCAGGATAATCTTGAAGAGGTTGACACGGCAGGATTTACAGGCTCAGAGGTTGGGAGCTTTGTTAAAAGCCAGTGTGATATTATGGAGGAAGCTTCAAGATATATAGAAAATGCCAAGGTAGAATATGACAGTGTAACTGATTATTATGAGGATATACAAAGAATCGAGAATGCACCGGAAGATATAAAGCTTAAGCTTATGTATGCGGCAGACCGTGTTGATAATCTGTCGGTTGACAGACGTATTTTTAAATCACCGGAGAACAAGCTTTCCAACAAAGTGTACCGTATGATGGAATCTTATGAGGAAGATTTTCCAGAGGCACTTGTAAAGCTGAGGCACGATGAAGAAGATTACAATACAGTATTAAAGAATGTAAGAATGATTAAGGGTGAGAGGTCAATGTATCGTATAGAGGCAAATGACCTTGTGAAAAAACAGCTTAGAATTAAGAAGTATTCAGTACTTATGCTGGCACTTCTTGTAGGGGTGTTTGTTATATTTCTTCTTATATCAGCGGCTTCACCAGATGATGAACACATTGGAATGTTCATAACAGTTGTAATACTTGCACTTACGCTTTCGCTTGGTCTGTTTGCTTATCTTAAATCAACAGAACGAAAAGTGTATGTGACAGAGGTAAAGCTTAATAAAGCAACAGCACTTCTTAATAAGTACAAGATAAAGTATGTAAATGCTGTAAATGTGCTTGAATATGAATATAGCAAATATGCGGTAAAGAGTGCATTTGAGCTTGAGCAGAAGTTTCAGGCATATGTTGAGATGAAAGATGAACAGCGTAAAATACTTGAGATAACAAGTAATCTTAATGAGGCAGAAGCGGAGCTTACAGATATATTAAGACAGCTTGGTGTAATTGATACACATATATGGATAGGACAAGTTAAGGCGATACTTAATCCTAAAGAAATGGTAGAGGTAAGACATAATCTTTCCATAAGACGCCAGAAGTTAAGAGAACAGATAGAATATAATGAATCAAGAATAGAAGATGCAAGAAATAATATTAAAAATGTGACTAAAAAGAATAAGGTGCATGCCAAGGAAGCTATGCAGGTTCTTGAGATTTATGAGAAAAGACATAAGAATAATTAAAATAATACTTGCGAAATATGAGCATTGTGTTACAATTGAGAGTGGTTTTTTGCGAAATGATTAACAATGTGTAAATAGCGCAAGAAGGAGGATAAGATGAAAGAAAGACTTGATGCAATCAAAGAAAATGCGTTGTCACAGATAAAGGCAACAGATTCTCTTGATAAGTTAAATGATATCAGAGTTGCTTTTCTTGGTAAAAAAGGCGAGCTTACTGAAGTTTTAAAGGGTATGAAGGAGGTAGCTCCTGAGGACAGACCTAAGGTTGGACAGATTGTCAACGAAACAAGACAGGCAATTGAAGAAGTATTAGAGGCTGCCAAGAAAGAGCTTGCTGCCAAGAAGAGAGAGCTTCAGATGAAGGCAGAGGTAATTGATGTAACACTTCCAGCCAAGAAAGCTGAACTTGGACATAAACATCCTAATATGCTTGCGCGTGAAGAAATAGAAAAGATATTTATAGGAATGGGATACGAAGTTGTAGAAGGTCCAGAGGTAGAATATGATTATTACAACTTTGAGGCACTTAATATTCCAGCTAACCATCCAGCAAAAGATGAACAGGATACATTCTATATCAATGATAAAGTTGTTCTTAGAACACAGACATCACCTGTTCAGGCAAGAGTTATGGAAAAAGGCAGACTTCCAATAAGAATGATTTCACCTGGACGTGTATACAGAGCAGATGAAGTTGATGCAACCCATTCACCTTGCTTCCATCAGGTTGAAGGTCTTGTAATTGATGAGAACATAACATTTGCTGACCTTAAGGGAACACTTGCAGAATTCGCTAAGGAGTTATTCGGTGAAGATACTAAGGTTAAGTTCAGACCACATCATTTCCCATTCACAGAGCCTAGTGCCGAGATGGATGTAAGCTGCTTTAAATGTGGCGGCAAGGGATGCCGTTTTTGTAAGGGTGAGGGCTGGATTGAAATACTTGGCTGCGGAATGGTTCACCCACATGTATTTGAAATGTGCGGAATTGATAAAGATAAATATACAGGTTTTGCGTTTGGCGTAGGTCTTGAAAGAGTTGCCCTTCTTAAATACGAAATCGATGATATGAGATTGTTATACGAGAATGATACAAGATTCTTAAAGCAGTTCTAATTAATAATAAGTGGAGGATAAGTATGGATACATCTATTAAATGGATAAAGGACCTTGTTCCAGGTTTAGAGTGTACAGATCAGGAATTCAGAGATGCTATGACTCTTTCAGGTACTAAGGTAGAATGTTTTAAAGAGCTTGATAAAAATCTGGATAAAATTGTTGTAGGACAGATTGTTTCAGTAGAAAGACATCCAGATGCAGACAAGCTTGTAGTATGTCAGGTGAATGTAGGAAATGAAACTGTTCAGATAGTTACAGGTGCTCCTAATATTGAACCAGGAACAAGTGGACAGAAAGTTCCAGTTGTTCTTGACGGCGGACGTGTGGCTGGCGGACACGATGGAAGTCCACTTCCAGAAGATGGAATTAAGATTAAAAAAGGCAAGTTAAGAGGCGTTGAGTCTTATGGAATGATGTGTTCAATTGAAGAACTTGGTTCATCAAGAGAATTCTATCCAGATGCAGCAGAAAATGGTATTTATATATTTGGTGATGATGCCAAAGTAGGAGAGAGTGCTGTAGAATATCTTGGACTTGATGATACAGTATTTGAATATGAGATTACTAACAACCGTGTAGACTGCTATAGTATCCTTGGTATCGCAAGAGAGGCAGCAGCTACATTCAGAAAGCCATTCAATCCTCCAGTTGTTAATGCTACAGGCAATAGCGAAGATGTTAATGACTATATTAAGATTGAAGTAGCAGCTAAGCAGCTTTGCAAGAGATATACAGCAAGAGTTGTTAAGAATATAAAGCTTGCTCCATCACCAAAGTGGATGCAGCACAGACTTATGACAGCAGGCATCAGACCTATTAATAACATAGTAGATATTACTAACTATGTTATGACAGAATATGGTCAGCCAATGCACGCTTATGATTATGATACAATCGCTGATAAGAAGATTATTGTAAGAACTGCTGCTGAGAATGAGAAGTTCGTTACACTTGATGGACAGGAAAGAACACTTGATTCAGAAGCACTTCTTATATGTGATGGAGAAAAGGCTATTGGTCTTGCTGGTATTATGGGTGGTGAGAACTCAATGATAACAGATGATGTTAAGACAATGCTTTTTGAAGCTGCAACATTTGATGGAACTAATATAAGAAAGTCAACTAAGAAGATTGGTTTAAGAACAGATGCTTCTGGTAAGTTTGAGAAGGGCTTAGATCCAGAGCTTGCACTTGAAGCTATGAACAGGGCGTGTGACCTTATAGAACAGTTAGGTGCAGGTGAAGTAGTTGGCGGTGTTGTTGATATATATGATGAGCCGGTATCTAAGAAGAGAATATCATTTGAACCAGATAAGTATAATGCACTTCTTGGAACAAATGTATCAAAGGAAGATATGCTTTCATATTTCAAGAGACTTGAAGTAGAATATGATGAAGCTTCTAATGAGCTTATTATTCCTACATTTAGACAGGATCTTAACAGAGATGCAGATATTGCAGAGGAGGTAGCAAGATTCTTCGGATATGATAATATTCCTACAACACTTCCAAAGGGTTCTACAACAATGGGTAAGATACCATTTGAGAGAAGTATTGAAGATGTAGCAGGTGAAGTTGCACAGTTCTGTGGATTCTCACAGGCTATGACATATTCATTTGAAAGCCCTAAGGTATTTGATAAGCTTAAGCTTGCGGCCGACTCAGAATACAGAAAGACAGTGGTTATCTCTAATCCATTAGGAGAAGATTTCTCAATAATGAGAACACTTCCTGTTAATGGTATGCTTACATCATTATCAACTAACTATAACAGACGTAATAAGAATGTTAAGTTATATGAGCTTGCAAAGGTATATCTTGCAGCAGATGATGTTAACGAGCTTCCAGATGAGAGAGTTATGTTCACGCTTGGAGCATTTGGAGATGTTGATTTCTTCCAGATGAAGGGTGTAGTTGAAGAATTCCTTGAAAGAATTGGAATGAGAGTTAAGCCGGAATACAATCCAGAGGCAGGAATTACATTCCTTCACCCAGGACGTCAGGCAGAGATTATCTATGATGGAACAAAGATTGGCTATATGGGTGAATTACATCCAGATGTAGCAGATACTTATTCATTAGGCGACAGAACATATATTGTTGTTATTGACCTTTCAATTGTAACTAAGATGGCAAGCTTTGACAGAAAGTTTGAGGGTATTGCCAAGTTCCCAGCAGTTACAAGGGATATAAGTATGGTTATGCCTAAGTCAGTTCTTGTAGGAAAGATTGAGAAGATAATCGAGAAACGCGGCGGAAGCATACTTGAGAGTTACAAGTTATTTGATATATATGAAGGTGCCCAGATTAAAGAGGGCTACAAGTCAGTAGCATATTCAATATCTTTCAGAGCTAAGGACAGAACACTTGAGGATAAGGATATCACACCAGTAATGGAGAAGATATATAAAGACTTAAGTGATAATGGAATCGAACTTCGTATGTAGTGAATATAGAGTGCACAATCTGAATAGAGGATTATTATGGATTTACATGATTTTTATTATGATCTGCCAGAGGAACTTATAGCACAAGACCCTCTGTCAGACCGTTCAAGCTCCAGATTGATGGTTCTTGATAAGAACACAGGAGCTATAGAACACAAGATATTTAGGGATATAACAGAATATCTTAAGCCGGGTGACTGCCTTGTAATTAATGATACTAAGGTTATACCTGCAAGACTTATCGGTGAGAAAGAAGGAACAGGTGCTGCCATTGAAGTGCTTTTGTTAAAAAGACTTGAAGACAGACAGGATACGTGGGAAGTCCTTGTTAAGCCAGGAAAGAAATGCAAGGTTGGTGCAAGGATAGTATTTGGTGGCGGAAAGCTTACAGGTGAGATTATTGATATAGTTGAGGAAGGTAACAGACTTATACAGTTTAGTTATGATGGCATATTTGAGGAAATTCTTGATGAACTAGGACAGATGCCGCTTCCACCATATATCACACATAAGCTTGAAGATAAGAACCGCTATCAGACAGTATATGCCAAGCACGAGGGTTCAGCAGCAGCACCTACGGCAGGACTACATTTTACAAAAGAACTGCTTAAACAGATAGAAGATATGGGAGTGAAGATTGCAAGAGTTACTCTTCACGTAGGTCTTGGAACATTCAGACCAGTTAAGGTTGAGAATATACTTGATCATCATATGCACTCAGAATTCTATCAGGTTGATAAAGAAGCAGCAGATATAATTAATAATACCAAGGCTAATGGTGGAAGAGTTATTGCTGTAGGAACTACAAGCACAAGAACTCTTGAATCAGTAGCTGATGAAAATGGACATATACCAGTTAAGAGTGGCTGGACAGAAATATTTATATATCCAGGTTATAAGTTTAAGGCTATAGATTGTCTTATAACGAATTTTCATC
>OGLE01002496.1_pt1 | contig 11630 bp, 9 predicted proteins | sample 1572671 | NCBI WGS metagenome assembly OGLE01 (sample SAMEA2581923, study PRJEB24529) | metagenome | biome: Human gut stool | place: China | collected 2011 | reverse complement strand
ACATTTTCATCCAATACTTTAGGATCGATCTCTGACAAAAGGTTCATCATGAATATTTTTATAGGATTGCTTTACAATTTACATATTTTGTTGCAGATAGAGCTCCGTCAATCTCGAAACCGGATAGCGGGTTATCTCCTCTCGGGTCATCATCAACGCCTCGGGCGGCAGCGATTCGGGCCACTGTTTCAGGCCTATTTCATAAAAATTGGCATAAATCGTTCGATGTGACAGTTGATGTTTCGGCATCGACACACTGTGCACCACGGTGTATTCCTGATCTCCGACCCAAACAGGGAAACGGGGATCTTTCCGCAGCTGTTCGAAATCAAGCGGTTGCTCTGTTTCAATCAACGGAAACTCATACAGGTTTTTCCAAATATCTTGTCCCGTACGTCTGACCAGGACCGTCTGCTCGCCGCAATGCAAATACAGATAATTAAAATAGCGTGGTTTGACAGCGGTACGTCCGGCTTTTACCGGCAACTTTTCCACACTTTCCTGCCGCAAGGCGACACATTGTTGGGCCAGCGGACAGTTCGTACATTCCGGAGAACGGGGTACACACTGCAACGCCCCAAATTCCATCATTGCCTGATTATGGAGTGCGGCCTGCTGGCGGTCCAGCAAATCGGTTGCCAACTCAGCAAAGCGGCGTTTAGCGGCCGGAGTATCAATGGGCAGATCTATGCCGAACAGGCGGGCCAAAACCCGATAAACATTGCCATCGACCGTTGCGTAGGGTTGATTGTATGCAAAAGAGCAGATTGCGGCGGCTGTATAATCGCCGATACCTTTCAGTGAGCGCACATCGGGATAATCGGTCGGAAAAACACCGGCGTACCGTTCCACAATTTCACAAGCGGCCGTATGCAGATTTCGGGCCCGGCTGTAATAGCCCAATCCCTGCCACATTTTCATCAACTCGTCTTCACCGGCTTCGGCCAAAGAGCTCACATCGGGGAACCGCTCCACAAAGCGGTTATAATATTCCAAACCCTGAGCTACACGGGTCTGTTGCAAAATCACCTCAGAGATCCAGATTTTGTATGGATCGGAGGTCTCTCTCCACGGCAATTCACGACGGTTGATCGCATACCACTGGATCAATACCCGGCTGATTTCGGATGGTTTTACATCTCTGATTGGATTGGGGAGGGACATGCTCATACGATTCGGAGTCTTCCTGATACTTCGATTGAGATTCGGGCCTATTTGAGAGGTTACAGCAGGTCTGTCACCTCTGCCCGTGTAAAGCGCACCAGATCTTTCGGAGCGATTTTTAATTGGAGGCCCCGCATACCGGCGCTGATATAAATATAGTCAAAATCGAGACACGACGAGTGAATATAGGTCGGGAAGGTCTTTTTCATTCCGATCGGCGAGCAGCCGCCCCGGATATATCCGGTTGTTGGCAACAGCTCTTTCATATGGAGCATTTCGACACTTTTGTTACCGGAGGCTTTTGCCGCCAGTTTGAGGTTTACCTCACCGTCGCCCGGGATCACACACACCAGGATACCGTTTCGATCTCCTCGGAGCACCAATGTTTTGAATACCTGTGCGATATTTTCGCCGAGTTGTTCTGCCACATGTGTAGCGGCCAAATGTTCTTCATCCACCTGATACGGGACCAGTTCATATCCGATTCCGTCTCGATCCAACAGACGAGCAGCGTTGGTTTTATTGATTTTTGTTCCCATGTCGATCTGACTTACAACTTGAATTTACATTAGACGCCCCTTTCAACGGTTCTGCCACAGGGGCAAGCACCGGGGGGATCTTCAATGACAAGTTGATGCGAAGATAGCCCAATTCGTCCACATTAGGAAAGGAAAAAACAGGTTAAAGGGAGGTAACTACTCCGGTTTATTTCTGAAGGTCGGATATGGTATCAAAATTGTTTAACTTTAGGACGTACTAAATTTCATTGTTATGGACAAACCACAGATTACATTTTTGGGCAACCCGATCACTTTGGTAGGGGATCAGCTTCATGTAGGAGACAAAGCACCATCGTTCAGTGTTCTGGACAACAATTTACAGCCCGTATCCCTTTCACAGTACGCAGGCAAGAATATCATCATCAGTGTATTTCCATCGGTTGACACACCGGTATGCGCTCTGCAGAATATCCGGTTCAACAAAGAGGCCAGCCGTTTGAAAAGCGATGTGGAGATTCTCTCCCTGTCGGTTGATTTACCGTTTGCACAGAGTCGTTTTTGTGCAGCCGAGCACATTGAGAATGTGCATGTATATTCGGACTACCGGGATCTTGATTTCGGATTAAAATACGGATTTGTGATCAAGGAGTTGCGACTGCTGGCCCGTGGAGTTGTTGTGATTGATCGGGAGGGCACCATTCGCCACATTGAATATGTCTCAGAGGTTTCACACGAACCCGATTACGAAGCGGCCCTGAAAGTGGTCAGCGAATTGGAATAGCCGCATGGCATCCACAGCCACACGACATCCGTAGCCGCATCACATTGATAGTTGCACAGCATCAATAGCCACACTACCACCTACCGGAAAGGGCGGCATGAATTGACAACTATTGACATCTATTGCCGACAGGGTCGCCGCCATCATCCGAGCGATCTGCAACTAATACTAAAAACAAAAGCCCCGAAAATTTCGGGGCTTTTGTTCATATGATTTAGATCAATCGTTGGGATACAGATTGTCTCAGTGTATCATGAATTACATACCGAAGCTGATCGGAACCAGGCTATCGTAAACGACGCTCAGGATACCGAGTAAGATAATGGCTACGCTGCAGACGAACAAGCTGATACGCATATAGTTGTCTGAACGGAATTTCTCGATAGGAGCCTCATTTTTGTTGATGAACATAGCCTTAACCACCAACAGGTAGTAGTAAAGTGAGATAATCGTATTGAGCAGGGCGATGAAGACGAGCACATAGAAACCCATCTGTGCTGCAGATACGAAGATGAAGAATTTGCTGAAGAAACCTGCAAACGGAGGGATACCGGCCAGCGAGAAGAGAGCGATCATCATGACGAAGCTCAGTTTCGGGTTGGTTTGGTAGAGTCCGTTGTAGTCATCCATATTCACCTTACCGGTTTTGTGTTCGATTGCAGCGATTACGCCGAATGCAGCGAGGTTCGAAGCGAGGTAAACCAGGATGTAATATACCAGAGCGGCCATACCCAAAGCGTTACCGCCAATCACACCGAGCATGATGTAGCCGGCCTGCGAAACAGAAGAATAGGCGAGGAAACGTTTGAGGTTCTTTTGGCGGATTGCAAAGAGGTTAGCTACGGTAATGGTCAGGATGATCAAACCATAGAGAACCGCCTGCCACTGCTGCACGAAGGGGGCGAAGACCTTGATCAGGATAAAGAGCAGGACAAACGCACCTGCACCTTTCGAGATGACCGACAGATAGGCAGTCACAGAGGTCGGAGCACCTTCGTAAACGTCGGGAGTCCACAGGTGGAACGGCACCAACGAGATCTTGAAGAAGAGACCCACGAGGAAGAAGATCATGGCCATGATCTGCAGTGGGCTACCGTCGAGCATCATTGGGATATCGTTGAAGTAGAGGGTACCGGTAGTACCGTACAACAGCGAGAGTCCGTAGAGTGACAGACCCGAAGCGAAGGTAGCATTCAAGATATATTTTGCACCGGCTTCAGCCGATTTGCTTTTATACTTATCGAAGGCGACCAGGGTAGCCATCGGGATCGAGGCAGTTTCGAGACCCAGATAGAAGAGCAGGAAGTTACCGGCCGAGATCATGAAGTACATACCCAGGAGGGTTGACAGGGTCAGGAAATAGAACTCACCACGACGAATTACGGCATCTCTTTCGAGCCAGCTGCGGGATTGCAGGAATACGATGAGCGTACCGATAGTCAAGATGGTTTTGAGGACACTGGCCATCGGGGTTGACTGGTACATACCGCCGAGGATCTCGACATTTCCCGTAGGAACAATGTTGAAGAGTACTTGAGCTGCCACCAGGATACAAGCCACAGGTTGGAACCAACGCATGCCATTTTTCCCGGCGAACAGATCATATATCAACAGGATCACTATCACAGCGACGAGTGACAGTTCCGCTTTCATCTCCAAAAAACTACTGTAATCCATAGGACATTATCGGGTTAATTGTTCAATAACGGGTACAAGACCACTCTGAATCAGGTTCGACATCCACAGCGGGGCCATACCCAAACCGGCGATAGCCACGATCAGCGTAATCACCGAGAATCGTTCATACCAAACGGCGTCGGTCAGTTGCAGGTGGTGCGGATCGACCACTTTACCGTAGAGGAGTTTACCGACCACACGGAGGATATATACAGCGGTGATTACGATTGAGGTACAAGCTGCAATGGCCAAGACACGATGGAAGGCATCCTGATGTTCGAACGAACCGACGAAAACGGTCATTTCGGCCATAAATCCGCTCAAACCAGGGAGACCCAGCGAAGCGAGACCGGCGATCACGTAGCCCACACCGAGGAAAGGCATGATTTTCATCAGGCCGCCCATTTCACGGATATCACGTGTATGCGTACGACCGTAGATCATACCGATCAGGGCGAAGAAGAGTGCCGTCATCAAACCGTGAGAGAGCATCTGGAGGATAGCACCGGTCATTGCAGTCTGATTGAGCATCAGGATTGCGAAGAGCACCAGACCGCAGTGGCTTACCGAAGAGTAAGCGTTGATATATTTGAGGTCTGTCTGCACGCATGCAGAGAAAGCACCGTAAACGACGCTGATACCGGTCAGGATGAGGAAGATCCAAGCCAACTCGTTAGCGGCCTCGGGCATCAGGAAGATCGCCACGCGGAAGCAACCGTATCCACCCAGTTTCATCAACACGCCGGCGTGCAGCATTGAGACAGCAGTAGGCGCAGAGGCGTGACCGTCGGGAGACCAAGTATGGAACGGGAAGAGAGCGCCCAGCACACCGAAACCGATAAAGGTCAACGGGAAGAAGTAGTGTTGGATCGCAACTGGCATACGGGTTTTAGCGAGTTCGAGGATATTCATTGTATAGGTACCGCTCTCAGCTCCTGAGAAGAAGTAAATACCCAGAATACTGAGCAACAGGAGAGCAGAACCACCCATCAACATCAGGGTCAGTTTCATAGCTGAATACTCTTTTCGACCGGTACCCCAGACACCGATCAGCAGGTACATGGGGATCAGGGCCACCTCATAGAAGAGGAACATGGTGAAGAGGTCGATAGAGATAAAGAAACCGTACACACCGGTTGAGAGCAGGAAGAACCAAAGGAAAAACTCTTTAGGCAGAGGGTTGATTTTCCAGGATGCGAAGACACCGGTAAATACGATTACCGACGAGAGGAGCAACATGGCCACTGAGATTCCGTCCACGCCGACTGAATAGTTGATATTCAGAGGTTTGAACCATGGCATTTCAGCAGTAAAGAGCATCTCGGCATCGTTTCCGGCGGCACGTTCACCCAGGAAGAGGAACGTCAGCACCACTGACAGCACCAACAGCAGCGAGGCTCCTGTAGCAGCTACCCACCGGATCTGCTTCATGTTGCGGGACAGGAACAGACCGCCCTGCATCAGGATGGGTATCAGCACAAATAACGATAAGAAGTTCATATCCAGTCTTAAATTTTATTCGTTAACAAAACACGATCAGGAGCGTCAGTACCAGCGTACCGATCAAGAATACATAAGCATACCATTGGAGTTGCCCAGACTGCAGTCCACGGATTGCCAGCGAGAGGCGTTGTGTTACGGCAGCCAGGCCGTTGAGAGAGCCATCGACCACGTGGCGATCGAACCAGGCGATACCCGAGCAGATACCACCGAAGATGATCTTGTGGGTGATGAACTGGTAAACTTCGTCGATATAGAAACGGTGGTAAGCAGCGGTATGCAAACCTTTCATAGAAGATTCGAGTTTACCGGGGATCGGGTTCTGGCGGCGATAGAACCAGGTAGCGATTCCGATCGAGATGCAGGCGATCACGACGCTGGTGATAGCCACCGTTGTATCGAGGTGGATAATGTACTCAGCGTTATCACTGCTGACGAACTTACCGAATGGGATGAAACCGGCAACACAGGTAATAGCCGCCAGAATAATCAGCGGGGTTGTCATGGAAGCGGGAGCCTCATGCGGTTCGTGTTCATGTTCTGCAGGATTACCCCAGAAGATACGGAAGTAGAGGCGGAACATATAGAATGCGGTCAACGCAGCGATGAATGTCATGACCCAACCCATCACCGGGCTGAATTCAAAAGCTGCGGTGAGGATCTCATCCTTACTGAAGAATCCCGAGAAAGGAGGGATACCTGCGATAGCGAGGCAGGCGATCAGGAAGGTGATGTGTGTAATCGGCATTTGTTTGCGGAGTCCGCCCATATGGCTCATTTCGTTGCTGTGGACGGCGTGGATAATTGCACCGGCCCCCAGGAAGAGCAACGCCTTGAACATAGCGTGAGTAAAGAGGTGGAACATGCTGGCCATATAACCGAGGCCGTGGTGTCCGCCGTAACCTGAAACGCCCAGAGCCACCATCATGAAACCGATCTGCGAGATGGTTGAGAAGGCAAGCACACGTTTAATATCGGTCTGGACGCAGGCGATCACTGCAGCGAACAGTGAGGTGAAGGCACCTACGACAGCGATACCGACGAGTACTTCGGGAGTTTGGAAGTAGTAAACCGGGAAGAGGCGTGCCACCAGATATACACCGGCAACGACCATTGTAGCGGCATGGATCAATGCAGAAACAGGGGTCGGACCGTCCATAGCGTCGGGCAGCCAGATGTGCAACGGGAACATGGCCGATTTACCGGCACCACCGATAAAGATCAGTGCCATTGCCCAAGCCATTACCGAACATCCCATAAAGGTTTTACCAGCGGCCCCAGCGAAGATGCTTCCGTTACCGGCAGCGCTGGTTGTGATAGCCTCGAAGTTGAATGTTTGGGTGAAGTACGAGAGCAACAGGATACCGATCAGGAAGAACATATCGGCAAAACGGGTTACGATAAATGCCTTTTTAGAGGCGGCAATAGCTTCGGGTTTCGTGTAGTAGAAACCGATCAACAGGTAGGAAGAAACACCCACCAGCTCCCAGAAAATGTACATCTGGAAGATGTTCGTGGCTACCACGAGACCCAGCATCGAGAAGCTGAAAAGGGAAAGGAAGGCGTAGTAACGCTGGAAACCTTTTTCCCCGTGCATGTATCCCAAACTGTAAACGTGTACCATCAGTGATACGGTCGTGATTACTACCAGCATCATGACGGAAATCGGGTCTAGCAAGATACCCAGGTCAATATGCAGGAATTGCGTGAAACGCAACCATTCGAAGTTGAACGGGATGACCGGGAGGCGTACGCCTTCTACCCGGGGCATCGAGAAATATTGCCATGCCGTCATGTAGGCTAGCAAGGCACATATCGCCAAAGATAACGTTCCTATGCTCCCGGCCGTGGTGGGTTTCAATTTCGTACCCAACAAGCCTAGTGCTAGAAATGTCAGCAATGGTAGAATCAATATTAAAACTGTGTATTCCATGTATTGATTTTAAATTTTAGATCCTATCGATTAAGTGATTTAATGATTTTCGATTAAGTGATTTTAATCATCCAATCATCGAATCGGCAATCACGGAATCTTTTTCATTCTAAACTCTAAATTTTAAATTCGGTTTAATCAGTAAGGCGAATTTCGCCTTACTGATTAAACCATCATCGGCATCAATAACATCAACAAATCCTCGTTCTCATTATCGCTCTCGAAAGGCAAGAACAATCCCGGACGACTCGGATCGGACAACTCCAACACCAGAGATTCCGTATTGAGGTTGACCAATATCTCTTGTACAAAAGGCGACTTAAATCCTATGGCGATCTCCTCTCCCTCGTACTGGCAAGTAATCGTTTCGTGTCCGGACATGGCATAATCCACGTCTTGGGCGGAAATCACGATCGTTCCATTGGTCAAGTCAAACTTCACCAAGTTACTAGCTTGGTTTGCCATCACGGAAACCCGTCTTAATGAATTATACAACTCCTTCTTCTCGATAATAATCTTTTTCGGGTTATTCTGCGGGATCACGGAATTGTAGTTCGGGAAACGTCCCTCTACCAGCGTACAAACCATCTTGTAATTCCCGAACGTGAAGCAAGCCATTTTCTCGTTGAATTGCAAACGCAACTCGCTATCATCCTTCGGTAATATATTCTTTAACAACAACGACGGCTTCTTCGGCAAGATCAATGCAAACTGATCCCCATCCGTCTTGGCATCAAAACGTTTGTAGCGTACCAGCTTATGAGCATCCGAAGCCACGAACGTAAAATTCTCCGGTCCCATCTCCATCAAGATACAGTTCATCACCGGACGCAAATCATCATTTGCCGTGGCGAAAACCGTACGGGTGATTCCCTCCAACAGCATACCGCAATTCGTTGCAATCGTGTTCACACTCTCGTCCATTCCGGATTGCACCGGGTAATCCTCGGCACTCTCTCCCGGCACGGAAAACTCTCCCTTATCCGAGATAATCTTCACCTCGTTCGTCCCCGTGTTAATATCAAACGTCAAGGGTTGTTCCGGGAACTCTTTCAGAATATCCAGCAACAACTTCGCCGGGATCGTGATACTTCCCGGAGTATCCAAGTTATCCAACTCGATCTTGGCCTCCATGGTCGTTTCCTTGTCAGATGCCGTGGCGTACAACGTATCATCCTTGGCTACCAACAAAATATTATCCAGAATCGGTTGTGCAGGTTTTCCACTGATCACCTTACTCACGGCCTGCAACCGCATCAAAAAACTACTACTTGATACAACAAATCTCATATCTGCTCTTTATAATTTTTATCCATTTATCGTATTTTCCACCTCTTCCACGGTGATCGGAGCCCGATGGTCTCCCATACATTTACACCCGTTCTCCGTGATCAAAATATCATCTTCCAAACGGATTCCACCAAAGTCCTTGTACGTCTCGATCTTGTCATACACCAAGAACTCCTTGTGCAATCCCTGTTCTCTCCACTGGTCGATCAACGCGGGAATGAAATAACACCCCGGCTCGTCGGTAACCACGAATCCCGGTTGCAACTTACGTCCCATACGCAAGGAAGAAGTACCGAACTGATCTATCGGACGAGTCTCGTCGTCATAACCCACGTAGATTTGTCCCAAGTCCTCCATGTCATGCACGTCAAGTCCCATCATGTGACCTAACCCGTGAGGCATAAACAACGCATGCGCTCCGGCTGCCACAGCAGCATTCACATCGCCTTTCATCAAGCCAAGGTCTTTCAACCCTTGAGCCAGAATCTTGCATACTTCCAGATGCACGTACTGGTACGTCACTCCCGGACGGGCAATCTCCATCGCTTTGTTGTTACAAGCCAATACAATATTATATACATCTTTCTGACGTTGATCGAAACGTCCACCCACCGGAACCGTACGGGTAAAATCGGAACAATAATTCATGTTATTCTCCGCCCCGGCATCCGTCAGCATCATACGTCCCACGGTCAATGTCTTGCTATGATCGTGATTATGCAACGTCTCGCCATTCTGGGAAAGGATCACAGGGAAAGAAACCATACTTCCGTAAGAAGCGGCAATTCCCTCGATCAACCCGGCAATATATTGCTCTTTCTGTCCCGGTAACGCATGTTTCATAGCAGCCACGTGCATCTCGTTACCAATGTTACAAGCCAAGTTAATTTGCTCGATCTCGCAAGCCTCCTTCACGGAACGCAATGCCACCACGGCCTTGATCAATTCCAAAGAAGAATAATTCTTGATCAGCGAATGATGAATACCCAGCAAATCCTCCAGCAACAACATGTTGTGATAACGATAAGGCGGCAAGAAATGAATCTTTCGACCTTGACTGATAGCCTCTTTCAAAGCCTCGGCCAGTTTACAGAAAGGAGCGGAACAAGTCACACCCACGCTGGCAGCCAAATCCTTCACGCTCGGTTGTGGTCCCATCCAAATAATATCGTCCATGTCCACGTCGTTCCCGTACAGACAAACGTCCCCGGAATCCACGTCCATCAACCCGGCAAACCCGGGCATGTTCAAACCAAAGAAATAAAGGAAAGAACTATCCTGACGGAATTTATACGTGTTAGACGGATAATTTGCAGGAGCTTCCTCATTACCCAATATCAACACCAAGCCGCCACTCATCTTGTCGATAAGTTGCTTTCTTCTATTTACATACACGCTTTTATCAAACATATTTATTATTTATTTAATGATTAATTTTCCTTGTCAAAATGAGTTGACAAGGTATAAATTTTTTTTCAATGTAACAATTCAAAAATCCATTTTAATCCGGAAAACCGATGCCCCGTTCAGACCCACCCACGGTTATACAACCGTTATCCCACAGTTTTATATCCCCAATAATTTCCCACACCCCTTATCGTCACCCCTCCCCACCTTTTCCGGTATATTGGCAAAGGGCAATGAAAGGGCGATAAAAGGGTGATGGAAGGCCCCGAGGAGATTATTACCTTAGTAAAAGGCCGGCTTTACCCCGGCTTTAGACTATGTCAATTTATCATTCTCCTAGCACTTTCTTGATAGTTCATTTAGACCACGAAGCATTCATCCTGCATTCATAGAGCATTCATCTTCGATAAAATAGATCTTTGATAAGATTATACTTGCAAGTAAGGCATATCATGTAGTATATTAGCTAACCGGGAAGATATATTCATATTATTATATAGGGCCTCGCAACCATAGTTCAAGGGTTTACAAAGGCATAAGATGTATCTTTCCGAAAAAAAATTAAAAATCGACTCACCCGGTTTTCACCCTCATCCGTATTCAAAGTAGAAATTGGATATTCCACAAAAAAAATAAACGGAACGAGAAGATGGAAACAGGGACATACCACTATCTTACACAACCGAACGAAGAAATCATCTCCTCTCCTCAACCCGTTTCTGCCGTACAGCTTGTACTGAAAAACGGAAATAAAATCACGCTGGATAACCCTCCATCTTCCAGAGAGACGTTGAATAACAACGCTACTTTACACGCAAAAAAACAAGAAATTAACTATGCAACAACAGGAAAAGAAACGGCTGAAATTGATGAAATTTACCACACAATTATCATTCCCAAATACGGGGAAATAAAAAAGAATGGCAAAAGGCTCTCGAGGAAGAGAAATTACCATGGAATCAATATCTTGCGACCCCAGAGCTAAGTAAAAACACCCGTGACGACTACGATCTAACGAGTATTCCTACTTTTCTCGTTATTGACCCGGAAGGCAAAATCATATTCTCCGGACACAATACTATATTTATTAATCAAGACCTTCGAAGGATACAAAAAACTCTATTGTACAAAATCTTAACACGAAACGTAAAGCCAGATAAAATCATTTCGAATAATAAGTTGATTATTGATTACTATTTCTAGTTTGGATGACCGGGGTACAGGAACTTATCACTGTACTCCGGTTTCTATATACACCTTCCCCGCAGCCACACGAATAATTTTTCTCAATTTCATTCATCATTATCAAAAATTAATAACTTTGTAGATTCTTGAAAGTGTTTATGTGTTTATGTATATTTTAACGAAAAGATGATGG
>OGLE01002493.1_pt1 | contig 11645 bp, 9 predicted proteins | sample 1572671 | NCBI WGS metagenome assembly OGLE01 (sample SAMEA2581923, study PRJEB24529) | metagenome | biome: Human gut stool | place: China | collected 2011 | reverse complement strand
GTTGACACTGGAACGGCGAGTGGAGATCGGGTCCCTGGTGGGGCTGCTGCTGGTGGGGAAGGAGGTGCTTATGGAGCCGCACTGATAGACCCTGTATTTAGCTCAGCGTTAGTGACCGTAGGTAAGGCTGGAACTGCATCAATAAATTCACCATCTGATGGTGGAACAACATCAATCTCAGTGAATGGTACTGTTTTGTTATCAGTCTCAGGAGGAGCTACAGGAACCACAATGAAGGGGCCTTATGCTTACCCTGCTACGCTTGGAGGACGGCGGACTACAGCTAATATATTTACTGGTAATTTTTTATTAAAGGTAAATGGTAAATCCGGGGGGTTAGGTACTATTTTTTCTCCTGCAAGTGCTGCTGGTGGAGATGGCGGTGCAAGTTATCTCTCAAATGGTTCGCCTCAGGGATTATTAAACAATGATACTAATGTGTCGGTGTATGAGCCTACTGGCTATGGGTGTGGAGGTACAGGGGCGTGTGCAACATCCAGAAGTCAGGCTGGTGGATCGGCTACAGGCGGTTTAGTCATAATAAAAGAGTATGCATAAAGCATACTCTTTAGAAATTACTTTTTGAGTATATCTTTTATTTTTCTTAATGGGGCTGTAATCCTCCATGAGGTTGAATGTTTTAAGGCCGAAATGTCACTATTCAATTGATTTATTGTATTTTCATATTGATTTTGCATTTGCTCCATTTCTTCTCTATTCTGTGTGGCAATATCTAGATTTGTGTATTTGAAACAGTCAAGCATGTGTGTTATGAATTTTTTATACTCTGTAAGAACTAGTGAGTGATTTTTAGGGGGGTTGTTTGTTAACTCAAAAACACATGCGTAATATCCATTGAGGTGTTTATCACCTTTTTTCTGAGTCATTACCGAACCATGCCGGACTCTTCTTTGGTATAACTTTTCTTTAATACAGTAAACGGAAGGGTTGTTATTCAGTAGTAGCATTGTTGTAAATATGTTGTCTTCATGAATAATACCTTCCTTAAATCTTGTGTCTATGGTAAGGTTTTTTTTGAATATATATAGGCAAGGGCTTACGATATAGTTGTTTTCGTGCATTGCAGTTTTAAAGAAATCAACGCCGGTGAGTAATTTATATGATAATGATTGCGCTCTTTCATAGGTAGGATTGAACCTGTTTGTCAATGAGTTATCATCAAAGAAAACATCAGATTCAAATAAGACCATATCTATATTCTTCTCTGAAATAACTTTCTTTAATTTAATCAATGCTTCCTTGTTTAGTTTGTCGTCACTATCTAAAAAAAGAATGTAATCACCGGTTGCTTTATCGATGCCTGTATTTCGTGCTGCTGATTGACCTTTATTTTCAGTATGGATTTTATGAATAAAAGGTTCTTTGAAGGAGTTTATTATATCTCCTGTTCGGTCTGTGGAACCATCGTTTATGATTATGATTTCTACATCAGGATACTCATTATCAAGAACTGATTGAATACATTCTTCTATATAAAGTTCAGCATTGAATGCTGGTATAATTACTGAAATCTTCATCTTTATTATATTTCCCTACGAACATTAAAACTGGTTTTGTAGATAATTATGCCAGTATTATATATTAATATCGAGTGAGAGGCCATATGTCTAATCGGTACAATACCGGAAATCCACGCCCTTCTAACAGTATGAAGGATCTTAATGATAATGCTCTTGCATATGATGACTTCATGCTCAGTGAAGAAGGTACCTTTGTTGACCGGCTTGGAAATGAGGTTCCCACCTTAAAAGGGCTGTCAGAAATCATGCGCCAGGCTGGTGAGTCGGTTGTAGAAAATACCCGGCAGAATCTGATTCCTCTCAGCCGCCAGTACATGACGCTTGAGGCGGCACAGGCTGATATTGCGAATATCCCGAAGGGGAGCACAACTTATTATCGCAGCCCGGATGATAGCGCTCTGGCTATCGAGATAATCAATAATGGCGGGACGCTTGAGCATACCGGGCGAGAGATGCCGTCTCAGTACGCATTACGGGAACCGATCAAAGAAGCTGCACATGCAAGCCAGTCGCCCGCCGCTGCCGGTGTAAGTGCGAACGACATTGATGATGAGTATGAGTACGCAATTGCGGATCGGCAGGGGCGGATAATCGAGCGAATTAATGCGGATTTTATCCATCGCTTTATTTTCCCAATCATCAGCCAACAAGCGAAATTGGGTAGTGCCAAAGGTCTGTCTGGTATTTTTTATCAGGATGATATTGCGCTGGGCCTCGACGCCTCTGGCAACGTGACTGCCGGATCAACTGAAACAGGGACGAGCAACGACATGCTTTACGGTGTTGTCGATTCATCAGGTCGATGCCTTTTCCGGTTTGGCATGAATAATGAGTTCGTTCAGAACGGTACTGAGTATTCAACTGACTCTGATATTTCGGATGATCTGTACAAGCTACTGACCAGAACAGGGCAGTGCCTGTCTCGTTACGATGCGCGTGGTAAATTCCGGGCGGTTCTTCATGAGGACGTAATCAGACAGATATCGCAAGAGTTCGGCGTGTCGGAATTCAAAAAACGGATGTTGGCCGACCGGGTGCACATTCAGATGTGTGGTCAGTCTCTGGCCGGGGGGATTGGCAGTAACCGAATTTCAGCCGCTGCCACCGCTACTGGCTGGCTGATGCCGTCAGGCGGGATTGAGGACGGGCAGACGTTATCTGTTGGCCTGACAGGTCTCCCGCTCACATCTTCCTCCTTTGTGGGAATGGACCCTACGGTGGCAAAAAATCTGTACGAGAATCCGCTGTATGGCGTCTGCGCCCAACTACAGGGGATGCTGAATGCAGAAAGAGCTGCGGTGTCTGTCAGCGGGTCTGCATCATGGCACGGTGAATATAAAATCAGCCAACTGGATAAGGAAGGTGGCTCACCTCAGTATGATGTGGCTGTTGCTCAGAGTCGCGCCTATGCCGGGTACTCATCAACAGAGGCAAAATCATTCCTTTCCCATGTTATGTGCTGGCTCCAGGGAGAGAGTGACATTACAGCCGGAACTTCGCCAGATGAATATCTGCGTAGACTCAATAATCTGATTGCAGATTATCAGAGAGATGTTGGTCAGGATATGCCACCGGTAATGGTCACATACCAGACGGGCAGTCATACCCGCCGGGCACCTTATTACTCGCCTGATATTCCGCACATCCAGTTACTGGCAGCGAATACCAACCCGTACATTTTCATGGCCTGTCCAACCTATGTATTTCCGTACAACTCTGACGGAGTACACATGCCGGGCAACAGCTACCGATGGATGGGGTGTTACTTCGGCAAAGCTATTTTCAATATTCTGACTAAAAACGCCTGGAAACCGCTACAGCCTGAATCTGTTTACCGAAACGGCAGGGTTGTAACTGTGGTCATGCACGTTCCGGTTTCTCCACTGGTTCTGGATACCGATATGGTCAGCAACCCTGGTGATTACGGCTTTGAGGTCTGGGGTGACACAGACGGCGCAAAGAAAACTATTCAGAGCGTTACTGTTTCAGGTAACCGCGTCACGCTGGTTCTGGATGCCGACCCTGATCAGACGGTTGTCGTGAAGTATGCCCAGGGTGCACAGGGTGCAAACGCCGGGCCGACTACGGGAGCGCGCGGAAATCTGCGTGATTCTGATTCCACCCTTGCTTACTGCCGTGACGTGACCGCAACCGATCCGAACTCGCCGTACAAACTTTATAACTGGTGTCCAATTTTTTCCCTGAAGGAGGGGTTCTCATGGGTACAATGATCCGACTGCTCAACGCTGTGGCAGATAATGACGGCCTGGAAATATTTCCAATTCCCTATACAGGGGTGCCGGGGGCGAAGTTCGTCTCTGAAACACGTATCAGCGCAAATCTTTCGCGTGATATTTCCGGTAACAGAACGCCTGTTTCAATCAGCGGGTCTCCGTCATTCAGTGATGGATACGTCAGGGGCGGAGGAGCTGTATCAACACATAACGGACTAAAAGCGGCATATGCTCCGGCGGCGAATAGCTCACGAACCATGTGTGTGGTTGCGAGGTTAGTCGCAGGGGTTAACGGGGATGCCTTTGCATTCAATGATTACAACGGTAATAGCGGATGCTCTTTATTTATTCGCCCATCAGATGGCTGGCGTGCTCAGGTTCCGGTAAAAGCGACAAATGGCAGTGCAGTCGGTGGGGTATTTCCCGCGCCATTACCGAACCTGCCAGTAATGGAAAAAACGGCCTGGCATTTTGCCGTACTGGTCATTGACGCAGAAAAACGCACCGCATCGTTTAAGCTACCAGCGCTGGGGTATTCTACCAGTGCGACATGGACCGCAGATAAAACGATACCTGTAGGGGCTGGAGAACTGCGCATTGCTGGCGCTTCCGCAGCAGCCGCCGATAGTTGCGATGTCGCCTTTGCGACATACCATGACCGGGCGCTGACAGAAAGCGAAATACTCCAGCAGTATTATGCCGCAAAGGCTTACTGCGATGCTGTCGGTTTGGTTGTCTGATATTGACACGCAAGTATCAATGGATGATGGAAAAATAACACCGGGTGAGGAGTAATCCTCGCCCGGATCATGCATAGAAAAAATCTTATAGAAAAATTAGGTGATTATTGCAATGCATCTTTTGAAATCTCGGACATAGTGAATTCGCTAAGCATTTCATGTACGCCATCAAAAATTGTAATGCTGACGTTATTATCTTGTCTTGATAAAAACACATCCCTGTCGTCAATTTTGATATCCTTTAATGCCTCTGATTGACGGGAGACCAAAGATATAATCTCCTGGTCTGTAATTTTATCTGTGCTTGTTATTTTGTTATAGAAATTTATAGATTGCATGATGCTAACACTGCCTTTATATCCATCATTTATCCCTGCATATATATCGATTGGATAGAAATTCTTCCTTGTCATTGTTATTGGTGAGCGAGATAACATTTTTGAAAAAGAACCTTCATTCTCCACTCCATCTGAAGAACATTTAAGAACATCAGTGGCGTACTTGTTTTTGTCATTTTTCGATTGGATGTACCAGTCTTTCAGGTTGCTTATTGGAACCCATGCGAAAGCTTTTTTTATATTCTGATCGCCACTCATATAGTACCCAAGAGCAGCGTAACCACCGCCGGAAACCCCAACCAGATAAACATTATTAGCATTGGTTTTTTCTTTAGCGTATTTTATGGCGTCGGTTATGTCTTGAATTACTTTTGGACTAAGGCATGCATCAGGTTTATCATTTGCTCCTCTAAAATCAGGATGTATGTAATTATATCCTTTTTTCTTGGCTAGTTTATAGATGGGGTCTTCCTGATTGTAATCCCCAGACCACGTGTGCAGACTGACAATTAATGGTTCAGGTTTTTCAGATTTTGAACTAAAAAAGTAAGCGTTCTGAAAAGTGTTATCAATTGAGGATTGTATTTTAACTATCTCAGCATCGCCATCAAAATTCCCAAATATTTTTGAACCAACCCTATCCCACACCGGGCCATTAGATGAGATTTTTTTATAACCATAAAATGCTGCACAAGATAGCGAAAACCCCGCAACAAAGGCAATTATCATTTTTGTCTTAGTTTTAGCATTCATTTCCACACCACAATTTAATTTTAAAATATAAATAATTATGCTTGAATTTGTCGGGAGCATGCTTGAATTGCCACCCGTAAATCCAGTTTGATAATAATCTTCAAGAGTCAACAGGTCAACCTAACGGGATAGTCATTTATCCCAGTTAAGTGAGAATCGATTGAAGGAGCGGCCATGGAGGAAGTCGAAGTGCTCGGAGTTGCAACGCACGTGATCAACGATATGAGGCAGGATGATAGCCCTGCTTGATGGCTGGGACATCAATGGGGCATGGATGGGGCATTTTTAATTAGCAAAGTTCGCCAAAGTTCGCTAACGACTACTATCGATTGTTCTGTCCAGCCGCTAAAAACGGCGCTCCTGGACGATATTTGTCGATTTTTAAATTTCCAGCGTCACCGTGGTGACGTGGCGGGTTTCGCAGATACTTGGCCGCGCCGGCGTCAGATGCGCCAGCTCCCTGTCAAGCAGCATCCGGTTGCCGGAGACCCGATCCAGGCCAATATAATCCTGTTCAAAATACGCCTGCCAGCTTAGGTGCGTGTTGCGCGCCAGCGGATGATCGTGCCGACAGGCGGCCACATAGCGGTCGTCGGCAAGAGGGGTGAATTCGATACTGGCTGGCAGGTTTTTGGCAAAGCAGAGGCCAAAGTCAGCCTGTCCGCTGCTGACCGCCTCGATCACATTCCCGACGCTGCTGTCAATCAACCGGATGCGCACCTGGGGATAACGCGCCTGAAAGCTGCGGATGATTTCCGGCATAAAGTAGTAGGCGGCGGAAGGCACTGTCGCCACCGTCACCAGCCCGGTGCGCGCCTTGCTGACCTGGCTGATATCCGCCAGCACCGTCTCGACATGGGCCAGCAGCTGCTCCGAACGTTCGGCAAAATTTTGCCCATACAGCGTGAGGGTCACCCGCCGGGTGGTGCGATCGAACAGCCGGTTGCCCAGCGCCGTCTCCAGCTTTTCGATGCGTCGGCTAAGGGCCGACTGCGACAGGCAGATGGATTCGGCCGCCAGCCGAAAACTGCCATATTCCATCAGGGCGCGAAAGGCGTAGAGATCGTTGAAGTCAAAATTTACGGGCATGGCGGCATCCTTATCGGCTCTCTGGCGCCATCGCCCCGTCCGGCGAGGGGCGATGGCGGGTAGCATATCGGGCAGGACTTCGGGCGCGCGGGAAACCGCGCGCCAGGGCTTACACCTTAAGCAGTTTTACCGTGGCATCGATATCGATTTCGTCTTCCGAAAAGATCAGGGTTGTCCCCTGAAAGGTGGTGATCGCCAGCTTTTTCACCGAGCGCATCTCTCCCGGCTGCACCGTGGCTTTTGGCCGGATGCTGTTCATCAGCAGCCCGACCGACAGCACGGCGTTTTCTTTATCGACGCGGGTCTCGACCGGCTCTTCTTCCCGGTACACCACATAGGATTTGATGGAGGTCAGCTTCAACCGCTCGCCGGCAATATAGATATATTTGCTTTCCGGAATGACCTTCACCGCGTAGGCCGACAGCCCTTTATTGTTGGTGGTAGGTTCGAAAGTCACCGCCGCGTCTTTCTTGATAAGATCAGGATTGGCGACCTTAATCACGTGAAAATAACGATTTTCGCCGTTTTCATCTTTGATAAATCCAAAACCTTTATCTTTAAACCACGTTGTGATTGTTCCGTTCATCGCCATTACCGTATTACTCGTTGGTTAACACAAATTTTGCAGCGCGCAGTGTAAAGCACATTGCCTGTACAGGCCATGCCTTTGCGATAAGTGTGGGTGATAAATGACGCCGCCGCGAGGGCGGATTGTGCGTCAGCATCGTGCCGGTGGGCAAAATGGGGTACTATCGCCAGCCACTCCTTCTTCGGGCCGCCTGATGTCCACCATTATCGATACCTTTCTCGCGCCGCCGTGTCGCGAACAGATCACCCTCTTGTATCAGGACGAACACCTGGTGCTGATCAATAAGCCCGCCGGGCTGCTGAGCCTGTCGGGCAAAGATCCGCGCAACCTCGACTCCGTGCATCATCGGCTGGTACAGCGCTTTCCGGGCTGCACCCTGGTGCACCGCCTGGACTTCGGCACCTCCGGCCTGATGGTGATCGCCCGCAACAAGGGCATTAACGCCTTGCTGTGCCAGCAGTTCAGCCAGCGCACGGTGGAAAAGGTCTATACGGCGCTGCTGTGCGGCCACCTGGCGGAAGACGAGGGGATAGTGGAGGCGGCAATCGCCAAAGATCCGGCCCATTTCCCGCGCATGGCGCTCTGCGCCCGCCACGGCAAACCGGCGCGTTCGCGCTATCGGGTCATAGACCGCCTGTATCAGGCGCGAGAAGGCGAGAGGGCGCTGGCGTTAACCCGGGTGACGCTCACCCCGGAGACCGGACGGACCCATCAGCTGCGTATTCACTGCCAGCTGCTGGGCTATCCGATCCTTGGCTGCGATCTGTACGGTGGCCGGGAGCTGCCCGGCACGGAATGCGCTTCGCGGCTGATGCTGCACGCCAGCGAACTGCGCTTTGTCCACCCCGTCAGCCATGAGCCGATGCATATCCAGCAGGCGAGCCCGTTTTGATCGCCCGCGGCGGGAAAGCCCGGGGTTACCACATCAGATCGTCGGGTACCTTAAAGTCGGCGTACGGATCGTCTTCATCCTGCTCATCCTGACTCAGGGCGCTGTGCAACACGATGCTGCTGGCGTCGCGCTGGGCTATTTTCTCAGCCACTACCGCCGGAATAATCGCATATTCACCTTCGGGCTTGTTATCCACCGCCAGGCGGGCAATCGCCAGACGACCGTTAATCAGCTGGGTCTGGGTGGGCTTGTCGACCATGATTTTTTTGATCAGATTATTATCGGTAAAGTTAAAGCCGATATCGCCCCGGGCGACCGTAATGCGGTTCATCTCGATCAGCTGCTTCACCTGGGCTTTATACTCTTTCGCCAGCACCGCCTGCTTTTGCTGCTCGCTAAGCTGTTTATCACGCTCCAGCTGGGCTTTTTTATTTTCTTCCACCGCTTCCCGGGCCTCACGGGCCTGAACGCGGGATTTTTTCGCCGTTCTCTGGACTTTAGCCATTTTTTTGCTGCTGACCAGGCCGGCTTTGAGCATCTGCTCTTGTAAGGTGAGTTTTGTCATCTGCGTGTCTGAAACTGAGGAAACATCTGGCAAGTATACCTGCATTGGCAGAAACGACGCCAGACTCGCGATCGCGCTGGGCTGCTGTACCATGCCGCGCAGCGCGGCGGGGGATTACCCCCGGGGCTGAAGCTGATAAATCCAGGCGCTGATCTGCTGTCCATCGTCGGTGGTCACTTCCACCGGCACCCGATCGTACCCTTCCTCAAAGTCGTCCAGCATCGGCCAGTGCGCCGCCAGCCGATCGGACAGGAACAGATAGCCGTTGACCCGTGGGCCGTGAGCGTCGAGGACGATCCCCGGGAAATCGGCGGCTGCGCCCCAGCCGCGCGCGTAAAAGGTGCCGGTGACGTAGCCGGGACGCCACTCGCCCCCGATCGCCTCCAGAATATGCGCATTGCTGCGATCGGGACAGAGCGTCCCATAGACAAATAGTGGTTTCATTTTCTCTCTCTCGTTCGCCCTGATACCCGCCCACAGCGGAGCGGGAAACCAAAATACGGGGTAATGCAGCGCCTGGCAATGGCCGGGTGGGGGCGGGGCACTCCTCCGGGCATCTGGCAGTTGCCGGGGAGACTCTGGACTCATTGCTACTGAGGGTATATCGATTGCGGTGATATTTTTATTATTATTTATATTTAAGGTAAATATAAATATTCCTGACGGAGGGATTAATTCGCTAATTAATATTCAACAGGAAAATAATAAAAGGGTCGCTTATGGAATATTCCTTCTACATGTGATGACCGAGAGCAATAAAGCTACCTTGGGTTGAATTCAGATATTATTTAGGGCCAGGCGTTACCTCCCCCTGACTCTTTCGCTTTATGATAAACATCCCTTGACCAAAAAATACCATCTGACTTCGAAACTCTCGCGGGCAGGGGAGATATTTCCTTTCCCTGAAGCGGCAGGTAATAAATCCAGCCGAACACACGGCGGATGAGGGATATCCGTCCGGGCATTTGGTCCTGTCTGCAGACCAATGAAAGCGAAAGGCACAGGAGGTGCAATGAAGATTTTCCGCCCATTATGGCGCGACGGGGCTTTTCTGGTCCCGCAGCAGTTTCAGCAACAGGCCCGCTGGGACGCGCACGTCGCCGATACGGTCTCCCGCATGGCGCTCGCCCACCCGTGGGGGGTATTGCGCGCGGAGTTTGACGCGAGCGCGCTCACCCTTTCCCGGCTCAACGCTACCCGGCTGATCGTGCGTTTCGCCGACGGAACGCTGATTGACACCGAGCTGGCGGATATTTTGCCACCGGTCCGCGATGTATCGGACGTGATGCAGGACAGCGTGGAGGTTCTGCTCGCTCTGCCGCTGCTCAGCGCCAGCGGCGGCAATCTTGATGACGGCCAGGAGAGCGCCCGCCCGCGCCGCTGGCGCGCCGAGCAGGTGACCGTCCAGGAGCTGGCCGGCCATGAACGCAGCGAGCTGGCCGTTCTGCGGCACGCGCTAACGCTGCGTCTCTCCACCGAGGAAAATGCAGCCTTCCTCACCTGCCCGGTAGCGCGTCTGGTGCGCGACGCCCAGGGGCAGTGGATCGTTGACCCGGAATTCATCCCGCCGCTGCTGTCGCTGGCGGCAAGCCCGACGCTGGTTAGCGAGCTGGGTGAGCTGTTACATCGCCTGCAGGCCCGACGCAGACGCCTGATGGCCATGCGCCGTGAAAGCAATGCGCGGATGGCTGATTTTGCCGTGGCGGATGTCTCCTTGTTCTGGCTGCTCAATGCGCTGAACAGCGCTGAACCGGTGCTCAGCGAGCTGCATCAGTACCCTTCGCGCCATCCGGAGCTGCTCTATCGCGAACTGGCCAGGCTGGCCGGCAGTCTGCTGACTTTCTCCCTTGAACATCATCTGGAAGCAATCCCCCGCTACCGGCATGCCTCGCCAGAGCAGGTATTCCCACCGCTGTTTGCCCTGCTGGATACGCTGCTCGAAGTCAGCCTGCCCTCAAGGGTGATCGCCATCGTTCTGGAGCAGGGCGCCGACCGGGAGATCTGGCGGGGCAGGCTGCACGATGCGCGGCTGCGCGAGGGGGCGGATTTTTATCTGTCGGTGCGCTCTTCACTCCCCCCTCACCAGCTACAGAGCCGCTTTCCGCAGCTCTGTAAGGCGGGTAGCCATGATGATGTCGCCGAGGTCGTCAATATTGCCCTCAGCGGCATCGCGATCAAACCGCTGAGCCATGTGCCGGCGGCCATTCCGCTACGTCTGGAAAACCAATATTTCGCTCTGGATCTCTCCACCGACGCCGCCCGCACGATGCTGGAGGCCGGCAACTGCACCTTCTATACCCCGGAATCGCTTGGCGACGTGAAACTTGAACTCTTTGCGGTACTGCGCTCATGAATACCTCTGAAAGCGATCTGATCAACAAAACCTTTTACCCGGGCTGGCTGATGGTCAGCCAGTTACGCTGCGGCCAGCCGGTGACCGATGGCGAGGCGCTCTATCGCCAGGCCTGTCGATGGGTGACCGAGGCGCGCGAGGCGCTGACGGCGGGGGGAGTCAGTGAAGCCAGCGCTGAGCAGATGCTCTATGCCTACTGCGCGCTGCTCGATGAGAGCGTCCTCAACCGCGCCAGTCAGGATGATGGCTACCGCAGGTGGCGCAAGGATCCGCTGCAGGCGCGCTTTTTCAGCACTCTCAACGCCGGGGAAGAGCTCTGGGAACGGATCCGCCAGCTGCTGCGAGAGCCCACGGCGGATGCGGCAGTGCTGACTTGTTTCTATCGTACTTTGCAACTGGGGTTTGTCGGACAGTACCGCGCCGAGGATGACGAACGGCGTGAGGACGTGGCGCAAGTGCTTGGCGCGCGGGTCCCGCCGTTCAGCCTGACCCAGGAGGCGCCGGTGGTGGTTCGTGCCTCCCGGCTGCGCAGCGGACGGCGGATGTACTGG
>OGLE01002478.1_pt1 | contig 11702 bp, 7 predicted proteins | sample 1572671 | NCBI WGS metagenome assembly OGLE01 (sample SAMEA2581923, study PRJEB24529) | metagenome | biome: Human gut stool | place: China | collected 2011 | reverse complement strand
GTATGATGAAGAGTCCATATTTTATCTTACTCTGTCATTTATTCCTGCTTTTCTCATGCAATAGATCTCAGAATACAAAAAACAACTTTTTAAAAAATTTCATACCTTCTCATGATATTGAAATTACCGTGCTGGATTCTACCGATTTGGTTGTGGATTTTATACCTAGCATGGTCAAAATGAAAGATAAAATTATTTATTCACAATTTACGGGAGATACTATTTTTTCATCCATAGATTTAATTCATTATAAAAAAAATAATTTTGGTAAAAGGGGAAGAGGAAATAATGAATTTACTGAAGGATACGGTTTAGAAAAAATTAATGATAGTATTCTTTTCATATTTGACAGGACTCTTGCCAAATTGATGTTTTTGCAATTAAGTAATGATACCATCATTTTTTTACCTTCCTATCCGACCAATCATTTTATGCTAGATGTCCACTATGGAAACGACTCGATTTATTTTGTTACAGGAACTGGTAATTTAGAAAAAAACTATGCTTTATATAATCGTAACAGTAAAATGTTAAGGCCCTTTATATCTTATCCTAAAGGGGTGAATGACAATCTGACCTTGAACGGAAAATCTAGAATATATTACAGTCATATTGTTCGTCACCCTGGAATGAAGAAGTATATGGCTTTTAAAGATAAACACCACATAATCGATATTTTAGAAATAAAAAATGACTCACTGATATTAGTGAAAAGAAATATTTTTACACATTTTAAATGGAAAATGGTGTCCGGGGTATATAGACCGAGTGAAAAAGGCACACCCAATCGTGTCTTCACCTCTAAACTTGTCGGTTTATCGAAGTATGTGTGTGCTTTATACAAACAAGATCATTCGGAGTTTATTCTGACCTTTGATTGGGATGGAAACCCTTTGAATAGTTATAAACTTCCCTGTCATTTATTAAATTTTACTGGAGATGATTCATTAAATTTTTATGGTATCGCTTTAATTGGAGAAAATTACAATTTGATTCATTTTAAACTTTAAAGTAATGAAGCTAAACATTTGTATTTTGTTGTTTATATCCTGTATTTCATGCCAAACTTCGACAAAAGAATATACTCAATTTGTTAATCAATATTTAAATAGACAACTTAAATTACCTCAGCATATTTTAATTAAGCAATGTAGTGATTCGATTTATCTTCAAAATCCTGCTAAATATACGAGTGATTCAATTTATAGAATCACAACTTATATTTATGGGGATTGTTATGCTTGCGTTGAAGATCTTATAAAATGGAAACAACTTTTATCACAATTCCCACCAGATAAGGTAAGGTTTCTGTGTTTTATTTATGCTGAGATATATTCATCTTTTGAAATCATGAATGAAAGATCCATTCATTTTACACAGCCCATTATATATGATCCTGAAAATCATTATATAAAAATGAATAAATTGCCAGATAATAAATTGTTGAACACATTTTTAATCGATCCTAACGGAAAAATTGTAGTAATAGGTAACCCTATTATTTCAAATAAAATAGCTACCCTGTATAAAAATGAAATCGATCGAGCGGAAAATGATATTTAGATACATTATGATTCCGGTGTTAGTATTGACTGGTTGTTCTTTTTCTAATCCGTTTTTAAGTCAGTTCAGCGATAAAGGTACTTTGGAATTATTGCCTGTATATACGACAGATATCGATATCTTGAGTAATACGGTTTCAATGGTTATGCTTAAAGATTATGTTGTATGGGACAGGTGTCATGCAATGCGTGGGACAGTTCTTCATACCTATCATATTCCCGGAAAGATACTTTCCCAATATAAGAATGTCGATGGTGCCCATTTATTATACAAACTGAATGATAGTATGGTAACAAGTATTCAATTGGCCAGGAAATGCAGGATGGATATACTAATTCGCGATACGATCAAAGAGGTCGCGACTTATTCTTTTCGTATCAGAAACAAGGATTCTTTTAACTGGTTAGACGACTATTATTTTGTTAGTGTTTATCCGACAGATGAAACAGCAACTTATTTTTTCGGTCAGACTACGACAAAAAAAACACGATATGGTGTATATGAACAGTCTCATCAGGCTTTTTATCCTTCAACTTCCTGTTATCCTCCTACAGAAAAGGAAATGACTTTACTCTCTCCCGACTATTGGAATGACGCGTTTATTATCAAGCAAAAGAACAGAAACAGATTTGCAGTTTTCAGAAAATATTATCAATTGTTCGATTTGATAGATGTAGATCGCTTTACGATAAAACCCGTAAAAAGAATTTCGATTCCTCACACTTTGCTTACCTTTCAAGACCAACTCAATCTGGAGAGGCAGTTGGTTTTTTATTTTTTCCCGGGATTGTCAATAGATTCAGAAAAATACATCATTACTCTCTATCAAAATAACGGGCAACGCTATTTATTATTTTGGACCTGGGAAGGACGTCCCCGATATCGCTATGACTTTCCCAAAGATTATGAGATATATGGTCTTTGCGGAGATGGAGAAAATCAGATATATGCTTTAGGTGTTGATTCTAAAAATCAGTATCAATTATTATATATACGTTGTGATTGCTGATTAACTATCGATTAATAAGAAAAGCAGGAAGAGCATGGGATCTTTCAATTGCCCCCTCAAACTGGTGTAGGCACTTTTTTTCAGGGATTTTACCGTGTTGACCGAAATGTTCAGGGCTTCGGCGATTTCGTTGTTGTTTTTTCCGTTCAGACCCAATAAAATGATTTTTCGGGTTTGAGGGGGAAGAGTATCGATAGCTTGATGGAGAATCCGCAAAGTTTCCTGATAGGTGATTTCATGTAAAAAATCCGGGTCTTTGGCCTCTGATACCGATTGTGTCTGTTGGTATTGTTGTTTTATTTTTCTGGTGTTTAAGATGATCCAGACAGAGATTCCGGGCTGTGATATAGATAAAAGATTTTGCTTTTTCAGGCACGTCGAAATCCCTTCTGCGCTCATAAAGCCGGATAAATGTATCCTGTGTAATGTCCCGGGCAATAGCATCTTCTTCCGTATATTTCCGGACAAAACGGTATACGGGTTCGAAATAGAGCTCGAAAAATCTTTTAAATCCTTGGCTATTGGTCAACATCCTGTGAAAAACGTTCGTCTAAAAATTGAAACGGATAAAACAAATAAACGTTTTTGCAAATATACATTTTTGATTGTTTTTTTGAGATTTACAAGCCTTTATTTTCCAATGTAAAACACAAACTCTCATTATTGTTTAGTCTGTATCTCTCGTAAATTCTCTGGTAATAGCTGATGTTATTTCTCTATTCTTCATAATCTTCAAATTACGAACTTTCCAGCAATTCTATCATTTTATAGATGGTAGTTGATGGATTATTATATGTATCCAGCATCTTGGCTCTTGCCGTTGCTTCTGATGTTTTTTCAGACAGTTGCTGTTTCTCATTTAATGCCAAAGTTCCCTTTGTGTAGTGTTCAAGATGTCTTTTCAGTTTTTTTATGCAAGCGTTTTGAGTTAGTTCGGCATGACACTCCTCAAAGTGTAGCAAATACCACAACTCAATACACGGATTCGACACCAGCAATACTACATCTGGAATACTTTGCAGGTGTTCCAGCATTCCGTTTACATCTAGGTCAAACATTAGAAATGTTTTATCATTTTGGGTTGCAACATATTCCCGTTTGCAATTCTCTATATACCGAACGGATATGTTCGAATCGCTCTTTCTTGGGATAATCTGAATAGGCGCACGGTATTGTGAACGGAGGTGACTGATATAGGCAACCTCAGACTCCCCTTCACAGAAAACAAAGAAGTTTGGCTTCATTGTTTTGCCTTTGGATTTTCTTATTTGTCGTCCCATATCAGTTTCTATTTTATAAAATTATCCGTCTGTTCGTCAATATACGGGATGGCATCAAAACGACCTTGCAGATATGCCTTCTCTGCATCCAGCCCGTCGCGGAAATCTTTGTAATCAAACAGCGAATACAAATCCGAGGACCCGTCATCCCGTTTGTTGACAAAATATATCTGATCCTTACGTAACTTGTTGGTATTAAGCAGGTATGTATTGTGTGTAGTATATATCAACTGCGCCGATTCGCTTTTATTGAACAAACCGATAATATATTCTACCAGTTTTATATGCAGCTGCGTTTCGATTTCATCTATCAACAAGATTTTATTATTCTTGACGATATCCAGGATTGTCAGCATCATATTGAATAAACGCTGTGTTCCATCAGACTCTTCTGCAAAAAAGTTGAAAGGAACATCCGGGTTATTTCTGTGATAGGTCGTAATGACCAGCTGTGGTTTCTGAATATCTTCTACCGACAATATTTGATTGTCTGCAGGGTCAATCACTGCAGTCGAAAATACTTTATTCTCGTGCCTGCTGTCGATTTTGACAATGTCGCTATCAGCAATTCGCAGCACATTAAGGAACTGCTCTTTGTTCTCATTCAACAAGCGCTCGACAGAGAACGAATTATATCCGAAATAATTCAGAATAAAACGCTCATTGAAATATCGAAAAACATCTTTTGCTGTATCTCGATCCATCTGACTGGCGCGTGACACGAAAAGCGTTTTTTTGGATGTATTGGCAGCAACATCCATAGGGCGGCGAATCACCGAGCGGAATTCATAGATATTCTTTTTGTCGGGTCCCTTTGTTTCATCACGGGAAAATACCAGTGAACGACGGCCATTCGGATAATAGTAAAGTGCCTCTTTCAGTATCTCAACTTTATTGAGTTCAAAAGAATATTCATATTCGATACCCTCAAGAAGGAAGCGAATGAAGAATGTACTTGGTTTGCCAATGCTCCCGAATTTGAATGGAGTAAAGGCAAATATCGTATTCTCGTTGTAATTGTGAGATGAGAATATCATTCCCACACAAGCGCGAATAGCCTTGATAAGGCTGCTCTTTCCTGACGCATTTGCACCATAAATGGCAACAGTTTTAAGCAACCGCTCATCACCGCATACAAATGTATTTTCTTCAAGCTCCTTTGCCTTTTTTGTCTGTATGCTTGCTGCCTGCATATCCAGTACCACCTCATCTTTAATTGAGAAGAAGTTGCTCAAACGAATTTCAAGTACCATTTTATTCTCCAAATTTGTAATTCTTTTGCAAATATAACAAATTAAATAACAAAATCATAATTCGGACAACTTTTTATAAATTAGAAGCAGCCTGGCTTTCAATCCAGTTTTTGGATTTTCTACTCACCCGTTTTTTAAATTGGATCGTTATATATAAAAAATGAGAAAAAAAATTGAATATTGGATAATTGATTGAAGCAATGCAAGAATTAGAAAAACGATATGAAATTGCCCGGTTGATTGCATGCGAATTGATCGGAGTACTTTCTGGACGTGAGGCGGAGGATTTGGAGGTGTGGAAAAACTCTTCTGAAAAGCATGCAAGGGAGTATATGGAAATCCGGGAAAGATTGCTTCGGGATATTGATTATCCGGATCATTTGGAGCTAAAGCAAGAATGGGAAGGATTTGAACAAAAACTGTTCCGGAAAAAGCGGGTATTCAATTGGTGGGTAACAGTAGCAGCTGCTTGTGTGGTTATTTGTTTGGGTATAACATTTTTATGGATGAGAGAGCCTGTTGCCGAACCGGTGGTTGCCGGAACATCAGGGGGGACGAAAGGTTTTAGGGCGACACTGATTTTAGGAAACGGAGAACAGGTGAGTATAGGCGACTCTTCGAGCCAAACGATTGCTGTTGCGGGAGGAACTACGATTGTAACGACCGGAAAAATGGTGAAATACGATGCCGGGAAGGAGGATCGGGAAGAAAAAGCGGAATGGAATACGATTGTTGTACCGCGTGGAGGAGAATACGAATTAGTTTTGGCCGACGGAACGCGGGTGTGGTTGAATTCGGAGTCTCGCCTGACTTATCCCGTCCGTTTTACGGGGGAGCTGCGGGAGGTGAAAATGGAGGGAGAAATTTGTTTCGATGTAGCCCGGAAGGAGGAACAGCCTTTTGTCGTGAGAACGGCTGATTTGGCGGTAAAAGTATTAGGAACCCTTTTCAATATGGAAGCTTATCCGGAGGATTCCCGGGTAACGACTACGCTGGTCAGGGGTAAAGTAGAAGTAGCTGTCGGGGATAAAACTCAGGTATTACAGCCGGATCAGCAATTGGCGGTGGAAGCAGGCCGGTTTACTCTGAAACAGGTGGTGGCGGAAGATTATATCGGCTGGACTAACGGACTATTCCATTTTACCGAGGCATCGCTCGAGGAAATTATGACCAAACTGGCCCGGTGGTATGATGTGGAATTCTTTTTCGCCAAACCGGATTTGAAGGAAGCCCATTTTTCTTTGGATATTCAGCGGTATGAAAATATCGCAACCATTTTATCGAAGCTTGAAAAGACCGGGCGGGCACGGTTTCGGGTAAGCGGAAAAACGGTGGTTATCGAACAGTAGGATATATTAAAAAAGCAATACATGCGGGCACATGTACTGCTTTACATTAACATATCGATACTCCTTCGTGGGGAGTAGAGCGTATTATTAACTTTATTTACAAATGTATGAAAAAAAATTTAAGGAACGGTAGTTTCGTACTCACGAAATTACCCCGTATGTTGATTATGATGAAGACGGTGTTGATTCTACTCGTGTGTTCGCTGAATTTACAGGCTGCAGTCTATTCACAACAAAAAAAATTCGACATTTCGATGAAAAAAGCCTCTTTGGCGGATGTGTTTCAATATTTGAGGCAAGTGAGCGAATATAAGTTTGTATATGACAGTGATGCAGTGAAACAATTCCAACCGGTTTCGGTGGATTTGAAAGGGGTGGGCCTCGAAGAAGTTTTGGAAGATTGTTTGAAAGGAAGTCCCTTTGTTTTCCTGATCGAAGATGATCTGGTGATTATCCGGGAACAGAAAAGTGTACCGCAGAAACAAACTCAGGAAGTGAAAATTGTCGGTAAGGTGACGGATGAAAAAGGCAGTTTGCTACCGGGAGTAACGGTACAGATTCAGGGTACTTCGCTGGGTACGGTGACCGATACTGACGGAAAATATGTCTTATCTGTGCCTGAGATGAAGGAATTGACATTGGTATATTCGTTTATCGGTATGGAAAAGAAAGCGGTGAGATGGAAAGGAGAAAAAGAATTGAATATCACCTTGGTTACAGAAGTGGCCGAGATGGACGAAGTCGTGGTGACCGGTATTTTTACCCGAAAGAAAGAAAGCTTTACCGGTTCGTCGGCTACATTTACCAATAAAGAGCTGAAGATGATCGGTAACTCGAATGTACTCGAAAGTCTGAAGACACTCGATCCTTCGTTTGCCATTATCGAAAACAATGACTTCGGTTCGGACCCCAACCATTTGCCCAATATCGAAATCCGGGGGAAAACCAGTGTAATCGGTTTGACCGAAGAATATAATACCGATCCCAACCAACCGTTATTTATCCTCGACGGTTTCGAGTCGACTCTGGCGACGATCAGTGATTTGAGTATGGACCGGGTACAGAGTATTACTGTGCTGAAAGACGCAGCCGCTACCGCTATATATGGATCGAAAGCAGCGGGAGGTGTTGTATTGATTACAACGAAGAAGGCAAAAGCGGGTAAAACTGTTGTCCAGTATAATGGTTCTTTTACTGGAAAAGTGGTAGGGCTTCAACCGGAATTGATGTCGTTGGATCAATGGGCGGATGCAGTGATTACTGCTCAGACTAATGATGGCTATTCTGATTCAAACTGGATTCGCTATGCCAGACTAGCCAAATTGTATAAGAACCAGTACATTGATTTGAGTCATAGTGCACACCCGATTCCCGAAGGATTCAAGGATGTGGAAGACTTTGTCTTTATGGATAATGACTGGCAGGATATTTTATGGGGAAATTCATGGTCTACACAACATGACCTCAGTGTCTCGGGAGGTACAGAGAAAAACTTGTTTCGTTTGTCACTGGGATATATGTATGACAACAGTACCTTGAAATGGGGAAATAATAACAATCAACGTTACAATATGCGTTTGAACAACCAATTTAAGCTATCGGATGCTGTGATGTTGACATCTAGTATCGGTTATAACCGTCAGGATCAAGTATCTCCCAGTATGATAGGGAAAGTTCTTTCCCAGTCTTCCCCACAACCGGGTTTGCCTGCTTCTACTATCGACGGACGTCCCTATGGATGGGGAACGTGGCGTGCATTGAACTGGTGGGCTGAGGAAGGTGGAGACAATAAACTGAAGGTTTCGGCTATCAATATCAGCGAATCGTTGAACTGGAAGATATATTCGGATCTGGATGCCGTTGTCAATGTGGGCTATAACACTTCAACCGCTACACGTGAGAAAGTAGAGAAATCTATTGATTGGTATAATTATGCAGGCACTAAATTGTTGGCGACAGAACCTACTCAGGAAAAGAGTAAATACTCTGATTCTTTTTCAAGAACAGACTACTATATGGTTTCCGGTTACCTGAATTGGCACAAAACATTGGCGGAAGTACATAATCTGAGTGCAATGGCTGGTACACAGTATAATTACACACAGTATAAATATACTTTTGTATCTGTAAAAGATATCAATCCGTCTTTAGAGATACCAAATGGTGCCGGAGAAGTTCTGATAAAAGATGGAGACAGTAAGCCTGCAAAATGGCATGAGGCAATGATGTCCTATTTCGGACGTTTGAACTATGATTATAAACAACGTTATTTGGTGGAAGGCAATCTGCGATATGACGGTTCTTCAAAGTTCCGTCCCGAAAATCGCTGGCAATTCTTTTGGGGAGTATCTGGAGGATGGCGTTTGAGTGAGGAAAGCTTCATGCAGCCGTTATCTTCTTTGGTCAGTAACTTAAAGCTGAGACTGTCTTATGGTGTATTGGGCAATCAAAGTGGCGTAGATCGTTACGATGGTACTCAGTTGTACAATTTTTCTTCGTCTAGCGGAGCATATATTGGCTCTGGAAAAGTTTCGACTATTGATACGAATGGGAAGATTGTAACTACAGACCGTACTTGGGAACGTATTCATAGTTATAACTTGGGGCTGGACTTCGGATTCTTCAATAACCGACTGACTGGTACTGTAGAGTTATTTATGAAGAAAAATAATAATATGTTGATTGATGCCCAGTATCCGGGTGTGTTGGGAGATAATGCCCCAACGATGAATCTTGGAAAGTTTGAGGCTAAAGGATGGGAAGGAAACATGACGTGGTCGGACAAAATAGGACCTGTACAATATCATATTGGAGGGACTATAACTTATACTACTAATAAATTGATTGATTTGGGAGCAACTTCCGTTCTGAAATCAGGTTTTGTTGGTAAGCAGCAAGGTTACCCGTTGAACTCATATTTTGGATTACGCAATGTCGGTAAAATTCAGACCCAAGAAGAACTGGAAAAATACAAATATTACTATTTGGATGGCAATGGAATTGGAATGCAGGATAATCTTCGTCTGGGAGACCACATGTTCGAAGATGTGAACGGTGATGGCAAACTGGATCAGAATGATTATGTATATTTAGGGACGGATGATCCGAAACTTTCTTATTCAATCAACATCGAATTGGAATGGAAGGGCTTTGATCTCTCTGCTATTTTTCAGGGAGTGGGGCGCAGAACAGTTTTCCGTGGTGGTGAAGGAAATGAAACATGGCGGGTACCGATGAGTGCTATTTACTTGAATACTACAACCCAGTCCATCGGTAATACATGGAACCCGGAGAACAGAAATGCCTATTATCCCTCTTATACAAGCATTGGTTCTATAAATAATTATAATTATCAGTGTTCTTCTTGGTCTGTAGAGAATGGAGCCTATCTCCGTTTAAAGAATCTGACTTTGGGATATACGTTACCTGCTTCATGGTTGGCCAAAACAAATGCGATCAGTAAACTACGGATATACTTTACAGGGGCTGATTTATGGGAACATAGTAAGTTAAGAGACGGCTGGGATCCGGAAGCTTCACGTAAAACTAAAGATTTAGGACGTTATCCTTTTAACAGAACTTTCACGGTAGGTGTTAATGCAACTTTTTAAATAGAATAGTATGAAACGATCAAAAATAACAATTCTCCTTGCCATAGTGTTAGGAATGACATTCCACTCTTGTTTGGATCTGGAACCTCAGGATCAGTTGGGTGGTAAGAATATGTGGACTTCTGTCAATGATTATAAGCAGTTTGCCAATACCTTTTATAGTTGGACGCGTGATTTTTCTTCTGTCGTATATGATGGAACACATAGTGACAAACGTTCGGATTTGATTACTTATCAGAGCTACAATGAATTTAGCCGAGGAATAAATTCAATTCCGTCTTCGGACGCCAACTATACGGATAACTACAAGCATATCCGGCGCACGAACTTATTGTTGCAGAATGCTGAAGCTTATGCTAAGCCGGAAGATATAAAGCAATATATAGGAGAGGCTTATTTTTTCCGTGCTTATAGTTATTTTGACTTACTTCAATTGTATGGAGACGTTATCATCACCAAGAAGCCGTTGGACATTACAGACCCTGAGATGAAAGTAAAACGGAATGACCGCAGCGAAGTAGTCGATCTTATTATCGATGATCTTAATCATGCCGTTGAAAATTTACCGGCTTTTAAAGAACTTACGACCGAAGAGGAAGGACGAATTTCTAAAGAAGGTGCACAGGCTTTCCTTTCAAGAGTGGCTCTTTATGAAGGAACATGGCAGAAGTCGCGTAATGGTAATCAGAATACGCAACGTTCCGCTAATCTGTTGGACATAGCTGCCAAAGCAGCACGGACTGTGATTGATGCTAAATATGGATACACATTCCGATTGTTTGGAACAGACAGTGAGACAAAAATACTGGGTGATAGTGCGCAGAAGTATATGTTCATTTTGGAAAATGAGAAGTCAAATCCGGCAGGTATTAAAAAGTCTTCTAATCATGAGTATATTTTTGCTCGTCGTCATGATCAGGTATTGGCCTCAATCGGTAAGAATATAACTCAAGAATGTCTGGCAAATGTGCAATGGGTCACTCGTAAGTTTGCCAATCTTTATTTGTGTGATGATGGATTGCCTATTGAGAAATCGGGGCGCTTCCAGAAGTATGATAAAAAGGTCTCTGAATTTTTGAATCGCGATAATCGTATGCGTTATACGTTGCTGAAACCGGGTACCCGCTATTGGGGGAATAAATTCGGCCGAACTTCGTGGCAGTGGGATGAGACGGATCTTAAAACATCCAAAGTCTATGATCCAGCTTCCGGTACATGTTATGGCAACCAAAAATGGAGTGCTGAACGTGTGGTACCCGATACGCAAGAGGGATATGATTTCCCGCTTATCCGTTATGCGGAAGTCTTGTTGAATTATGCAGAAGCCATATATGAGAGAGATGATAAAATTGAAAATGAAGACTTGAATATTTCCTTGAATCTGGTTCGTCAACGTGTAAATACCAATATGCCGGCATTGACTAACGAGCTTACACAGGCACATGGGTTGGATATGAGAACGGAAATACGGAGGGAACGTACTGTCGAACTCTTTAATGAAGGATTTCGCATTGATGATTTGAAACGTTGGAAAACAGCAGAAAACGAAATGCCTGAAGATATGTTGGGAATCAAATATACGGGAACTGCAAGGAGTAGAAAAAGAAGAACGTGAAAAGAAAGCTATGGAGTGCATG
>OGLE01002473.1_pt1 | contig 11727 bp, 8 predicted proteins | sample 1572671 | NCBI WGS metagenome assembly OGLE01 (sample SAMEA2581923, study PRJEB24529) | metagenome | biome: Human gut stool | place: China | collected 2011 | reverse complement strand
GTTACAAGTTCTTTCGATATTGTTCAATTTTCAAGGTCCTGTGCGCCGCAGCCTTAGCGACTGACGACTTGATTATTTTACCACAGAAGTGGTTTTTTGTCAAGCACTTTTTTGAGAAGCTTTTGAAGTTTTTCGAACTTGGAGCGCTTCGTACATCTCAGTGTCAACTGGTGTTTTTCAGCGTCTATTGGTTCTTTTCAAGGGCTTCCTGCTGAGGCTTCAGAAGTCATTCTTTTGTCTCAGCGCTTGGCGCTCAAGTATAATACCACACACCGGTGCTCTTGTCAACACTTTTTGACATCTTTTTTCCAATTTCTTTGCACGGGGGGTAAATGCCCTCTCCACTCCTCCCCCAGCAAAAGCCTTGCGTATCGGCGGCGGGTGCGCTATTATATATATTATATACATTATAGAGCGCTGCGAAAGGAGCCCTGACCATGATCCTCACCGTCAATATCGGCAACACCCACATCACTGTGGGCGGCTACGAACAAGATACCCTGATCTTTTGCGGGCGGCTGCACTCCGACCCCGCTGCTACGGTGGAGGAATACGCCATCCGGCTGGTGAATCTGTTACAGCTGTACGGAGCATCCCCGGCGCAGATCGAGGGCGGCATTCTGGGCAGCGTGGTACCCATGCTCAGCGGGCGGGTGCTGGCGGCTTTGCAGCTTTTATGCAAGGCGCGCATCCTGACCGTGGGGCCGGGGCTGAAAAGCGGCATCAAGCTGCGGCTGGACAACCCCGCGCAGCTGGGTGCAGAGCTGCTGTGCGGCGCGGTGGCGGCGCTGGCAGAGTGCCCCGGGCCGCTGGTGGTCATCTCGGCAGACACGGCCATCTCCCTGATGGCGGTGAACGCCAAACAGGAACTTGTGGGCGGTGTGATCCTGCCCGGGCCGCAGCTTTCCATGAACGCGTTGGTGCAAAAGACCGCGCAGCTGCCCCAGATCGACCCAGCTGCCCGCGCCCCGGAGTCGGTGCTGGGCAAGAGCACCTCGGCCTGCTTACAAAATGGCTTTGTGCTGGGCACTGCCAGCCTGCTGGACGGTCTGGCCGACCGCTTCTGCGCCGAGCTGGGCGCGCAGACCGCTTTTTACGCCACCGGCGACCTGCCCCGCTCCATCCGGGAGGCCTGCCGCACCCCTATCCACTACCGCGAGACCCTGATCACCGACGGCCTGCACCGCATCTGGCTGCGAAACCGGAAGGGCTGACGATTTTCGTTTGCATTTTGCATCCCGATGTGTTATACTGTGTTGTACCCACCAAAGGGGTACGGCATTTGCGATCGTAGCTCAGCTGGATAGAGCGTTCGGCTCCGACCCGGAAGGCCAGAGGTTCGAATCCTCCCGGTCGCACCAAGGACTGCTGCACAGGTTTTGTGCAGCAGTCCTTTTTATTTATTTTATCGAATCCATCTTGCAAAAGCGGCGCAGTGCCTTATAATAGAGGCTGTGCCCCGGTGTGCGCGGGTACGGTTAGGATGTATAGGATAAAGGAAAAAAGAGTATGGCTTCTCAAACGAATACGCTGACGGAAGGCCCTCTGGCCAAGCAGATCTTTCTGGTCAGTCTGCCGTTGGCGCTTTCCAACCTGCTGCAGGTGCTGTTCAACATGTCGGACGTGGCGGTGGTGGGGCGCTTTGCCGGTTCCACGGCGCTGGGCGCTGTGGGCTCCACCAGCACGCTGGTGACCCTGTTCACCGGCTTTCTCATTGGTCTGAGCAACGGCATCAACGTGCTGGTGGCGCGTTTTTACGGCGCGCGCCACCCCAAGGACGTGGAAAAGACCGTCCACTCGGCGGCCATCATCAGCGCTGTTGCCGGTGTGGCGTTGCTGCTCATCGGCCTGCTGGGCTCCCCCGCCATGCTGCGGCTGCTGAACACCAAGGAGGATCTGCTGCCCGGCGCGATTTTGTATCTGCGGGTGTATTTTCTGGGTATGCCGGCGCTGGCCCTGTACAACTTCGGCAACGCGGTGTTCAGCTCCATCGGTGACACCAAAAAACCGCTGATGTATCTGTCCATTGCCGGTGCACTGAACATTGCGCTGAACCTGTTCTTTGTCATCGTGTGCAATTTGAGCGTGGTGGGCGTGGCGCTGGCCAGCGCCATCAGCCAGTGCGTTTCCGCGTTTCTGATCCTGCGGGCGCTGACCCGGGTGCAGGACTGCTATGCGCTGGACCCGCACAAATTGCAGCTGGACCCTGTGCAGGCCAAGAGCATCCTTGCGCTGGGCGTGCCCGCCGGATTGCAGAATGCCATTTTTGCCATTGCCAACCTGTTCATTCAGGCGGGCGTCAACTCCTTTGACTCTTTGATGGTCAAGGGCAACAGCGCCGCCGCCAACGCGGATGGGCTGATCTACGACTGCATGGCAGCCTTCTACATGGCCTGCGCCAGCTTTATGAGCCAGAACTACGGCGCGGGACGGCCTGACCGGGTGAAGAAGAGCTACTTCATCAGTCTGGGCTACTCCTTCGGCGTAGGGCTTGTGCTGGGCGCGGCGCTGTTCTTCTGCGGGCCGGCCTTCCTTGCGCTGTTCACCACCGAGGCGGCGGTCATCGACGCCGGCATGAAGCGGGTGGCTGTGATGGCCTTTGCCTACTGCGTCTCCGCCTTTATGGACTGCACCATCGCCGCCTCCCGCGGGCTGGGCAAGACGGTGGTACCCACCGTCATCGTGGTGCTGGGCTCCTGCGTATTCCGGGTGATCTGGGTGTACACCATCTTTGCCCACTTCCACACCATCCCGGCGCTGTACCTGCTGTACCCGTGCAGCTGGATCCTGACCGCGCTGGCAGAAATTGCCTATTTCGCCAGCTGTTACAAGCGCGCCATGGCTATTTTCCGCAAGCCTGCGGCGGCGTAAAAGGAAATATGATATAAAAAGGGCTGCTGCACTGTTTGTGCAGCAGCCCTTTGTTTATGCTATTGTCAGGGGGTCAGAGCGCAGCTCAGATCTCCTTCTTCAGAGTCTCGCCCATGATGTAGCCGTAGGTCAGAGCGGCGTCGAAGCCCATGCCGTACTGCTTGGCGTCCTTCTCCTCGATGGAGCCGCAGACGTCGCCGGCAGCGTACAGGCCGGGGATGGCCTTCTTGTCCTCGGTCAGGACGTGGCAATCGGTGTCGATGGCCAGACCTGCGGTGGTCAGGTAGAAGGTGGGATCAACGCGGATGGCCCACAGACCGTCGCGGGTCTCGATGTAGGGGCAGTTGCGGCGGCCGAACTCATCGGGCTCGCCAGCCAGAGCGGCGGCGTTGTTGGCCTCGATGGCGTCTGCCAGATTGGGCAGGTTCAGCTCCTCAGAGGCCTTCTCCACGCTGTCGTAGTGCACAGCCTCGCCCTTCTCGAACATGGCAACGTAACCGTTGAAGCCGTAGGACTCGCTGTCGCGCAGCTTGACGGCAGAGGACTCGTCGAACACATAGTAGAAAGTATCGCCGTTGTCTTTATTCAGCTTTGCCTTGGCCATGGTGTAGTGGTTATCGGAGACGATGTTGCCGATGTTGTCGCCCTTGATGTTGACCATGATGCCGGGGGCAGACTGGTGGATGAAGGCCAGCTCGAACTTGCTCTTGTAGCTGGACAGGAAGGCGGGCAGAGCGCGGTTTTCGCACTCCACATAGCCGCCGGCGTCAATACCCATCTGGATGCCCTCGCCGGTCATGCTGGAGGCGCAATTGAAGAAGAAGTCGGCGTAGTCGGGGCTGTACTTCTTCAGCATTTCGGGGTTCTTGGCAAAGCCGCCGGAGGCAAGGCAGACCGCCTTGCCGCGCAGGGTATAGCTTGCGCCGTTCTCGCCCTTGGCGTGGAAGCCCACAACACGGCCGCTCTCGTCCTTGATCAGGTCGGTGACGCTGGTGGAGTAGATGATCTTGCCCTTCTCGTACTTCTCCACGCGCTGTGCCATGAACATCATGGCGTAGCCTGCGCCGCCCTCGTAGCAGCCGGGTGCCAGATACGGGGTGGAAGCGCCGTACTGGGTAGCGCTTTCGTAGTTGCCCATGGTGTTGAAGCCGATGCCGATGCCTGCCATCCAGTCCACCAGATCACCGGCGACGGTGTACTGCTTGGTCATGTAGGGCATTTCACCGTTGAAGAACTCGGTGCGGTGGTACTTCTCCATGGTCTGCCAGAAGTTCATCATGCCCTCCAGCGTGCCCATGGCAGAGCTGCGGAAGCTGCCGTCCACATCGTAGTTGTACTGCAGCTTGGAGCCTGCGGTGGCAACGCCGCCGTAGGTCATGGACATGGAGCCGCCGGGGATATCGCGCTTCTCCACCAGAATGACGCTGTAGCCGGCCTCCAGCAGGCGGCAGGCGCAGGTCAGGCCGGAGGTGCCGGCACCCATGATGACGACATCAGCCTCTTCCTCGATGACCTCGTTGGAAGCAGCGATGGTGACCTCCTTTGAGAAGTCGTCCACGTTATAACCGGCCAGCTCGATGGCCTCCTTCACAGCTGCCTTGACAGCCATGGAGGTGATGGAGGAGCCGCGCAGGTTGGGCACGTTGACACTCTGGTGCTCGACGATGGCGGCGGGGATGCGGGAGCAGGCATAGTTGCCGATGCCGATGGTCTCCTCGTGAGACAGCACCTCACAGGCAGTGATCTTGCCGTCAAAGAAGGTGGTGGCAACGTGCACCCAGCTTTCGTGACCCATAGCCTTGGTGACGTACTTGCCGTCTACCGGGGAGGAGGGCTTGGTCACAGCAGAGGAAGCTGCGGAGGAAGCGGGAGCACCGGTGGTGCTGGAAGCGGAGTTGCCGCAGGCGGTCAGCAGACCGGCAGCAGCTGCGCCCATGGTGCCCACAGCGGCACCGCGCATAAAATTGCGACGAGAGATCTTAGCCATAAGGTTCGCCTTTCTTTTTCTTTTCTCTTCTTTTTTGCGTTTTTCCTGTTCCTTCGTGCATTTTGAACATTGATACGATTATAGCAAAGTTTTGCCCCGGTGTGAAATACAAATTTGTGTCAGAATTTATCAAATCTCTTTATAAATCGTTTTCCCTTTACGGCCTGTGCGGAATCCTGTATAATAAAGATGACCAGCTTTTTACACAAGGAGGGGCGCCGTTCTATGACGATTTACCAATTGGAGTGCTTTATTGCCGTAGCAGAGGAGCTGAATTTCAGCGCAGCTGCCGAGCGGCTGTTCACCACCCAGCCCGCCATCACCTACCAGATCAATGCGCTGGAAAAGGAGACCGGGCTGCACCTGTTCGAGCGCACCACCCGCCGCACCAAGCTGACCGCTGCCGGGCAGTCCTTTTATCTGGACATGGTGCAGATGACCAGCTTTGGGCGGCAGGCGCTGAAGAAGGCGCAGGATATTCAGGACGCCGACCGCTCCCACCTGACCGTCGGGCTGCGGCAGCTGTTCGATTACAGCACCTTTTCCAGCATTCTGGCCGAGTTCCAGCACCAGTTTCCCAACGCCTGCGTAGACGTTGTGCCGCAGGACAACCGCCGCCCGCTGGAGCAGCTGCGCTCCGGGCAGCTGGATATCGGCTTCTTCTACGCCACCGAGCACTCCCGCGACCGGGACATCTCCTTTACGCCCCTGTTCGCCCTGGGCTACCACGTGCTGATGAACCCCAACTCTCCCCTTGCCGACCGGCGGGCGCTGCATCTGGCAGACCTGAAGGGGCAGAGCGTGGTGTCCTCCGGCGCATTCGACAGCTTTCTGTCCGCCTGTCAGGGGCCGTCGCTGGAGCAGCTGGCGCAGGTGGGGGTAGATTGCAGCAAGATCACCCCCAGCTTTGAGGGTGCGCTGATCATGATCCAGATGGGCACCGCCATGTCCATTGTGCCCAGCCTGTCCACGGCGGTGATTCCGGGCATCGTCAAGGTGCCGCTGCTGGATTTTCCCCCGGTGACGGTGGAGATCGCCGCCATGCGCCACGCACCCCGGCTGGAGGTGCAGTCCTTTATCGAGATCGCCAAGCAGAAATACGCTCATCACCCCGACCCGCTGCGGATGGAGGCGCTGATCTGAGACGCAGCTGCGACTGTTCAAAAGTCCCCTTGTGTCATAGGGCTTCGCCGCCTGTTCTGAACAGCAGCACTGCCCTGTAAAAGCAAAAGCCGGACAGCCTGCGGGCTGTCCGGCTTTTGTGTTATCGAAAGGTTTTACTGATAATCGTGGTTGAGGAACAGGGCCTTGATGACCACCACCTCGTCGTATTCCTCCTGCTCCACCTGCACGTCTGCGTTCAGGCTCTTCAGGCGTGCCTTGACTGCTTCCAGTGCCTCGGGCACGGTGACGGCGCGGCCTTCCTCCACGGCGTCCATCATCTGCTTAAGCACGATGGGGTGGGCGTACCAGCTTTTCACCGGGAACGCGCCGTGGGGGTAGTGCTTCACATACTCTGCCATGGCAGCCTCGGCCTTTTCCGCACGCTTCATGATGGCGTTGTTGTTATTGTGGGCGGTGGGCAGCATATTGTAACTGGAAAACAGGAAGATGGCCGCAAAGCCGAACAGCGCAAAGTACACGCCGTAGCTGCCGGTGTGGCTGAACATGGAATACAGACCGTAGGCCGCCGCCGCAACGCCCAGCACAAAGATGGCCAGCGCCACATAGCGGTACACCGGTTTGCTTTGCAGCTGCGCACGCTTGCGGCGCTGGGCAGCGCTCAGCTCGGCGGAAAGCTCCGGCTTTGCGTCCAGATACTCCTTTGCCCGGCGCAGCACGGTAAGGCTGTGCTGCGCGTCCTCGGAAAGCTCCGGCAGCTTGCGGGCGGCCTTTTCGGCGGCCTTTTTCTCCAGCGCCTGCTCTCCGGCGGCGCTGAGCAGATGCAGCTGCGGCTGCTCCTTGGCAAGCACTTCCAGCAGGGCGTCCACGTCCCGCTCGTCCTTGAAGTTGCACTGCTTCTGCTTGCCGCCGTCGTACTCCACCACAAGATACGCCATGGAGGCAAACACGCCCTTGCCGGAAAAGCCGCCGGAGCTCATAGCCACCCGCTTGAACACCCGGGTGATGCTGCCGTAGGGCAGATAATAGCGGCGGTCGATGTAAAAACTGTTCAGGTACAGCGCCTTTTTGCCTACGCCGCAGGGGCCGATCTTGCGGCAGGCTTTTTTGTCTGCCTCCAGCTCCTGCGGGTCAAGCTTTGCCATGCCCAGCTGTGCGGGTTTGAAAATCATGGGTAGTTCCCTTCTTTGCTTTAAATTCTACGCCCCTATTTTCCCACGGGACGGAGGCAATTGCAAGCCTTGATTTTTAAAAAACAGCGCCCGCCGCTGTACGGTCAGGCAGCGGCGGGCGCAAGTTACTTACGGAAATATGGAGCCGTCAGTTCCTTATGCCTTGGAAGTAGAGCTCTTCTTGGTAGCATGGAGGAACAGAGCCAGCATTGCGATGGCAAAGACGATGCCGATGGGGTAAGCAACGGCGGTGTTGTAAGCCACCAGCTTGCCGTCCGCATAGGTGTTGATCATCTTGCCCAGGCACTCGGGAGCCAGCACGAAGTAGGTGCAGGACACAGCGCTCATGAAGGTTGCAGGCACGGCGGTGATCCAGAAGTTCTTCTTCTCCTTGAACAGGTACATGGAAGCAGCCCACAGGACGATCATAGCCAGCGTCTGGTTGGTCCAGCTGAAGTAACGCCAGATGACAGTGTAGTTGATGAAGCCCAGTGCGTTGCCGATGCCAAGGAAAGCACCAACGCCCAGCACGGGGATGCAGAGCTTCAGGCGGTTTGCGTAGCTGTCCTGATCGATCTTGAGCCAGTCGGACAGGGTCAGACGAGCGGAACGGAATGCAGTATCACCAGAGGTGATGGGGCAGATAACGACACCGATCATAGCCAGTGCCACGCCAACCTTACCCATGGTCTTGAGGCAGACGTCGTAGATAGCGGCAGACTGACCGGCAGCCAGAGCCTCAGCCAGACCGACCATCTTGCCATCGGTGATGGTGTACAGTGCGCAGCCGGCAGCAGCCCAGATCAGAGCGATGATGCCCTCGCTGACCATTGCACCGTAGAATACGAAGTGACCCTGCTTCTCACTCTTCATGCAGCGAGCCATCAAAGGCGACTGGGTGGAGTGGAAACCGGAGATAGCACCACAGGCAACGGTGATGAACATGAAGCTCCAGATAGGAGTGTTGGAGGGGTGCATATTGCTGAAGTTTGCCCAGATCTCGGGGATGGTGTAGGCGGGGTTGGTAAAGATACCGAAGATAACGCCCACAGCCATGATGATCAGGCAGATGCCGAACACAGGGTAGATCTTACCGATGATGGCATCGATGGAGATAAAGGTTGCGATGAAGTAGTACACCAGAATGATGATCAGCCAGAACAGAGTGGTGGTCACCACACCGGACATACCGCCGTTCTTGCACAGGGTAACGATCAGGCCTGCGGGGCCGACTGCGAACACGGTACCGACCATGATCAGCAGCACCACAGAGAACACACGCATGATGTTCTGCATCACGGGGCCCAGATAGCGGCCGGTGACCTCAGCGATGGAAGCGCCGTCGTTGCGCTCGCTCATCATGCCGGAGAAGTAGTCATGTACGCCGCCGGCAAAGATGGTGCCGAAGGTGATCCACAGGAACACCACGGGACCCCACAGAGCACCCTGCAGTGCACCAAAGATGGGGCCCAGACCTGCAATGTTCAGCAGCTGGACGAGGAACAGCTTCCACTGGGGCATCACAACGTAGTCAACGCCATCGTTGATGCGCACAGCAGGAGTTTCGCGGTCGTCCGGTCCGAACGTGTTGTCCACGATCTTACCATAGACAAAGTAGCCTACGATCAGAAGCGCCAGACACAGTAAGAAACTAATCATACCAGAAACCTCCTTTTGAATTTCAGCCGCCGACAGCTTATGCCATACTGCGGCTATGACCGATCTCTGGCTTCATGTTAACACCTTTTTCATAATTGTGTTAATATTTTTTAGGTATAGTTCCTATATCAAAAAGTATATGGCAGCTTATTTTATTTGTTTATTTAAACTTGTGTTTTATGTCGATGGTTCGTTTTAATTCGCTCTATTATTTCTCAAAAATATTCTTCCGGGAACGGTCAAAGCCGTCCCCGCCAAACTTTGCGCCGTCTTTTTGTGCACTTTGCTTAATCGTTTGCGCTTTTCTCCCCAAAACGTGGGATTTGAGACGAAAAGAAGGGAAATCTGCCCTACCCGGCAGCGTCCTCGCCCTCTCAGTCACCTGCGGTGACAGCTCTCCCAAAGGGAGAGCCAAGGTCTAAAGCTCGTTGCTAAAGTGTTAGGGCATAACGAGAAAGCTTTCGCTAGTGCTCTTGCCTCTCCCTTTGAGGAAAGACTTCCCCCGCTCCGGGGGAAGATGTCGCGCAGCGACAAAAGGGGGAGTGTGGATGCGAACGCAGTGAGCAGACGGAGAGGGCGAGGGCGCTCCCCGTCGCGCGACTGTTTCCGCAGGAAACAAGTGCGGCAGCTGCCTTTTGCCTTTACGACCCCTCTCGTGAAAATGCAATGTCGGGCAGCCCGCAGGCTGCCCGACATTGCTCTAATTATAAATAATTCTTCCGCTGAATATGGCTAGAGCGCAGCGGAAGCCATTTCAAATCTTCTTCCACCCGCTGTCCTTGATGGTGGCATCTGCCTGCTTGTGCAGCAGCTGCACAAACAGCTGCTCCTCCGGCTGCAAAGGCTCCCGCTCCGGGTACACCAGCACATCCCGCATCTGCTGCTTCTGCGCCGGACAATTATGCAGCGCCAGATGGTACTGCTCCAGCGCGCGCTGCGGCATGGGGGACGACCACATATAGGCCGTGGGCAGGTTTTGCAAAATAGAGAACTGGCTGCACCGCTCGTACACATGGATCCGGCGGTTGGGGTTTACCTGCCAGCGGGAGACGGTGCTCTCCTCCCCGGGCAGATGGGCGTCGCCGTGCAGCACCTCGATGTAATCGTTCAGCTCGTCAAGGTCCTGCACCTGACGCCGCGCCAGCGGGCTGTCCTGACTGGTGAGCAGCAGATAGGAAAACTCCATGATAGGCTCCTGCCGCAGGCCGTGGCGCTGGCAGTAGCGCAGATAGTAGTCCTCGTCCTCGGCGGCATAGCGCAGCAGCGCTATGTGGTAGCCCTGCCGCAGCACAAAATCCAAAGCTTCAATGGCACCGCTCTCCCGGATATGCACCCGCAGCTGCTCGCTGCGAGCTGCCTGCTGCAAAAAATCCACCGCCGCATAGGAGGCGTAGGTGGCATGGGTCAGCACCACCCGCAGCTCGGCGCAGCTGCGCTGCTGGTGCGCCTCCTGCGCCAGCTCGTCCACCTGCTGCAGCACCCGCTGCGCCTGCCGGATGAACCGCTTGCCCTGCTCGGTGGGGATCATGCCCGTGGAGGAGCGTTCAAAAATGCGCAACCCGTATTCCTCTTCCAGGTTCTTCAGTGCCTTGCTGACGTTGGGCTGCGCCGCGTACAGCTGCTTTGCCGCCGCCGACACCGACCCCCATTTCATGATGGCTACCAGATACCGCAGTTCCGTAATATTCATGAACCCCTCCACGTTGTTTGCAGTCGTAACTGTATTGTAACAATTTCTCCGCGCCGCTGTCAAGCGGGGGAGAATAAACCCTCTCAGTCCGCTCCCCCTTGCACCAAAGCCCCCGGGTGCTATATAATAAGGAAAAACACAAAGGAGGGGCTGTACCATGCCGGAATACCGCGTGCTGCGCATTGACGAGCAGCTGTACGGCTGCGAGGAGCTGCCCGCCGGGCAGCCTGTGCTGTGCGATGTGACCCTGACCGATGCCGCCGGGGCGGCCCGCATTCTGCCCTACCCGGACAGGGAACTGACATGTCTTGGCATCGACGAAGGAGACACCGTCTGTCTGCTGCCGGACGGCACCCTGCACAAGCTGTAAGGAGTAATTTTATGCATAATATCTATTTCACCCGCCACGGCGAGACGGTATGGAACGTGGAAAATAAGATCTGCGGCATGACCGACAGCCCGCTGACCGCCCACGGGCAGCAGCAGGCGCGGCAGCTGGGCGAACTTGTCCGGGACAGCGGCCTGCAGATCGACGAGATCCTGTACTCTCCCCTTTCCCGCGCCGCCGACACCGCAAAGGCCATTGCCGCCGCTACCGGTCTGCCCGCCCGCTGCGAGCCCCGCCTGCGGGAGCAGTGCTTTGGCAAATACGAGGGCACGCCCCGGGACGGTGCGGAGTTCCGCATCTCCAAGACCCACTTTGCCGACCGCTATGTGGGCGGCGAAAGCATGATGCAGCTGGCACAGCGCATCTACAACCTGCTGGACGAGCTGAAGGCGGACACCGGCAAGACCTACCTGCTGGTAGCGCACAACGGCATCGCCCGGGTGGTGCACTCCTATTTTTACGATATGACCAACGAGGAATACGCCGCTGCGGGCATCAAGAACTGCCAGCTGGTGGAGTATACCTTTGAATAACCAAAAAAGCCGCCGGGACCCCGGCGGCTTTTTTGTTATGGCGCGTCAAGCATGACGGTAATGGAATTTCTGGTCTTTTGTCATGAACATATACACGCTCACCGCCAGCGCGGCAAGCTCGGCGGCGGTGACAGCCAGCCACACGCCATCAATGCCCCACAGGGCGGGCAGCAGGAGCAGCGCGGCAAGCTGGAACACCAGCGTGCGCAGAAAGGAGATGAGAGCACTCGTCACGCCATCCCCCAGCGCTGTGAAGAAGGAGGACGCATACACGTTGAAGCCCATGATGAGGAAGCTCAGCGCAT
>OGLE01002462.1_pt1 | contig 11789 bp, 10 predicted proteins | sample 1572671 | NCBI WGS metagenome assembly OGLE01 (sample SAMEA2581923, study PRJEB24529) | metagenome | biome: Human gut stool | place: China | collected 2011 | reverse complement strand
CCATGCGGCGGTCGCCTTTCACAAGGTCGATGTCCACGCGCTCGGTAGCGAACGTCTTGACGTTGGTGAAAAAGGTGTCGCGGAAATAGGTGTGTACGGCAGGGGTCTGTCTCACCACCTCCGCCAGATAGCGGGGGGAGTAAATGTTCACTTCGTTAGCCATATTCTTTCTTCCTCCTTACTTCAAGTAGATGCCGAGGTTGCGCAGAGGAACCTCCACGTCCGCAGCGGTGGCGTTGGCGGGCAGCACCAGCGCGTCGGCGAAGAACTCGCCGGAGAGGTACACAATGCCGTCCTCGCCCGATGCGGCATCCTCTGCCAGAATACCGTACAGGCCCGTGGTGGTCACGGTATAGGGGGCGCTGCTGCCGCTCACGCTGATGGCGGCCAGCTTGCCGTCGCTATTGAGAACCACGGGAGCGCCGCGCTTCAAGGCGGCGGATGCCTCCTTGACTGCCGTAACGATCTCCGCATTACCTGCGATCAGGTAATCCGGCTGCGTGGAAAAGGTCTTTTTCGCCAAATCCATACTCATGTTCTTTCTCCTCCTTTACTGCTTCTTGCCCATGGACTTGATCGCGTCCATGAACTCGTCCTGCTTGCCTGCACCGCCGCCGTTGCCGCCGTCGTTCTGGCGCTCCATTACAGGCATCAGGCCAACACCCCGCGCGAGTGGGTGGAGGTCTATGCCGGCATGGGCGAGCGCCGCGAGATCGTGCTGCCCGACAGCACGCACGTGTGGCTCAACGCCGGTACGAAACTCATCTATCCCAAGCAGTTCAACCGCTCGATGAGGCAGGTCTACCTGTCGGGCGAGATGTTCGCCGACGTCCGCCGCGACGAGGACCGCCCGTTCATCGTCTCCGCCGACCGGCTGGAGGTGAAGGTGCTCGGCACGCAGTTCAACCTCAAATCCTACCAGGAGGACGCCAAGTCGGAGGTGAGTCTGGTGCGCGGCAAGGTGTCGGTAGGCATCAAGGCGTCGAAGATGAACGGGAAACTCACCCTCGAGCCCGGAGACATCCTCCGTTTCAACAAGACCAACAATCACATCGACTTCCTCAATTTCGATCCCGATTCCTATGCGAACTGGATCGACAACGACAACTTCTTCTTCGTGGAGCAGACCCTGGGCGACATCGTCGCCGACCTGCGCCGCCACTTCGCCGTCGAGATCGTCGTCACGGACAAATCGCTGTGCGACGAGACCTACTACGCCTCGTTCGTCAACGAGGAGTCGCTCGACGAAATCCTCGATGCGCTCAACAAGGATCGCCTTTTCTCGGTGCGCAGGGAAGCCGAGGTATATTACATATCGCCACCCCTAAAATAACCATATCATGTAGTACACAGAACGAACGGAATCTTTAATGACCTATTTCTCAAAACTTCAAATCTTAACGTAATGAATAAACTTTTACCTTCCGTCAAAAGTTTGATCACGCTTGCCGCACTTCTGTGCTTCCTGTTCCAGGCCTCCGCGGCCTCGGCCCAGAAGGTGAGCCTGTCGGTCCGCAATGCGACCGTCAAGGCGGCGATCGAACGCCTGCAAAAGGATTACGGCTACTCGTTCGTCATCAAGACGAAGGATGCCGATGTGAACAAGAAGATCACCCTCGATGTCAAAAACGAGGAGATCGGCGCGGTCGTCGGGAAGATGTTCGCCGGACAGAACGTCGTGAGCAGCGTCGAGGGCAAGATGATCGCCATCATGTCCGCCCCCGCGAAGCGGGACGCCGCGGCCCGCGCTTCGGCCAATGCCGTCGTGAAGGGCGTCGTGAAAGACAGCGCCGGGAATCCGATCACCGGCGCCACGGTGATCGTCGACGGCACGACGATCGGCGCCACCACCGACCTCGACGGCTCGTTCTCCGTACGGATCGGGGCGCGCACGGATGTCCGCCTGATCGTCTCCTACCTCGGCCTGAAGACCAGGGAGGTTGCGGTGGACGATCCGGCACGGTTCTATGAGGTCCGGCTCGAAAACGACAACATGGCCCTCGACGAGGTGGTCGTGGTCGGTTACGGCACGCAGCGCCGCAGCCTGGTGACCAACGCCATCAGCCAGTTCAAGCCCACCGAGGAGAACATGCGCAGCGTGATGTCGCCCTCGGAACTCCTTCAGGGCCGCATCGCCGGCGTGTCGATCTCGACCAGTTCGGGTAACCTCGGCTCGGCCGAGAAGATGAGCATCCGCGGTTCGTCGTCGCTCAGCGCCAGCAACGAGCCGCTTTACGTGATCGACGGCATTCCGCTGTCGAACAACTCGGCGTCGCTCTATTCGTTCGGCGAGAACATGAGTTCGCTGGCGACGCTCAACCTCACGGACATCGAGTCGATCGAGGTGCTGAAGGACGCCGCTTCGGCCGCGATCTACGGCTCGCGCGCCACCAACGGCGTCGTGCTGATCACCACCAAGCAGGGCCGCGAGGGCAAATCGGAGGTCAAGGTCAACTACGGCTTCAGCATCACGCAGTTTCCCAACACCGGGCGCCGCGAATACGTCGGTTCGAAGCAGTACGTCGAGGTCTTCAACGAGGGCGTCGACAACTACAACCGCCAGAACGGCTTCACGGTCAACAGCTCGGGATATGTCAAGCCCATCCGCAATCCCTACGGAGACATGCCCGACACCGACTGGCTCGACCTGATCACCCGGCTCGGGCAGTCGCACTACCTCGACCTGTCGTTTTCGGGCGGCAACGCCAAGACCAAATACTACCTTTCGGGCAGCTACAACTACCAGGAGGGCGTCATCAAGACGAACGACATCTCGAAGGTCAACCTCAAGTCGAACATCAACCACGAAATGTTCAAATGGCTGAAGGTGGGCGCCAACATCAGCGGCAACTACCTGCACAACAACCGTATCCCGGGAGCCGGCCTCGGATCGACGATCATCGGACGCGCCGTGCAGCAGCGCCCCTTCGACCGTCCCTACAAACCCAACGGCGGCTATTACACGGGCGGAACCGACGAACTGCTGCTGCACAATGCCGTGCAGATTCTCTCCGAGGAGACCTCCTATACGGACAACTACCGCTTCATCGGTTCGTTCTGGGCCGAGGCGCAGATCATCAAGGGGCTGACGGTCAGGGCGTCGTACAACAACGACTCGGCCTACACCTACGACTACATCTATTACAACCAGAACCACCCCTATGCCGCCGACAAGGGCCGCATTCTGGACCGGAACCGGTTCGTGATGACCAACACGATCGACCTCTACGCCAACTATAACCGCAAGATCGGCGAAGATTTCGAACTCGGGGCCATGGTGGGTCACTCGTTCCTCAAGACCAGGAGCCGCACGTCGTACATCGATGCGCAGAACTATCCCTCGCCGGCGTTCGACGTGGCGAGCGTGGCCGCCAACATCGTCGATGCCAGCGCCGGACTGTCGGAATATGCCATCGAATCCTATTTCGCCCGTTTGAGCCTCGCCTACAAGGACCGTTACGTGGTCAATGCCACGATCCGTACCGACGGTTCGTCGCGCTTCGCGCCCGACTGCCGCTGGGGCTGGTTCCCCTCGGTGTCGGTCGGCTGGAACGTCTCGAACGAGTCGTTCTGGAACGCCGAGAAGACCGACCTGAAGATCCGCGCCAGCTACGGCCGCACGGGTAACCAGGACGGAATCAGCAACTACGGCTGGCAGGCCCTGATCAGCGGCGGCGTCAACTACGGCGGCCAGAGCGGCATCGCCATTTCGTCGAGCGGCAACGACCGTCTGACGTGGGAGACCGCCGACCAGTACAACGCCGGATTCGACCTGAGCTTCCTGGGCGGCAAGATCAACATGATCGCCGACGTTTACCTGAAGAACACGAACAACCTGCTCTACTCGAAGCCCGTGCATGCCACGACGGGCGAGACCTCGATCCTGAGCAACATCGGGTCGATGCGCAACAAGGGTGTCGAGTTCACGATCAACACCCACCTCAATCTGGGCAAGGTGCTGTGGAGTTCGTCGTTCAACATCGCCCGCAACGTCAACAAGCTGACGTCGCTGCTCGAAGACGACCTGCTGTCGATCGGCGCCAACCGCGCGCTGAAACTCGGCCGGACGGTGGGTTCGTGGTACATCTTCCGCACGGACGGCATCTACCAGTACGACGGCGAGGTGCCGCAGGCGCTCTACGACAAGGGCGTGCGCGCCGGCGACGTCAAGTACTGGGACCGCAACGGCGACGGGAACATCACGGACGACGACCGTATCGTCACGGGCAACCCCAACCCCAAATTCTCGGGCGGCTGGAACAACACCTTCAAGTACAAAGGGCTGGAATTGAGCCTCTTCTTTACGTACAGCTACGGAAACGACGTGTATGCGTCGTGGATGATCCCCGGCTCCAAGCCCGGCCATACCCGCTCGCTGCTGAAAGCCTATGCCGACAACCGCTGGACGGGACCCGGCACGTCGGACAAATACCCGCGCGCGATCTACTCGTACAGCGGCTGGAACGGCAAGAACTCGACGATGTACCTGACCGACGGTTCGTTCATCCGCCTGCGCTCGGTGACGCTGGGATACACCTTCCCGCAGCGGCTGGTTTCGAAAATCCACCTCAAGGGACTCCGGGTCTATGCCCAGGGCGACAACGTCTTCCTCTGCTCGCGCTATCCCGGCTGGGACCCCGAGACGAGCGTCAATCTCGATCCGCGCTTCTACGGCGAGGATAACGACGGCGTTCCCCAGCCGCGCATCTTCAAGTTAGGCGTAAACATCACTTTCTAAATCCGACAATCATGAAATCGTTGCATAAAATCATCTTGTTTGCCCTGCTGCCCCTGATGGGTGCTTGCAGCGGCATGCTCGACATCGAGCCGCATTCGGCGGTCTCCCCGACGGTGGTCGGCTCCGACGACATCGAGGCGCTGCGCATCGGAATGTACAATAAGGTTCAGGAGGGACCTACCTACTACTCCTACATCGCGTTCGACCTCTTCGGCGGTGAGCTGATGACCAGCACGGGCCGCCCGATCGACCTGATCAACTCGCTTTCCAATGCGCTGCATACGTTTGTCAGCAGCCAGTGGAACGGCTACTACAAGGCGCTTTTGCAGGTGAACAACGTCATGTCGATCGCCGAGGGGCTGGCCGACAGCCCCACGCGGAACCGGGTGCTGGGCGAGTGCCGCTATTTCCGGGCGTATATTTACCTCTGTCTGGTGACCCGCTTCGGCGACGTGCCCGTCCTGCGGCAGAACACCCAGGCCAAGGTTTCGCGCGACCCGGCCTCGATGGCCTGGGAGCTGGTCGAGGAGGATCTCGACGCGGCTTCGGGCTTCCTGAACGGGTTGAGCGCCGACAGTTTCTACTACGTGTCGCCCGCCGCCGTGACGGCCCTGAAAGCGCGCGTGAAACTCTATCTGGGCAAGAAGGGAGAGGCCAAGGAGTTGGCCGAGAGCCTGATCGCCAATCCGAACTACGCACTCGACGACTTCGACAAGATTTTCCGCTCGAAGGCCAACAAGGAGGTGATCTTCGCCTTCTCGTGCCTGACCGAGGACGGTTCGTCGATCAAGATTTCCAACCAGTTCTACTCCTACAACCACCCCAACAAGGGCAGTTACAACTACCGTCCCGCGGGCGACGTGATGACGATGTACGCCGACAACGACCTGCGCAAGGAGGTGTCGATCACCACGCTCGACAACCTGAACTTCGTCAACAAATACCCCAGCGGGCAGACCGGGTCGGACCCCGTGGTGATTTCGCGTCTGGCCGAAATGTACCTGATCAGCGCCGAGGCGCAGGGGCTGAACGGAGGTCTGGATCGTCTCAACGAACTGCGGGAAAAGCGCGGCCTCGACAGGGTGAGTCCGGGGAACGAAGCCGATTTTCTCGACGCGGTGCTTCAGGAGCGCCGTCTGGAGTTCCTCGCCGAGGGTTTCCGCTGGTACGACCTCGTGCGGACCGGAAAGGCTACGCAGACGCTCGGCACGAAGGACTACCAGTGCCTGATGCCGCTTCCGAGCCGGGAGTTGCTTTACAATCCGAACCTCAAACCGAATAATCCGGGTTATTAGCGGGATTGTCCAATATGCATAAAACGATAAAACGATGAAAACATACAGATATATGATCGGAATGCTGTTGTGCGTGTGGCTGCTTGCTGCGTGCGACAATTCGAATGCTTTCGACGAATACGCCAAGTTCGACACGACCGCCCAGACGGCCTGGGGACAGAGCATCGTCGACGGATCGAACGGGTATGTGGCTCACGTGAAGAGCGACAGGACCTACAACCTGGCCGACGGCGTGGACGTGCTGGAGATGGCATTTCTGGCCGACGACGGACTGGCCATGCAGCTGTTCCTGTTCAAGATCGCCCTGAGCGACAAAATCACCCTGCGCACGACGCTCGCCGACGACAAGAACCAGGTGGGCACCGGCCAGACGATTATGAAGCAGCTCGAGGCGATGCAGAAGAACGGGAAGAAGGTCTTGGGCGGCACGAACGCCGACTTCTTCAATACGACCTACATCCCCTACGGCGTATGTTACCGCGACGGCGTGGCGGTGAAGACTTCGTTCAGCCGTACGGACTGCAACGTCTTCGTGATCACGAAGGACAACGAGGCCTGCTGCTTCACGGAGGAGGAGTACGCTCTTCACAAGGACATCGTCCGCGAAGCAGTCTGCGGCCTCGGCACGCTGCTGCTCAAGAACGGCGAGCAGCTGGACCAGAGCGGCAACACGATGCCGGTGGCGAAGATGGAACCGCGTACGGCGATCGGCGTGTCGCAGGACGGCAAGGAGGTCTACCTGATGGTGGTCGACGGCCGTAACTTCTACTATTCGAACGGCGCCGACCTGCTGGACCTGATGAACCTGATGTCGGCCTGCGGAGCCTGCGACGCGCTCAACCTCGACGGCGGCGGCTCGTCGACCTTCATCGCTCGCGACGGCGCGGAGGGCGAACTCAAACTGCTGAACTGGCCGACCGACCAGGGCGGGGTCATGCGCAAGGTGGCGACCGGATTGGCGATTGTTGAACAATAAAAGACGGAACCGATGAAAACGATATTTCAATACCTGCTCCTGACGGCCGCATGCGCGGCGCTGGGAGCCTGCCAGGATTTTAGCGACGATACGGCCTTTACTCCCGAGACGCCCGAACTGTCGTTCGTGGAGACGAGCATCACCGCGGAGAAGGCCACCAAGGACTACGAACTTTCGATCAAATCGAACCTTCCGTGGCGCATCGAATGCGACAAGGACTGGGTGTCGTTCGATCCGTCGTACGGACAGGGCGACGCCACGATCACGGTGACCGTGGCCGCAAACCGTACGCTCGACGAACGCACGGCGACGATCTCGGCCTATGTCATCAAGGGCGAGAACGTCACGCTGCCCGTGACGCAGGCCGCTGCGAGCGCTTCGGACCTGGCGACGCACTACTATGTCAAGACCGACGGCTCGGCCGACAAGGACGGCCTGACATGGGAGACGGCGACCACGCTGGCCAACGCGATCGACCAGGCGATGAACGGCGATGTGATCCATGTGGCTGCGGGTTCCTACGTGCCTTCGGTTCCGCTGACGGGCATGAAGACCGCGCTGGACAACACGTTCGAAATCCACAGCAACTTCTCGATGATCGGCGGCTATCCGGCCGATGCGGCCGAGGGCGCCGTGGCTGATCCCGTGGCGAACGAGACGATTCTGGACGGCGACCACGCCGTATGCCACGTGGTTGCGGTGACGGCGGCCAAGATGAACGGCATGAAGGCTTCGCTCGACGGATTCACGATCAAGAACGGTTCGTCGCAGTTCAGCTCGGTGGGCAGCACGACGATAGGCGGCGTGAAGTTCTACCAGAGTTACGGCGCGGGCATTTTCATCGGCAACGCGACGGTGGACATCCTCAACTGCAAGATCGTCGACAATACGGACATCCGCATGGGCGCCATCCGTGTCGACGCCGGAGCCGAGGCGTTGTTCGACAACTGCGTGGTTGCCGACAATGCGACCAAGTCGACGACGACGTACAACTGCGGCGGCCTGTGGGCCGACGGAGCCAAACTGCTGCGGATCAACAACTGTACGTTCAGCAACAACAAGGCGTCGGGCGTAGCTCCCTGTATCTACGTCTTCGGCGACACGGGCGGCAAGACCAATGTGCTGATCAGCAACACCACGATTTCGGGCAACAGCGTCAATCCCGAGCATGCGACCCTAAACGGCGGCGGTATCTACGTCCGCGAAAACGGCAACCTGGTGATCGTCAATTCGACGGTCTGCGGCAACCATTCCGGAAAGGGCGGCGGTATCGCGGTCTACGGCAAGGCGGCCAAGCCGAGCAAGGCGGTGATCGTCAGCTGTACGATTGCCGGCAACACGACGGTGACGGCCGGAAACGGTGCGGGATTGCAGCAGGCTGCCGTCGGAGGGGCCATCGAGGTCTACAATACGCTGATCTCGGGCAATACGACGGACGGCGCGGCCGACGATGTCGCCTGGTTCAAGGACGCCAGCTACAAGGTCGCCAACTCCATTATCGGAGGCACGGTCTACAATGCCGACGGTATGGCTGTCGCAGGCGCGGCGTTCGATCCTGCCTCGATGCTCAGCCCGCTGGGCGACAACGGCGGTGCGACGAAGACCTGCGTGCTGCTCGGCGACGCGAATCCGGCGCGCCAGTACGGCATGTCCGCTTCGGAGCTGAAGATCCTGGGCGAGACGCTCGATCCGGCCTTCGGCGAGGCGGTCAGCGCCATCGACCAGACCGGCGCTTCGCGCACGGGCAAGACGGTGATCGGAGCCGTCGTGAAATAAATCTGTTCACAGGGGGCGTGCTTTCATCGGTGCGCCCCTTTTTTTGTATCTTTGGGGTCGTAACACCCCTTTTATCTGTCGCGGCGTCCGGCCGCCCCCCCCCGCAAGGAGGTGCGGTTTTGCATCGGCCCGACTTTTTTATGATCTTTACAGTTATGAAACTTTACAGAACCGGACTGCTGCTGCTTGCAGTCCTATGCACAATCCCGGTGTTTGCCGGGCAGCCGCCGCGGCTGAAGGTGGGTTCCTCGTCCGGGATTTTCGGCCCGGTGACGAACTGGACCTACGAAACCTTCGCCGAGGCGAAGAGGGCAGGCATCGACGCCATCGAGATCAGCGCGTCGACGTTGTTCCTGAACAAGGAGATGACCGACGATCGGCAGATCGAGGCGCGCTGCCGTCAGCTGAAGCGCGACCTCAAGCGCGCCGGAATCGAAATCTGGTCGGTGCACATGCCTTTCGGCCGCGAGATCGACCTCTCGCAGACGGACGAGGCCGTGCGGCAGCGGAGTGTCGAACTGCACCGCCGCGTGCTGCGCTTCTGCAAGATCCTGTCGCCGCGGATCGTGCTGTTCCACCCGAGCTGGTATCTCGGGCACGGGGAGCGCGACGCGCGGATCGCGCAGCTGGTGCGCTCGGTCGGGGAGTTGCTTCCCGATGCGAAGAAGATCGGCGCCCGGGTGGTGATCGAGAACATGCTGGGCTACGAACTGGTCAAGGACGGGAACTACGAACGCCCGCTGGGCCGTACGGTCGAAGAGGTGCTGCACATCATGTCGCTCGTGCCCCGGGAGGTGGACGCCGCGGTCGACACCAACCACATCGACAATCCCGAACTGCTGATCAGTGCGCTCGGACGCCGGGTGAGGACGATTCACGTCAGCGACGGCGACGGCCGCAGCGAGTGTCACGAACTGCCGGGCCAGGGCCGGGGCGACAACGACTGGACGGCGATCCTGAAGGCCCTGTACGAGGATGCGCACTACCGGGGCGTCTTCATGTACGAGGTGAAGAAGGCGGAGTTCCCGCAGTTGAAGGCTTGTTACGACCGGTTGTACGAACAGTACGTGCAGTCGAAGCAATAAGGACGGTCGGGTTAAATGAGAACGCGGTTTGATGCAACTTCATCAAACCGCGTTCTTTGATTCCGGGCCGCTGGCCGGTCACCTGCGGACCACGATGCAGTTGGGGACCCCGCGCTCGCCCTCGTGGTCGAAGCGGCGGTTGTCGTAGGGATGGTTGAGGACGCCTTCCTGCGCCGTCCAGAGCGTCGAGGAGCCGCCGCCGTCGAGGTTCAGCGCCTCGGTAAGACCTAACTGGCGTGCGATGTAGGCTGTTTCGGCGATGGTCGCGCCGTCGCCCTGGCCTTTGAAACGCCCGTCGATCACGGCCATCACCACCGTGCCGTCGGCCCGTTTGCCGATCAGCGTCCGGGGATGGCGGCGCGTGTAGAAACTGCTTCCGGAGGTGTATTCGACCACCTTGCCGCCGTCGATCAGCACCGGGCCTGCGGCCAGCGCCGAGCGGTAGCGGCGCGCCACGTCGGCATACTGCGTCGTGTCGCACGGGAAGATCTCCATCCGGCGGCCCTTGCGGTCCTTGAAGGCGATGACGCCGTTGGTGCGGAATGCCTCCTCGGGGGTGGTGCGTCCCACGATCTTCCTGTCGAGCAGGACGAAGGTGACCGGTTCGAAGGTTTTGACGTTGAAGTAGCTGCCGTTGACGGCGATCTCCGCGCCGGCGGCCTTCCCCAGATCGCTCGTGGACTCGGCCCTGCGATCGAGGTGGACGATCGAGGTGGTGAACCTGCGTCCGGGGTAGGTGGCGACGGAGATGCTCTGCCGCGACCCGAACATGTCGATCTGGGCGTAGCGGCATTCGGCGCCGCCGCCGAGATCGGCCGTGCGCCATTGGGCGGTGGCGAATGCAATCGAGTCGCGGGGAGTCTGCGCCGCGGCGCTGGAGGAAAAGAGGAGCAGCAAGGCTCCCGTCAGAATTTTGTTCATGGTTCGGATAAACGGGTTAGTAACCACAAATTTACGCATTTAGCACGGATTTAGCAAGCGTCGGAGCCGCTATTTTCGGGGAAAAACGGACGCCGGACCCTCCCGGAAACGAAAGCGCCCCCGGAAGTCCGGAGGCGCTGGTTTTTCGGGGCGGAAAAGCTGTTTACTGCCTGGCCTTGGTGTAGACCGTGCCCGTGCCCTCGATTGTGAGGGTGTAGTTTCCGTCGGCCGTTTTGGCGATCACGCCCGTCTGGGTGAAGTCGATGGTCTGGCCGTTGCCGAGGCTCTGGCCCTTGAGCAGGATTTTGTCCGCCTCGCCCTGAAGCTCCCACGAGGTGTAGACCAGCGTCGCCATGTTGATCGACCTGGCTGCGCCTTCGACCATGATCTCGACGCCCATGACGCCTTCGGGAGCAATCGGGTCGGGCATCGTCCATTTGCCGACGGCTTCGGCGTAGGTGGGATCGGTCGCAATCTTCGTGGCGGCGGCGCCGTCCTTCAGCTTGCCCGTGTAGTCTACGGTGACGGGGGCGCCGAGCAGCAGGCCGTTGGCGTCGCTCTTGTCGGCGGCCGTGGTCGCGAAGGTGCAGGTGCTCTCGTCGGTCAGTGCACGGACGGTGACGGTGTTCATCGAGGCGTCGGTGATGAATCCCGAGAAGGTTTTGGGGCTGTTGTCGGCGCAGGCCGTCAGGCCGGCGAAAGCCAGTGCGGCGATCAGGGATTTGATGTTGTTCATGGTGTCGGATTTATCGGATTTGCATGTTGCAGCTAATATACGGAACTCTCGCTTAATGTGTGCCGTTTGCACGTGATTTTACATATTCGTCGATGGCTTTGGCCGCGGTGCGTCCCGCGCCCATGGCCAGGATGACGGTGGCAGCGCCGGTAACGGCATCGCCGCCAGCGTAGACCATCGGGCGGCTGGTCAGGCCGTCAGGGCCGTTGGTGATCAGGCAACCGTGCTTGTCGGCGTCCAGACCCGGCGTGGTGGAGCGGAT
>OGLE01002457.1_pt1 | contig 11818 bp, 10 predicted proteins | sample 1572671 | NCBI WGS metagenome assembly OGLE01 (sample SAMEA2581923, study PRJEB24529) | metagenome | biome: Human gut stool | place: China | collected 2011 | reverse complement strand
ACTGTGCAAGGTCTCTCTTGTTAATAGTAATCTTTCCTGTACCTTCGCTTACGAACACGCGTGCTACGGCGCGTTTACGTCTGCCTAATGCATTTACTACTTCCATTCTTTATTATTTAAGTGAGTTTATATCAATTGATTTCGGAGTCTGAGCTTCATGTTTATGTTCACTACCAGCGTAAACATACAAATTGCCCAGCAACTGTGCTCCCAGACGATTTTTAGGAAGCATACCCTTTACTACTCTCTTCAACAGTTTTTCTTCACCGTTAGGTTTCTTCATCAACTGGGCAGGAGTCATTTCTCTCTGACCACCGGGATAACCTGTATAGCGCAAGTAAACCTTGTCGTTCCACTTGTTTCCGGTAAATTTCACTTTGTCTGCATTAATGATAATAACATTATCACCGCAGTCAGCATGAGGGGTAAAGTCTGGTTTGTACTTTCCTCTCAACAGTTTCGCAACTTTCGAACCGAGACGGCCTACGACCTGATCGGTTGCATCGACAACAACCCATTCTTTATGAGCTGTTTCTTTGTTTGCAGAAATGGTCTTGTAACTTAAAGTATCCACTCTTAAATTCTTTTTTAAATGTTAACTACTAAAAAACAATTCTTCCCAGCGTTTCTAACCGTTCCCGGACAAAGAACTATTAACACGCTAAGAATTAATTCTTTATAAACTTTTGATAATAATCGGCTTGCAAAGGTACGGCTTTTCTTTGAACTGACAAACAAATTAAGATATTTTTTCCTCCTGCTTTTTGCATACAAAAGGCTGATACAACCACATCTAGGCTTTGAATAACGGAGTAAAAACATAGGGAAGAAATTTTGATTCTTCCCTATACATATACAGTTATTCATATATTTTCAACGATTCCAGCCACTCTCCATCTCAGAGCAAGTACAAACAGCCACAGATGCCGCATTGTTTCCACCGGACTGACGAAGCTTTAAAAGTTCAGTTGCTGAGATCCGAACTACTTTTCCATCGGGACGACCATAACACAGTGTCCCTTCGCGCCGTGCAGTTTCCTCTATCAACCGCTGTTCCGCTAATTCTAAACCATAACGCAACTTCGCACTTAATTCCTTATATTCTTCTTCAGTTGACATAACTTCTGATTTTAGTAAAAAGTTCTTGATTATAGATATGGACCTCATCTCCCAAACGGAAGGCGTCCGCCACAATAACACGCGGTGTGCAGCTATTGTCCGCAAGCATCCAATAATCCACGCAAGGCATATAAATACGGAAAAAGTTTTCCAACCCCGAACGATAACGACGACGGATAATGGGAGCAGGTACATCATGCCCTCCGTTGGCAACACGCTGTTTCACTCGCTCTATAGCCAGTTCAGGCGAATTCAGCCAAAAATAAATAAGGCTGACACTATATCCTTGATTTTGTGCCTGCTGGATAAGATTGATATAAGAACGGGTAGACAATGTAGTTTCAACAGAAAAACTGACTCCGGCTGACAACAGTTCTCCGATGCGTTTCAGCATCAGTCGTCCCGCTTCGATTGCTACACTTGAGGGGTTAAAAGGAGAAAGTCCCTTGGCGATTTCATCGGCATTGACAAATTCACGGCACTCTAAAATTTCGGGTAATACCGTATACGAAGCAGTCGTTTTACCAGCTCCGTTACACCCCGCTATTATATAAAGTTTAGACATTAATCTCCTTTTCTATTTCTGTTATTGGCGACAAAGTTAACGATTATTTCCAATTTTTGTTCTCGAAAAGGCATAAAAGTGATGAAGAATAGCACATTTTTTGAAATTCTGTGCAAATTAAGAAGAGATTACAGGAATTTTACCGTATATTTAAGCAACCTGCAAACAGGTAACAGTTACTCACTACATCATTTTATTGGAAACAATTAATACATAGACACCTTTCATTTAAGTATCCAAACAAGTAATCATATAAACAAGACACATATCCCACCATATAGATAGGGACCACGCTTTCAAAAAATGAAAGAGCAGCCCCTCCCCAATGACTATCCTTTGTTTATAAACAAAGATTCAAACTTATCTGACCAAATCCTTGGGATAAACAGGAGGCATTTTCACCCGTTTCCAAGTTTCATAATACCAAGAATTGATTTCATTTCCATCCTTATCCGTTTTCACAAAAAACTTCAGTACCATGACATCGCCCCCCTTCATCTCAAATTCCAAAATATTATCCACACCTACCAATTGTGGAAGATGCAGATTTTTCTCCACATGCTCTGTATAAGCATTAGGAGCAGTCTGCCGATAGGTACCGGAACCAATAATAATAGCTCCATGATTAGGAATCATGGTCATATTGGTAAACTTGCCGTCATCAGACAAAATTTTAAAAGAATTACTTGGTTTCAACTCACCCGGCACCTGAGGAGTACCTGATACATAAAAGCACATCTGCCAAATCCCTTTCAAGTTGACAGGGGCTGCATCTGATTTTTCCTGTCCCACTACACGCGAAGTACCGATTAGCAAGAATGCTATCATCAGTAGGAATAATTTTTTCCGTTTCATAGCTGTATATATTTAGTTAACAAATTGCGTTATGTGGATACAACAAAATTAGAAAAATTTTTCAAACTTTCTGCTTTTCAAATAACTTTTTTACAGTTAAACACAAAAAAAATCCTGCTCTATGTTATAGGGCAGGATTTTTTGAATTATTATTTCCTACAATTAGAATTCAGCATTGCGCGGAGTACGTGGGAAAGGTATCACATCACGAATATTGGTCATACCGGTAACAAACAGCAACAACCGTTCAAAACCAAGTCCAAAACCAGAATGAGGACATGAACCAAACTTGCGGGTATCCAGATACCACCACATATCCTTCATCGGAATTCCCAGTTCCTGAATGCGGGTCATCAATTTGTCATAATCAGCCTCACGTTCAGACCCACCTATTATTTCGCCAATCTTCGGGAATAATACATCCATTGCACGCACCGTCTTTCCATCCTCATTCTGCTTCATATAGAATGCTTTGATTTCTTTCGGATAGTCTGTCAGGATTACAGGACGTTTAAAGTGCTCTTCCACCAAATAACGTTCATGTTCAGAGGCTAAGTCTACTCCCCAATATACCGGGAATTCAAATTTATGACCTTTTACTACAGCTTCCTCCAGTATCTTGATACCTTCCGTATAAGGCAGACGGACAAATTCTTCCTTCAGCACGCCCTGCAAACGTTCTATCAATCCTTTATCGAACATATCGTTCAAGAACTTCACATCATCATAGCAGTTGTCAAGCGCCCACTGTACACAATATTTAATAAAGTCTTCGGCCAAATCCATATTATCAGTAATATCATTGAACGCAACCTCAGGTTCAATCATCCAAAACTCGGCCAAGTGACGCGGCGTATTGGAGTTCTCCGCACGGAATGTAGGTCCAAATGTATAAATAGCCCCCAAAGCAGTAGCAGCCAATTCACCTTCCAACTGTCCGGAAACCGTCAAACTGGCTTGTTTGCCAAAGAAATCATCATCATAAATAATCGCTCCGTTTTCATCTTTCTTCAAATCATAAAGATTCTTGGTAGTAACCTGGAACATCTGTCCCGCACCTTCACAATCGGATGCTGTGATAATAGGTGTATGAAAATAGAAGAAACCACGTTCATGGAAGAACTTATGGATAGCGATAGCCATGTTGTGGCGGATGCGGAATACAGCTCCAAATGTATTGGTACGGGGACGCAAATGAGCGATCTCACGAAGAAACTCCATCGTATGACCTTTCTTCTGTAACGGATAAGTATTATCACAAGTACCTAATACTTCGATTCCACGCGCTTGAACTTCGGCAGCCTGACCAGAGCCAATGGATTCGGTCAACTCACCGTTCACACTGATACATGCACCGGTGGTGATCTGCTTCAACATTTCTTCGTCAAAGTTTGCCAAATCAACAACAATCTGCACATTATTTATTGTAGAACCGTCATTCAGGGCGATAAAATTTACCTGTTTGCTACCACGGCGGGTACGAACCCAACCTTTTACATTGACCATTGCGCCAAAATCACGACGCTTCAACAGGTCAACTACCTTTGTTCTACTAATTTTTTCCATTGTTTTGTCTCTTAATTATTATTTTACTTGATTATTCGAATGAGCCCATACGAAGCATATTCACTTCCTGTTCTGTCAGGTAACGCCAGTCACCGCGACGAAGCCCTTTCTTGGTTAGACCCGCAAAATATACACGGTCCAGTTTCACAACCTTATAACCCAGTGATTCAAAAATACGGCGCACGATACGGTTCTTTCCGGAGTGGATTTCAATACCTACCTGCGACTTGTCTGTATCCGATGCATAACTGATGGCATCTGCATGAATATCACCGTCATCCAAAGTAATACCGGCTGCAATTTGATCGAGATCTGCCTTAGCTACATTCTTATCACAATATACATGATAAATCTTCTTCTTCAAGTATTTCGGATGAGTCAGTTTTGAAGCCAAATCACCGTCATTGGTCAATAGCAGAACACCGGTAGTGTTACGGTCCAGACGACCTACAGGATAGATACGCTCCTTACAAGCACCCTTCACAAAATCCATCACTGTCTTACGTTCCTGAGGATCATCGGAAGTAGTCACGCAATCTTTCGGTTTGTTCAGCAAAACATAAGCTTTACGTTCAATGCTCACCGGTTCATCGTGGAACTTCACTTCGTCTGTACGCTTGATTTTAGTACCCAATTCTGTTACTATTACACCATTTACGCTTACCACTCCCGCAGTGATGAATTCATCAGCTTCGCGACGAGAACAAACACCTGCATTTGCCAGGAATTTATTCAAACGAATCGGTTCGTTCGGATCAGTCAGTATATCCTTATATTCTATCTGCTTTTTCAAGCTATATTTAGCATTCGGATTATAATCACTGGTACGCGGACGGTAAGGACGGTTGTATCCTCCACCTTGGTTATACCCCCCGGTACGCGGACGATAAGGACGGTCGCCGCCCTCACGGTTATATCCACCTCCTTGATTATAACCTCCTACGCGAGGACGCGGAGAGTAAGGACGCTGTTCACCACCTTCACCGCTATTGAAACGGGGACGCGGAGTATACGGACGCTGTTCACCACTTTCACGATTATAATTGGTACGCGGACGCGGAGAGTAAGGACGCTGCTCACCACCTTCGCGGTTATAGTTGGTACGAGGACGATACTGACGCTGTTCTCCCCCTTCACGATTATAATTAGTACGAGGATGATACTGGCGTTCACCACCTTCTTCACTGTTAGAATTGAAACGGGGACGCTGCGGACGTTCGCCATTATTATAACGATTGTAAGAAGGACGCTCACCATTATTATATGAAGAGCGATAAGGGCGTTCTCCTCCCTCACGGTTATAGTTAGTGCGGGGACGATACTGACGCTGTTCGCCGTCGTTGTTGTATCTGTTGTAATTATTGTCTCTGTTATAAGACTTATAACCACCATCACGGCTGACATTCTGGTTTTCTTCGTTTACAGAACCTTCTTGTCTGTTTTCATTTTCTGTACTCATGATTTCTCTTTAATTAAATTAATGTATAACGCCCTCTCGGGCTCTGTTTCTTTTTTTACTTTAAATAAATAACGTTTTAAATGCCTGTATAGTTGTGCGGCGTAATCTCACGCAGCTCTTTTTTTATTTCTTCACCGACATTTAATGTCTCGATAAATTCTTTGATAGACGATTCGGTAATAGCCTGATTAGTACGTGTTAACGCTTTCAGTGCCTCATACGGGTGCGGATAAGCCTCCCGGCGAAGAATGGTTTGAATAGCTTCTGCCACTACACTCCAGCAGTTATCCAAATCCTCATAAATCTTATGTTCATTCAGCAACAGCTTACGCAATCCCTTCAATGAACTTTGAATGGCAATGATGATATGTCCGAAAGGTACACCTACATTGCGCAACACTGTAGAATCTGTCAAGTCACGCTGCAAGCGCGAAACCGGCAGTTTAGAAGAAAGGTGCTCCAATATAGCATTGGCCATTCCCAAGTTTCCTTCCGCATTTTCAAAGTCGATAGGGTTCACTTTGTGCGGCATGGCACTCGAACCGACTTCACCCGCCTTGATTTTCTGCTTAAAATATTCCATAGAGATATACTGCCAGAAATCGCGGTTCATGTCAATCATTATGGTATTAATGCGTTTCATGGCATCAAAGATAGCTCCCAGATTGTCATAGTTTGAAATCTGAGTGGTATATTCCTCGCGTTCCAGACCGAGTTTCTCTGCCACAAACTTATTGCCGAATGCTTTCCAGTCATATTGCGGATATGCCACATGATGCGCATTATAATTACCTGTGGCTCCACCAAATTTAGCAGTAATGGGACAAGCCTTCAGCACAGCCAACTGACGGTTAAGGCGATAAACGAACACCATGATTTCCTTGCCCAAACGAGTGGGAGACGCAGGCTGTCCGTGAGTCTTTGCCAACATCGGGATATTCGCCCATTCTTCTGCGTAAGCAGTCAGCTGCGCAATCAGTTCTTCAATCTGCGGATAATATACTTGTTCCAGCGCTTCTTTGACAGACAAAGGCACTGACGTATTATTAATGTCCTGAGAAGTAAGACCGAAGTGGATAAACTCCTTGTATTCTTCCATTCCGCCCAACTTGTCAAATTGTTCCTTAATGAAATATTCTACAGCTTTAACGTCGTGGTTTGTAACACTCTCTATTTCCTTAATGCGTCCGGCATCGGCTTCCGAGAAGTTTTGGTAGATAGCACGAAGCGATGCAAAACGTGCATGATCAAAGCTTGTCAGCTGCGGTAACGGTAGCTCACATAAAGTGATGAAATATTCTATTTCTACCTGCACACGGTACTTAATGAGTGCAAATTCAGAAAAATAAGAGGCCAAAGCTCCCGCTTTTCCTCTGTATCGACCGTCAATAGGTGATATTGCCGTGAGTAAATCGAGCTCCATAATGTATTTTAGATAATTATCAGATTGCAAAATTAATTCTTTTTATTGAGTTTAACCGCCTCAATCACTATAAAGTTTGCGAAAATCACATTTATTATTTCACAAATCCTTTCTTTGCCCACTTCATACTATTCCAACGCCGCACAAAAATGATGCCGCGAATGTTCTCGTCCAGCAAGAAAGCACACCACATACCGACCAGTCCCCACCCCCAATAGAGCCCGAACAGATAGCCGCAGCCTACTGCTATGCTCCATTGTACAACTACCCCTACATAAAAAGGATAGTTCACATCTCCGGTTGCACGAAGGGCATTGGTGGCATAAATGTTAATGGCACGCCCCACTTCAAGTATCACATCGACAAAAAGGATGACAGTACCCAAACGGACAATCTCCGCATTGTCTGTCAACCAACTAAAGAGCGTGTGCCCCATCAAAGCCCAAATACAGGAAAGTACCAGCGATACTAAAATAGAAATACGCATTACATACTTGCCCAACAAATAGGCAGCTCTTATTTTCTTCTCCCCCACCAAATGCCCGATGCAGATAGCCCCGCCTTGTGCCATGGCTATCGCAAACAGATAGACAAACATCACCATATTAACCACGTATGTTCGCGTAGTAAGAGCTTCATTTCCAAGCATATTGATAAAATAAGTCAGTAACACCTGCGATAAGCTATAAGACATGTTCTCCCCTGCCGACGGAAGACCGATTTTCAACAGATTCTTCAGTTCCACAAAGGGAAAAGGTCGGAAGTAATCAATCGGGAACTTGGGTATATATTTACGAAACAGAATAATAAAAAGGATAATCATCGACACTCCTCTGGCAAAAGCCGTCGAAATAGCCGCTCCTTCCACCCCCAACGCCGGCATGCCGAACTTACCGAAGATTAAGGAGTAATTACCTATGATATTCAGGATATTCACCACCACAATGACCATCATAGGATAGACAGCCTTGTTAGCACTACGCAAAGACGCAGAAACCGTCAGTGAAAGTGCCTGAAAGAAGGCGAACGCCCCCACTATCTCCATATACCCCACTCCATAGACCATCAATTCAGGACGCAGTCCCATCAGTGTCAATAACAACGGCGCACCATAATGCAAAATAGCACTTACCACTAATCCGAGCACAAGATTGAGCAGAATAGCCACGCCTACCACCTGAACCACATTCTTCTGTTTCTTTGCCCCCAAATATTGCGAACAAAGTACAGAGGTACCCAGGTTTATCACCTCAAAGATAAGAAAGGCAAACATAATCAACTGGTTCACCACTCCGACGGCGGCAACTGCATTGTCTGAATACTGGCTCAGCATGATAGTGTCAACTGCCCCCAGCATCATAATCAATAAAGTTTCTATAAAGATAGGTACCACCAGTTTAGACAAATTCCGGCGTACACTTCTCGGTTCTTTTATTTCATTCACTTGTTACCCTGTTTTTTTAAGGTGCAAAGTTACTGAGTTTTCGGATGGTAACTGTTTGACTTATATCAAGAAATAAAGAGATTCAGACAATCATTCAACAAAAGGTTTTGATAAAATCACTTTCCGTACCTAATAATATCAACAAAGATTAATGAACTCCTATCCACAGCCGCATATTCATTTTGATACGCTTCTTCAGAGCATAAAAGTCCTATGCTCTTAAATCATAGATATCGAATCACATAGCATACTAACTAACCCCATCCTTAATCATGTAAAGTAAGTTTGGTTCTAATAGCATTCAAATACAGAAGCAAGCTAATTTTACACAAAGATTATTATAAGAACAATCATCCTATATTATGTGATGTCGGTGATCTATTCTTTGGAGCTTGTACGGTTACAGGTGCACTAACAAGTGCTATTAGTTGCGCATTCTAAAGCCACATAAATAAACATATAAAGACTATATTACTTCTGGCTATTCTACTTACATTCATGTGCCCTATTTTAGGCATAATATTACAGCATGGCAGAAATATAAAAAGAAGACTTCCCATGAAAGCAGTTTAAGGAAATTTTACCAATGGATAAAAATATGTTTTATAGCCATGCTGATAATATGGATTATCGCTGTAGTCTTTTTATATACATTATACTATCAATCAAAATAAATAATTGAACTGTTTCTAAACGTTGATTATGCTGTCATTTTATTAGTAGGGGCGAGATTGCTCTCCCCAAATAGCTTGTTTGCGTATTCGGGCAGGCAAACCCTGCCCCTACAGTTGATGGTTTGATAGACCATCTGAGTTTTGATACCCCACTGAAAAATGTGTTTGTGTTACTATTGTTGTTCCAAATATTTTTTATACATCTTGTCTATCTCATCCATGGAAATCTCCAATGTCTTCAGTTGTCTGAAAAACTCCGGTAAGTCCTCATGCAAGAAGGTATCTTTGCGAAGAGTGATAATTCGCTCTTTAGCTCCTGTCGATACAAAATAGCCAATACCTCGTTTATTGTATATGATTTCCAACCCTTGCAAATAATCATAAGTGCGGACTACCGTATTGGCATTCACTTCCACTGTGCCGGCATATTCCCTGACCGAAGGGATTCGCTCTTCTTCGGGATATTGCCCTTGCAGAATCTCGTCACATATCCGGTCGGCTATCTGCAAATAAATAGATTTACTTTCTTTAAATTTCATAGCAAACGAAATTTAGGTTTAATAACTTGCGAACGGGTAAAGAGCTTATAGCCCAACCACCAGTTGAACATTGTGAAAGCACTAAAGAAAGCACCGCCAAATGCAAGCAGTTTGTTCAGCGTCATCCACTGGAAGTTTTCTTCCAACCAGTCGTGAAGACCCATCATGCCTTCTTCTCCTATCCACTCCACAATCTGTACCGTGATAATAGAGCCAAGGATAGAAATCACAATCAGTGTCCCCAAAGTCTTGAGAAAAGCTCTCTTGTACCAAAAACTTCCTCCTAAAACATAGAGTGAGTGTGACCAAATCAAAAAGCTCCATCCACAAGCCTCACCCAACCAAGGCATATACTCCATATTAAATGCATAGGAACCTCTAAATGCCTGCTCACCATCTATAGTAAGCATAGAAAATACTTTAAACAATGCGGAACTATGAAACACATCAGGCAAGTCAAACAAAGGAAGCAGAATATAACGAGTAACCTCTGCCAAAAGCATTCCAACAATGGCAGCTATTATAAATCCCAGCGTAGCCATCAGGAAGCGTGCCACATACTTCTCCAACATTGTTGCAGGAAGCATCAAGAAAGATATGCGCATCTCTTTATTTCTCATATTATCTAAAATGCCGGAAGCATAAATCAAACTGCCCAACAGACATATAAAGATAAAAGCCCCCAGTATATTCGTACAATACCTAACAAAGAAGATATCAGGACTAGCAAATGCATTTTCAGCATTCATACTCATTCCCCACATATTACCCACCACGACCAGCGCAAAGGCTGCATAAAGTCCGATGAAAGCATAAAGGTTCTTTTTCCAATTTTCTATAATCTCGCGTTTCATGACCATGGCAATACGCGAAAAGCTAAAGAAATGATTAGTATCCATAATGTATCTGTGTCTTTACTTGTTAAATATTGATTGCATTTTTTCTCTTTCTGCCAACATAGCATTGAACAGTACTTCCAGATTCAGCTTGGTTTCTTCGTTATAAACATTAGAAAGAATCACGCTGTTTCCCTGAACCGAAGGCTGCACATACAATGCATCTCCTGTGGGTTCATTCATTCCTTGTTCGGCAAAATATAGTTTCGCGCAAATGTCCTTAACCGATTCATTCAGCAGCACATGAGTACCGTCGATTATCACCACATGGTCCAACAGGCTGTCGATATCCCTTACCTGATGGGTAGAAATAATCACTGATTTGTCGTCTGTCATGCCCGATGCAATCACCTTGCGGAACTGACTTTTGGAAGGAATATCCAGTCCGTTACTAGGCTCATCCATGAGCAGTAAAGAAGTGTTGGCGGCCAGCGCGAAACACATGAAAGCCTTTTTCTTCTGACCCATGGACAATTCCCCCAAATGAATGTCCTCATTCATGTCAAAGTCGTGGAGACAGGCTCTTAGCTGTTCATTGCTGAAAGCTGGATAAAAGGGAGCATTCAGCTTTACATATTGTTTCAGGCTGACGGATGGTAATGCAAATTCCTCGGGCACCAAAAACATATCCTGCAATGTCAAAGGATAACGCAACGAAACGCCTATTCCTTTATAGAGCACTTTACCTCCTTGCGGACGGAGTAACCCAGTCATTAAATAGAGCAAAGTAGATTTACCGGTACCATTCTTACCCAAAAGACCATAAACTGAACCTTTATCCAGTGTCAGCGAAAAATCATTAAAGACTTTTTGTTTCCTCTTTCCATAACTGAAAGATAAGTTCTTCACTTCAATCATCATTGTGTTTATGTATTTAATTAATTATTTAGTGTATTAGTTTATTAGTACACTACAAATGTATGAATATTATTGGAATAAGCAAGAAGGAAAGAGATAATTTAATATCTGTTAACTACATAAGTCTATATAAACGAATCAACAGAGCAATACTCAGCACTGTCCGCTCAAAGCCAGAATAAATAAATGAGAAAAGAAAGACAACAAGCCGGAAGGAATCCTCTTTTGAGGTCATTGAACAATGATATAAACAAGCGGAGTAACAATATTGGGTCAAATAGCCTTTTTCACCCCTTCCAAGTCGGAAACTCAGTATAAACGCAAAAAAGCCTCCGAGTCATTTGACTGACTCGGAGGCTTCCATTAAAAACGGCGGCTACCTACTCTCCCACTGTTACGCAGTACCATCGGCGTGACAAG